>Ga0315312_1003537_pt1 | contig 9995 bp, 6 predicted proteins | sample TDP7_MG_FD_203629 | JGI IMG/M metagenome (GOLD analysis project Ga0315312, IMG submission 203629) | Freshwater sediment microbial communities from Lake Towuti, South Sulawesi, Indonesia - TDP7 | ecosystem: Environmental > Aquatic > Freshwater > Lake > Sediment | place: Indonesia: South Sulawesi... | reverse complement strand
ATCCAGCTCGCCGTCTTAGGGAGGACTACTTGGCCATTACACTACTCGCTATAGCAGAGGGTATCCGAGTCATAGGCTACAACTATCCTCCACTAGTGGGCGGCACACTAGGCGTCCAAGTTGCTGATACGCTTTCATGGGTGACTCCTGAGCTTCGATATCCGACAGCTAGCGTTCTGCTATTCGCCGCGGCAATTGGGGTTCTGGTCTACATGCATGTCACGGTCAACTCTCCTCTAGGAAGAACTCTGAGAGCCATAAGAGACTCTGAGATCGCGGCTGCGACTCTGGGCAAGGACATAGTTCGAATGAGGATGCAGGTACTTGTCGTCGGCTCAGCTCTAGGCGCGATTGGTGGAGCCCTCTACGGGCTGTACGCCGGAGGTGTGATAGCTACAGCATACGACAGGGTCAGCTGGACATTTTGGCCTTGGGTCATGGTCGTGCTTGGAGGAGCGGCAAACAACATCGGCGTGGCCACAGGCGCCTTGGTTTTCGTCACATTTCGAAAACTGATAACGTTCTACAAGGGCGCGTTAGGGCCATACTTGCCATTTGATGCGGTCTGGTTGGACTTGATACTTCTCGGCGTCGTCCTAATGCTTATCTTGATGTACAGGCCGCAAGGGCTTCTTCCGGAGAAACCGATCTTCACGATTGGCCGAGACAAGATTCAGAAGATAGCTGAGATGAAAGCGGAAACCTCAACGTAGACGTGGAGGTAACCAACTCTCTGTCTTGGAGAATACCAGCTCGCTAGCTACGCATCAGCTGACATAGAGAAAACCTACAGGGCATTCCTTCACAGAGATAGTTGAGTTGAATGAGAAGGACATTCAATGCGCGACCGTCCTTCTACGGGAACGCCCACTTGACTCACATAACAACGATATGAAGTTCAACTCATAAGGGGCAACCGAAAAAGTTGGCTGTCATCTTCCTTAAGAGATGGGTGAGACATTCTCCATACGACAAACCTAATGGGCGATAGAAGAATGAGCCAAGGAGCGCTTGCTGAGCTGCCGGACGAATGGGGCGGCGTAGTTCCATCCCAGCTATTTGTCGATGAATCTCGCAGAATTGTTGATGAAGCAAACGGAAGAGGACTAATCCTGCGGGCTTTAGGGGGAGTTGGGATCAGACTACACTGCTTAGTCTACGACGAATTTGCAACTAGAATGGGCCGTATTGCGGAAGGGAAGCAAGAGTTTAGTGATCTAGACTTTATGAGCTACAAGAAGCAAAGGAATCAGATGAAAGATTTCTTTGAGTCTTTGGGATATTCGAAGCGGAGAACGACGCTTTCGACGGCTGCATCGGAAAGGCAGATCTACCTCCATAGGAAGGGATGGTTCTATGCCGATGTCTTCTTCGACAAACTAATTGTAGCGAATCATCCCATAGATTTCAGAGGAAGACTTGAGATAGACTCACCTACCATAGCTGTAACCGACCTTCTCCTCGAGAAGCTGCAAATAGTAAGCTTCAGCGAAAAGGACTTGAAGGACACTCTCCTCCTATTGATCGCTCACGATCCAAGATCTGGCGACGAGAGTGAAGCCATCAATGTGGATCGGGTCGCTAAGCTACTTTCTGAGGACTGGGGCTTCTGGTACACAGTCACAACCAATCTCAAAGGCATTAAGACGCTTCTGCCAACTCTTACAGACATTTCAGGAGAAGAAAGGTCAAACATTGTCTCGAAAATCGATTCCTTGCAAACTAGGATAGACGCGGAACCCAAGACCACCGGTTGGAAGTTGAGGAGCACTATAGGTCCGAGAAAGCGATGGTACAGGCAGGTGGAGACAGCGGAGACGGTTGGCGAGTTTGGTATCTGGAGGCTGAAAGAGTAGGATACAGGGCCGAGCCAAAAGACGGTCTAGATGCCCTTAGGAACAAATCCTACCGGCTGTAACCAAGATCGCCGCGGTGATTTTATCTACTATGTTTAGTACGGTAACATGAAATAGGCCGCCGGATCTCAAGGTCAGCCGGACTGTAGTCTGAGTGGAGATTGACAATGAGAATACTTGTGGTAAATAACTACATGGACCAGACGAAGTATGCTGCTGCAATGGATAATTTGTGTGCGCGAATCCAAGACGCTTCGAGAGAGCCTGTGGGAAGAGTTTCATACGAGCGTTTTGATCCAGAGTTTGTTCGTGACCAGATAGGTAAGTTCGATGCAATTGTGTTGAGTGGGTCTGAAGCTCTATACAGCAGGCCCGAAGACAGACTGAAGTTCCAGAAGGCAATTGAAGGAACCCGTTCGCTGACTCTGCCTGTCCTTGGCATCTGTGGCGGGCACCAGCTGCTTGCGATGGCTCACGGTGAAAACATCATCGATATGGGACGGGCCCTAAGGGATTACTATGAAGTAGAAATACTAGTTGATGATCCTCTCTTCGACGGTTTGGAAAGGCGCATACTGGTCAGAGAATCTCACCAAGAGATGGTGGAACATCTTCCAAAGGGATTCTTGCTCTTAGCGAAGTCCCGGGATACGCCAATAGAAGCTATGAAGCATGAGAAAGGAATCGCGTATGGTGTGCAGTTTCATCCTGAACGCCATGATGAGGCTCACCCGGCCGGAGGAGTCGTCCTGGGGAATTTCGTGAAACTTGTCAAGAGGTAGAGACTAGCCTTTTGGCGAGTCGTCCAGTTTAGAAGGTATCTCCGGTAGCCAGGTACCCAGATTTTCCAAGGCACCCGCTGTGTGGAACTAGAGAGTCATCAAGCGTGTCCAAGGATTTCGGACTCATTGTCATTGATGTCTATCGTCGCTCAGATATAGCGTCAACTATGACTTCGCTTTCCGGCAAACAAGCTTATCTTTGACGTAAACGGCTCCTAGAGTGGCGGGGGTTCCCGAGACCCCATGTCATCAAGGGCGGGAGTCAGGTCAAAGGGGCAGGGCCATCTGCGTAAGAGATGGTGTTAGACTTAAGATCGACCTGATGCGAGATCCTGTGGCACAGGCCTTCGTGGGTTCGAATCCCACCCCCCGCATCAAACTTCTGGTTCGGTGCGGACACGCGTCTGCGGCTCCTCGGTTTGAATAGGCTCAGAAGGAACCGAAATGGTGTCTGTAGTGCGCGAAAGTCGAAGATAGGGCAGCGAGCCTCAAAGAGCCTATCTGGCATAGTTCGATGCTGGTAAGGACACAAACAACGCAAATCGATATGGGTGGATTTACCTTGGAATACCAACCTAGGTTACGCAAATTCTTTGTAGCGCTTGCACCCACCATTCCCACTGGTGCCCCGGGATGAGTGAGAATATCCCCCATGACCTTCTAGAAGATGATGATTATGTTCTCTTTCACGAAGATTGCCTCGAAACCTCGAGACGCCTCCCTGACGACTCAATAGATCTCATATACGTAGATCCTCCGTTTTTCTCTGGCCGGTTTTACTATACCTGCGAGTATCGATTCGATGACAGATGGAAGGGGCTCTCCGACTACCTAGACTGGATAGCACCTCGATTGAAGGAATTCAAGAGGATACTGAAAGACACCGCAACAATCTACGTGCACTGCGACTGGCATGTTTCTCATTATCTAAAGGTCCTGGCAGACTCCGTCTTCGGTGGCAAGAACTTCCTGAACGAAATAGTCTGGAAGAGACAGAGTTCTCACAATGATGTTCGGCAAGGCAGTCGCCATTTCGGACGAGTGCACGACACTATTCTGGTTTACAAAATGTCCCGAAAATACGTTTGGAATCAGCAATACGTTCATTACGATGAGTCCTATGTAAACCGTAGGTACAGATACGTGGAACCTGAAAGCGGAAGAAGATATGCTTTAGGAGATTTGACTGGCCCTGGGGGCGCAGCGAAAGGCAATGCTCGTTATAGCTTTCTTGGGGTCGAGCGCTACTGGCGGTATAGCCGGTCTAAGATGCTTGAACTGCTCGCTACAAAAAGAATTAGATACGAGAATGGCAAAGTGCCCCTTTTGAAGCGTTATCTCGATGAAATGGCGGGCATCCCAGTCCAGGATGTTTGGACTGACATAAAACCGGTCCTGAACTCTCGTCAGAACATGCGATATCCTACACAGAAGCCAGAAGCGTTGTTGAATCGCATTATAAGCACTTCGTCAAATCCGGGTCATGTGATATACGATCCGTTTGCAGGCTCTGGAACAAGCGCAGCGGTATGCTTCAACCTGTCGCGCAGGTGGATTGGCTCAGAGATATCGAAACATGCATGCCTCGCAGCAACGAATCGACTAGCGGCTTTGGGCTGTAAGGTGACACTAAATCAGGGATTCAAGCAGATTCCCGTGATCAGTTAACGTCGAGGCGAGAAGCTGATGGGAGAAAATGATGGATGAACGCGGTCAAGAAGGGTGAAGCTCATGTTACTGCCCGTGCAAGGTTGATGCTTCTATTAGGAGAACAACTTATCACAGATGAAGTGGCCGCGATCTCGGAACTGGTTAAGAATGCCTATGATGCTGATGCAACCAAGGTTGTTGTGACTCTTTTTCATGTAAGTGATCCGAAAACTGGACATATTGTTATAAGAGATAATGGCCACGGAATGACGTCTAATTTGGTTCTCTCTTCATGGCTCGAACTGGGGACACTTTCTAAAGCAAGAGGAACTGACCTGAAACCGCGCTTCTCCGAAAAAAAGAAGCGGCCGTTCTTGGGGGAGAAGGGGCTTGGACGTCTGGCAGTGCATAAACTTGGACATCGAACAGAACTCATCACCAGACGGATTGATACGGACGTGGAGACGAGGCTGACAATTGATTGGACTACCTTTGAGAAAAGCGAGGGGTTTTTGGAGGAGGTGCCCGTAGATTGGGAGGAGACAAGCCCCAACGTATTCACAGAATCTGACTTTCTGAGCGGAACTCAGATCACGATTCGTGAATTGCAGAGAGCCTGGAACAAGGACATGATAGAACGGACGGAACGCAGTCTCAAGGCACTAAAATCTCCCTTCATGGATCTTTCAGACTTCGATATTGGTATCAAGATAGAAGATGATCTGGCCCCTGTTGTACGCGTTCATGAGATGAGTGAGATTATCGACAAAGCAACATACACATTCATCGGAGAAATAGATGAAGCGGGCAAACTTGAATATCGATACAAGTTCCAGAGAGACGACTATCCTGCATTGTCGCGCGAAGTAGAGAGAAGAAAAGACGCACGAGACCCTGAACTCTTCTCGAATGACAGGAAGCCAATCTGTGGCCCGGTCCACCTTAGATTCTATTCGTGGGACCTTAGCCCGCAGGATCAGAGAGCGGTTCTTGGCGACACTCAGACATACAAAGAGATGATTGAACCAAATACTGGCATAAAGGTGTTCAGAGACGGATTCCGCGTGCTCCCCTACGGTAACCCTGACAATGATTGGTTGGGCATGGACCTGCGTAGAGTTCGGCAGTTTGAGGAGCGGCTAAGCAGGAATCAAGCCATTGGAGCAGTAGAGATATCTGCAAAAACCAATCCGAGACTGCTTGACAAGACGGATCGAGAAGGATTGATTGACAATGAAGCTTTACGAGATTTTCACAGCCTTGTACAGAGCGCGTTGACGCAGTTCGAAGCAGAACGATATCCTGACAGACACAACCTCAAAGAAGTCACGGGAAGGCTCCGCGATCGAGAGACAGATCGAACAAGGTTTGCTCAAACGACGGCATTTCTGTCAAAGGCCATAATGGAGCAACCGAAGCTAGACGCGGAAGTCAAACTGCAATTTACAAAGCTCATATCTGAAGCACGTGAACATTTTGATTCGATGCTCGCTGAACAAGAGCAACCACTTCTCATGGCAGCCTCTATTGGTCTCACCTACATGATGCCGACCCACGAAGTCCGACGCGATATCCACGAGGCGCTTAAGATTCTTAGAGGAGCGTGTGACTCCAAGGAAGTGTCATTCGACAAAATTGATTCTGCAATCACTTTTCTGAGGCAAGCGGATTCGACCGTAGGTGGCATAGGCCGCCTGATGCAACGCACTCGAGAGGAAGAGGTCTTCGAACTGGAAAGACCCACGAAGCTCGCGGTTCAACTCATGCGTTATAGGATGGAACGAAACCTCATATCTTATGACTTGGAGGTTCGCAATCCCACAAAGGTTGCAGGTTCCGATCGTCTAATTACCATGCTTCTTTTGAATTTCCTCGATAACAGCATCTACTGGCTTCTCCGCAACAGACCCGAGCAACGAAAGATCAAGATCATAGTTGACTCGAAGGACAGTGAATGCATTCTCGTGGTTAGTGACAGCGGCCCCGGTTTCGGCGATGACGATATTGAGACGGTGACCTTGCCATTCTTCACGAGAAAACCAAACGGTATGGGTCTAGGGCTGTATATTGCAGATCGGATTGCGAGAATGAACCGGGGACGACTGAAGCTTCTCAATACAAACGATCTTCCCGGACTACTTCCCGGCGCAAACATTGCTGCATTCTTTCCGAAAGCCAAGAAGTGAGCTGACTTGGCTTCGATAGATTCCTCTGACTTGCCTTGTGTTGGCAAGATCTTGATTGTTGACGACAAATACGACGATGCAGTAAAAGCAGCTGTTGCTCAACTTGTAGCGAAAGGCTTGGCTGTACATTACTGGAATGGTAGTGGAGATTTTCCTGAGACAATCCTTAATGTAAGAGTTGTGATACTCGACCTAGATCTGCTTGACTTGAAAACCAGGCCAGCTGGCCCTGAAGCCTACTACCCAGCGGCAGAGGCACTGAGCAAGATTCCCGGCCCTTTTCTTGTGGCAATAATGGCTCTTGACTGCAGGGAAGAGGATCCCGGTAGTCTGAAGGAAGTATTCGAAGAATACTACAATCTGCCATTCCCCGGTTTTGTTGTAGAGAAAGGACTTACGAAAGATGAAGTTTGTGATGAACCGGTTCGTGTTGTAAGACTCGTCTCAGAAGCGATCGTCAAGCAGAAGATTCTCAACTTGATAGTTCTCTGGGAGCTGGTGCTGGACAGGGCCAAGGACCTCGGAATGAAGCACCTTGTGCAGATGGGCATTGAACCTACAATGGTTGGCCTTATTCGATCTATCTGCGAAGAATCGGGCGAAGAGTCCGCCACTCGCGAGTTAGTCACAAAGATGATGCGACTTGTCTCAAGGAGTCTGCATGGCAAAGAATATGCGGGTCTGGCCAATCTGATCCGTGAGTTGAATAAGTCTGCGCCTTCAGTCACTAAGACTCCGCTGCTCTACAATAGGCTGAAGTTCTATCGCTTGGAAGAGAAAGAGCCAATCTGGACTGGAGACATATACAGAACCGTAGGTGAAAAGAAGTACGATCAGTACGCGATTGTGTTGACACCAACATGCGACTTGGCACAGGGCAAAGCCACATCAGTACTAGTGTGCTTTGCCTTCCCACTGAAGGAAGAGTTCCTTGAAGATCTGGAGTATCCTCCTTACGATATTGACTCCTATGTCCGGGAGAAACGGGCAAAGAGCCCCGAGCCGGGTCGTGCTCAACTCGCCCAAATAGTGAAGAAAAGGTACTTCAGTAGAGAAGGCCTTCCGACGAGGTTCTATGCAATCAATCATTTTGCCGATGAAACTGACAAGGAAACATTCGGAATATGTTTCGACTTTGACAACGTTAGAAGTATGACCCTCGCCGATCTCGGAAAATGGAAGAGAATAGTTCGACTGGATTCTCCCTTCATTGAGGATATGCTTCAGAGATATGGTGCTCGTGCCACGCGAATTGGAGCTCCAGATTGGAGGTAGCGATTCTAGCAAATTGGCATTTGGTGGGCGCAAAGGACAACAAATTCTGGTGGCTACCTAATTCCAGCCTACTAATGTACACCTAACCCTCACACTCGACGACTCCATCGGGGCCGGCATCTGGGAGAAACTGTCTATTGCCAGCATTGTTATGAGAGGGGGTTCTTCGGAATCTCCCTTGGACCAGGATGGTTTGACAAGGCCTACCGACGTTTCCCAAATCTGAAGAATTGCCCGCTGGAGGCTCGCGTCCCTGCGGCCCCCCAATGAAATGCCTCAAAAATGCTTTCTGACCCAGTTTTTACTGGTAAACTGGTGCGCGAATCCTCGGAGCAAACGAGCTGAAGTAGTGCGTGTTAGATGTCAAGTGATCCAGACTTCAACAGATATTATCCTCGCCCAAGAGAAAGAGATAAGTGGAAGGTACAATATTGACAGATTATGTCATTGGCAATCTCATCTGAGATTCTAGAGGCAGTTGTGTCCACCATCATAGGAATTCCAGTTACCTTTTATTTCATTGATTTCCTGACCAAGAGATCTAACTACAGAAAATTCAAAGACAAACTTGAGAAGATAGCTGGCGTAAATGCTCCGATCTTGTTTCCACTTAGTCCACCTGTGGCAAGTGGCTTGGGACCTCGGACATTCAAAATAACGGAAATAAGTAGCCAAGGTTTGGTTCTAGAAGACAACATGAACAAGGTCTTCGTACCTATGGAGAAGGTGTTGCAGACAGAGATCCTATTGCCTCTTGCGGACTATGAGCTGCTGAGGAAGGAGAGAATGAAGAAGGACTTCACCGATATGATGGATGCCATGTTCCCACCCATGATCGATAAGATAAAGGAGCTTTTCGTTACGGAGCTCATGGACGACAAGACGAAACTAAGTGCAGTTGTCGGTCTAAGAGTGACTAGCCAACTTAGGCAAGCCGGAGTCGATACGTCCAAGATTCAGCCGACCGCCTCTTTCAGAGAATTAATGGAAGAGTTCGAAAAAACGGAAACGAAACCAGCTCTAGAAGCGACACCAAACGCACTCATCGAAGATACTGCGAAGAGGGTAGAGAGATGCAAGACTGTCAGACTGCTACAGATCTCACAAGACTGCTATCCTGCGATGTTGAATGCAAGTCGAGCGGTTTTGACATCAATGGGCTTCAAAAGTCCACCGGAGAAGACGTATGTTCTTGTTAAGGAACAGCTAGTGGATAAGGGTTTATTGGAACCTCAGTACGCAGAGTGGTTGAAGCAACTTGAAGATATGTCTAGGAAGATCGAAAACGATGAGCTTTCAGAGGTGACAGCTGTTTTGGTTGACGAATGGATACAAAAAACAGAGAAATATGTTCAGAGGATGCAATCTCTGCTGTCCAATCTCAGCAAAAAGCAGATTCGGGGCACACGTTAGTAGAATCGATTCAAGAAAATACAATGAGAATTCTCCTGGAAGCGCAAGTTGAGCAAATGAAAAACGCAATCACAAGTTCATCTGAATCCAGACGACATCACTATTGACACCTGTTCCAACCGTCTTGAAATATACCGCAGAAATCAGTCAAAGAGCAAAAAGAGCAACAGAAGGTACGATCTGCGGCGGGCCCGCGGTGACTAAGGCTCTCCCATGTCTCAGAAATGCTCTTTATATTGGATTTTACTGGTAGACTGGTGCGCGAATCCCACCCCCCGCACCACCCATCGCACAGCGGAGTCTAACATATCTAGGAAGTCCAATCATCAAGCCCCTAGAGAAAACAAACCAAGGTAACTGAAAATGATCAACCTTAAGTGTTAACCTTAGAATTCAACCATGAATTCAGGGGTATTCTCCGTGAAGGAAGCAAGCAGCAGCCTTCCCGGCTCGGAACACTTCTTCCTTGAGCGGCTGGCCGATGGCGTTTATGTTGCCATTGCATCTGAGACCGGAGCCGCGACCTGTAACGCCGGGATCGTTGACCTCGGCGACCGCACGTTGATCTTTGATCCGTTTCTCACTCCGAAGGCGGCGAAGGATTTGTCTACCGTAGCGGCTAAGTTGACCAGCCGTCCCATAGCTTACGTCGTTAACAGCCATTACCATAACGACCACATACGCGGAAATCAGGTCTTCGCAGCTGACACAGAGATCATCTCCACTACGCTGACGCGCGACTTGATCGCGACGAAAGGTGTTGACGAGATTCGTTGGGACGCAGACTACGCGCCCAAGCGACTTCCCGTCTTTGAGGAGCTTCTTAAGACGGA
>Ga0315312_1003536_pt1 | contig 9996 bp, 6 predicted proteins | sample TDP7_MG_FD_203629 | JGI IMG/M metagenome (GOLD analysis project Ga0315312, IMG submission 203629) | Freshwater sediment microbial communities from Lake Towuti, South Sulawesi, Indonesia - TDP7 | ecosystem: Environmental > Aquatic > Freshwater > Lake > Sediment | place: Indonesia: South Sulawesi... | reverse complement strand
GACCGAGGCGTCTGCATCATTACGGACAAGATGGCCGCCAAGCTGGGAGTGCAAAACGAAGGAGAGAAAGTCTCCTTGCACGGGATGGAGCTCACAGTCAAAGGCATCCTAAATGCGACAAAAATTAGTTCGATGCGGGATCTCGACCAAATAGTTGCAACGCCGAGAGATAGGACAGCGACTGCGCTCACAATGTTCACACCTGCTGATACATTCTTCATGCCTTGGGATATGGTGATAGCCCTCGGTGGGGAGATTCCGAACTTTGTCATTACACCATTGCAGGGGGTTGATTGGGGAACCTTCTCGAGTCGATGCTTTGATGTGGCCTGCTCTTACCTGGTCGAGACATTCGTCTCACCCACGGTTGGTGAAGAGGCGAACATACAGATCTATTCAGCTACTTACGGATTCACGGCTAGCGGTTACACGCTATTAATGGTGCCCTTAATCCTTGGAGCTCTGCTCATCTTCAATCTAGTGCTCGGGCTCATCCACGAGAGAACAAGGGAAATATACACCTATAGTTCAATCGGTCTCTCTCCCGCTAACGTTGCCTTCATGTTCTTCGGGGAGTGCATCGCCTACGCTGTGATCAGCGCGACTCTAGGTTATTCTATCGGCATCATAGGGACAAAGTTTGCTTACGACTTCAACTTCATCCCACCAGGCTTCCATCCCAACTATTCCTCAGGCATGGTCGGCATGACAATGATCATCCAGACGCTTATGATAGTACTGGCAAGTGTTTACCCACTAATGAAGGCGGCGAAGATCGTTACTCCAAGCCTCAAGAGAAGATGGGAGCTTGAGACCAGAGCCATCGGAGATGAGTGGGAAATCCCGCTGCCCTTCTTTTACACAACAGAAAGCGAGATGCAGGGAGTGGTGAGATACCTTAACGAATACTTCTCTCTACATACATACAGAGGCTCAGGGGTGCCCTTTGCGGCTGGAGAAATACTGTTAAGAACGGTTGGAAAGGACTTTATATTAAGCGCCAAAACGCAGATCGCGCCTATGCCGGCGGGAATACACCAGTATGTAACCGTAACAATGGCTTACGACGAGAAGGAGCAACGGTGGAAGACATCCATTCACTTGCAGAGAATATCGGGAAGTAGAGATGCATGGGAAAGCGCCAACAGAGCCTTCCTAGACGGCATTAGGAAACAGTTCCTCTTATGGAGGGGATTACCCGAAAAGGAGAAGAAGAAATATCTGGCTTGAGGTGTGATAACATGACTGAAGTCAAATATGAAGAAGGTCTGACCTCTCGAAGCTTTTTAGCCTTGGCTTACTCCTCCCTCGTGCTGATGCCCGCCGTGATGTTCGGATATTTGGTAGCTAACGTGAGCCTTGTCGGATACTTGGGCGTGGGTCAGATCCCTATCCTAGGTTACGCGGTCGCTTACCTTTTCAGAGAGCTGGCGAGGCTCTCGGGAACCCGCTTAACCAAACAGGAGGTCTTCGTCATCTACAGCGCAAGTATAACGGCTGCCGGTGAGATCTTCTTCTTCACAGTCATGCATAACGCTTATTACCGATCTCTAAGTCCCTTAACTTGGAGCTTTTTCGCTCCCGGCTCGAATATTCCACTACCCCTCGAGATACCTGACTGGTTTGCCCCTCCTCCCTACTCGTCAGCCATCCTGAGTAGATCTTTCCTTCATTCAGGCTGGATCATGCCTGTATTAACCTTCTCTGTGGGCACATGGTTAATGACGAAAGTTATAGCTCTTGCAACAGGCACATTCACCTATCAATTGTATGTTGTTGAAGAGAAACTACCGTTCCCGATCCAAAAGGTAGGCGCCGAATCCATCTTAACGCTCTCTGAAAGGGAGCCATCTAAGATGAATATTCTCACCTTATGTGCATTGATTTCCTCCCTCTACGGTCTCGTTCTGTACTTTATACCGTTTATCACTTTCTTCGGTTTTGTCCCCATCCCTATACCCTGGGTTGACTTTAACGCCCCCCTACATACGGTTATACAAGGCGCCTCATTCGGTATAAGCACAGACCTCCTTTACCTCGCCGCCGGAATGATGCTCCCGCTTCATGTCAGTATAAGCATATTCGTGGGATCCATAGCTTTATTCTTCTTTGGAAATTACTATCTCGTGACAAACGGTATATCAGGCTTCGCCAAGGAGTACTCCGCTGGCATGAACATCAGCCAGATATGGCAGCGTTCAACCCTTCACGTTTGGGCTTTCGTCTCAATCGGTCTATCAGTCGCCGCGGCAATCATACCGCTCATCGTAAGACCAGGCGCGATAATGAGAGCCGTAAAGAGCTTGTCTAAGGTTTCGGAGACCTTCAGGGAGAGGGGAGTCCTACCGATTCATATAATACTTGCGCTCTATCTGGCCGGAGCTGGCGCCTTAGTCGCTCTCTGCTACAGCCTCGCACCAAACTTCCCGATATGGATACTCGCCGCCATGGTGTTCGGCTGGATATTTCTAGGAGACTTAATCTCCTCCAACGCCCTTGGCACTTCGGGCTTCACCGTCAGCATACCCTACATGCAACAGTTTATAGTATCAAGTAGCGGCTACCAAGGGGTTGATGCATGGTATCTGCCGCTAAACATAGGCGGCTGGGGAACATGGTGGTGCGGATGGTTCAAGATGTGCGACCTAAGCAAAACAAAACTCTCAAGCTACATCAAAGCCAATCTCATATCCACGCCCATGGCTTTCGCACTGAGTTTCGTCTACATGTCCCTGTTCTGGGTGATCTCTCCGATTCCTTCACCTCTATACCCGGCTGTAGATATCTACTTTCCGATCACGGTTCTCATGGGCTATCAAACAGCCAGCGGCACCCTATGGGTTTCCAGAGCGGTTGCAGCGGAGAACTCCATGATGTGGCTCTTAGGCTCCCTTGGCATAGGAACAGCTATACAACTCCTTATAACCTTCGTACACTTACCGTTCTCCCTTATGGGCGCAGTGGTTGGCACCTTACTACCGATCCCCATCACCCTAATGACCCTCGTCGGCGGTCTCCTCAACTGGTTCCTAAAAAGGAAGTTTGGAAAAGCAGTTTGGGAAGACTATCAACCAGTAGTATGCGCTGGTCTCTTTCTAGGAGAAAGCCTGATAATAACCCTGGGCGTGCTAGCAGCCATGATCATGAAGGGGATGTGGCTCCTGCCTTACTAAAAAGCAATTCAAGTGTTAGCAATCTTCCTAACTTCTATTGAGATTTTGTCGAGTATTTCGAAGATAGACATAAATAGATTTCTCATCGAATTCGGCCTTATGGGAAGGGCTACCGTTTTTACCAAACTTATCACATACGTTACATCTTTGGGACTTCTGCAGTAATCTATTAAGCGCTCTCGGAACTCCTCTTCTGAAGAAACTTCCTTAAAGGGAAAATTAACGAAGTTGTGTATCTCATCTGGTTTAATCTTTGCGAGGAGAACCATAAGGTCCTTATTGGAGTTCAAAGTCTCGGCGAGCCTCGGAGAGGGCCTAATATCAGGAACGAGCTTCGTCAAGGGCTGAAGGAAGGGGCTCATCTTAAAACTTGGACGGGCGAAGAGCAGCAGACTGCCTGTCCACTTTAACACGCAGTCTAGGCTCTTGAGGTTTAGAAAGAGATCTCTAGGCACTTCCACTACCTTTCTTGTGGGAACTAGGGGAACTGTGGCCACAAACTCCCATACGGCTTCAAAGTCTAGAAGCTCCCCAGTTCTCTTCCGTATAGCAAGTCTATTGAAGTTAGCTGCTCCCTTCTTCATGGAAACCTCCGCCTTAAACTCCCCCCTCATTTCGCACTTTGCTATCTTATCCTCAATGTAACCGAGAAACTGGGACAAATAGAGCACCTTCACGCTTTGTAAACATTCATGCCAGACAAACTCTTCCAAAGACTTTTAATAAGGGGTTCTTATTAATCTATCGGACCAATATACAAGAAGGCTGATCACAGATGGTATATCTTTCTCTAGCCTTCAACTTCATGATCGAGCAGACATACTTCCCACCTAGCAAGGAAGAACTACTCGCCAACATCGGATATCGTGAGCTTTTAAAGCTTCTGTCCATCCATCCAAACCTAAAAGCAAACCTTTTCTTTGAGGGACGGACGAGTTTCTGGCTTAAAGAAAAGTCCCCCGATATCGTGGATATGGTGAAGAATGGCGTTAAAGATAAACGTTATGAGATAGGAAACTACACTTACACGCACCCGATTCTCTCACTGATTCCTTATGAGGATGTTTACAAACAAATAGCCGAAGCCTTAAACGTTGATGAGAAAATATGGGGTCTCCGGCCGAAGGGCCTAATACTACCTGAGGGAGGTTACGATCCATCGTTGACAAAAATCTTCAGTGACTTAGGAATAGAATGGGCGCTGATTTCTGCCAAGACCTATGAAAGGGATTTCCCGAAAGCTAGGGAGGAGGATCTTCACACAGCCTTTATGTTACGCGGAATCTTCGACACCTTAATTACTGGTATTTGCATCGCAGATTTCGGCCCGAGAACACACGTAACAACCTACTGGGTAGAAGTCAATCCCAAGGATTTTATCAAAAGGATTACTATTGATCAGAAAAACCTGATCTATGTGCTTAAGCAAGACGCCGAGTTCATCTACTACTCATCAGTCGTCATGAACAAAAAGGAAATAGGAGAAAGCGCGGATTTCAGCAAAGTTCTGCAAAAATTGGAATTTCTCTTTGGAGAGTTTGACAGAAATGAGAATATTCATCCTATGCTTATAAGCGAGTACTTAGAGGAAAATCCGCCTAAAAGAACGATATGCCTACGTCCATGCCTCCGGGGGCTTGGAGCTAGGGGCAGAAAATCTTTTGATCAGTGGCTCAAGGGCTCGGAGAAGGTTGGGTACATGATTGACGAGGCTAGGAACGAGATTAAGACTGCGGAGTATGTGCTTACGCTCGCACAGAAGATAGGTTTGGACACGTCGAGATCTGAGAAGATTATTAAGAAAGCTTGGGACAAGTTGCTGAAGGCTGAGACCTCAACGGGGAGAAGGGCCGTCGCTCACCCGCAAGGACAGCCAAGCAGAATAATCTACTCGATGGAGCACGCCGTTGAGGCGAAGAATTTAGCGAGGAAGGCTGTTGAAGGGATAACTGCATTGAAACCTTAGAAGGGAGAAGCATGGACAAAGAAGACATACTGCATAAAATCGTGGACTCTGTGAAGAACTACGGTGTGGACGAGGCGGCCTCGCTGGCAAGGGAAGCCTTAAACGCAAAGATTGATCCCATAGAGGTAATTGAGAAGGGCTTCACGAAAGGATTAAGAGAAGTGGGAGAGCTGTTTGGAAGTGGCGAGATATTCCTATCTGAGCTCATCATGGCAGCCCAGGCGGCGAAGGCAGGTATGGATGTTCTAAAGACTGCCATACCGAAGGAGACGCAGATAAGCTTAGGGAAAGTGGTAATAGGAACAGTTGAAGGAGACATCCACGACCTCGGAAAAAACATAGTAGCAGCCATGCTTGAAGCTAACGGCTTTGAGGTTTACGATCTGGGAGTCGATATTCCAGCTGAGAGGTTCATCGAGAAAGTTAGGGAAGTCGAAGCTGACATCTTAGGAATGTCAGCCCTACTGACGACTACAACGCCCTGCATGCGAGACGTAATCCAAGCCTTAAAAGAATCCAACATCCTAAAGAAGGTTAAGGTGATTGTTGGGGGAGCCGCCGTAACCCCCGGATATGCAGAGGCGATTGGCGCGGACGCCTACGCGGAGGACGCTACGGCCGCTGTTAAGATAGCTAAAAAACTCGTCGGTAAGGACTGAGAAGGCGGAGTACAGATCTAGGAGGTTCATGTCATACGACGAAGTTGTATAACCCCATAAAAGTGCTTACTGGAGAGGAAATGCGCGAAATTCATGCCGCCTCCATCGGAATCCTGAAAAACATCGGCGTGGAAATGCGCAACGAAAAAGCATTAAAGATTATGCATGAAGCAGGCGTAGAGGTTGACTTCAGGAGACAGGTTGCGCGTTTCCCTTCCAGCTTGGTTGAAGAAACTATCAAAAAAGTGTCCGGCGGAGAATGGGCCCTCTACGGCCGGGAAGGATATAAAGTAGGCTTCACGGGTAGGGAAGCCCACTTTTACACACAGACGGAGATAAGTCCAATTGCTGGGAAAGTGGGCGGCTTCACGCAATATGTCCTAGACTTGAACCTCATGGAGAGAAGAGAGGCAAATGAAAAAGATGTAATAGATAGTATACGTCTCGCGGATTACCTCGAAAATATAAAGGTTGTCGGACCGTCAGTTAGCGACCAAACTCTTCCACCGAAGCTTAGAATCATCCACAACGCAGCGAGCCTCGTTAATAACACGGCTAAACCTGGAGCTATCGAAGTGTTCACTCTTGATGATCTGGAATGCGTGGTCAGAATAGCTTCTATTGCAGTGGGAGGGATAGAGGAGCTTAAAACAAGACCCATGCTGCTAACTCCTGTAGAGGCAACCAGCCCCTTGAGATATAGTTCCAATGTGCTTGAGAACGTTATGTTTCTCGCGAAGCATAAGCTTCCAATTACTTTTTACACAATGCCCATACCAGGCGTATCCGCTCCCGTAACCCTTGCTGGCGCCATAGCCCTTGGAAACGCTGAGGTGTGGGCGGGGGCTGTATTCGCTAAGCTACTTAACTCTGAGGTCAATGTGGGTTTAGGGATTAGAGTAACAATCTTCGACCAAAGAACTCTTACCCACTCATATGCGGCGCCAGAGCATCAACTAGCCTTGATCGCAAGCCTACAGTTGCTAAATGAGTTCTATAATGTGTCGAACAGGCGTGTAAGCGGCATTAGAACGGACGCTAACTTTCCAGGGATACAAGCTGGATACGAGAAGGCTGCAACAGGGTTGTCAGTACTATTAGCCGGTGCCACGCTTGTTGGGAATCTCGGTTTCCTACGTTCATGTGACACTTTCAGTTGCGAACAGCTGGTGATCGACAACGAAATTGTTAGCACGTTGAATAGGTACGTGAAGGGCTTCGAGGTGAATGAGAAAACCATAGCGGCAAACGTTATCGAAGAGGTCGGGATCGGCGGCAACTTCCTGCTCCACAAGCATACCCCTACACATCTAAGATCAGAGTACTGGTTCCCAGAGCTTGCCGATCGGATTGGGTGGGACGAATGGAAAGGGAAAGGTGAAAAAGATGCCTTGGACAAGGCGAAGGAGAAGGTTAAGAGGATCCTAGAATCGCACTTTCCTGAACCGTTAGATAGGGATGCGCAAAAGGAGATTCAGAAGATAGTTAAGGAAGCGGACAAAAGACTCCTGAGATGAGACCATGCGTTACAGGTTGATTCCCTAGACACTCATTTTATTGCTTTGTTTCATCCATAACCGCTGAATTTTCTCGAAACAGAACGGCTATCAATTCAAAGAAGACCATTCAAATAATAAATGTCATCTATCCCTATACATTAATTGGGATGACAAAATCTTGACAAAATCATAGAATGCTTTATAACCACTACTATGACAAAAGAATGAATATGAAAATCTCTTCGAGTTTTGAGTGCGGCAATGGCAAGAATATAACAAAGGCTGGGAATAATTACAGGGTTGAGGTAGATGGCGACTCTCCCGACTATGAGGATTATTTCTGTATCAGAGTTCAGGGGGAAGAAGAAACAGCCGCCATAGAGATAGTTCCAGATCCGAAGATTACAAAAGATTACGACATTGCCTACTCATGGCCGGGTAAAAACACTCACATATGGCTGTACAGCCAGATGGCGAGCAACCTCATACTGATTGACCTCGCATTTTTCGACCCAAAGGGTTCACCCATCTGGTTCAGACGTGAAGGCGGCTCATGGCATACTTTGCCTTCAGAGTCTTACGATACTTCAGGTGGAACCATTAAGATTAAAATCACGCTAAACAGAGAGGAGACAATCTATCTCAGCAGCTTTGTCCCTCTTCCATATTCTGAGATGAGCTGCTGGTTGAAGGAGGTCGAAACAGTACACAGCGACATACTAACCCTTGACAGCATAGGGAGAAGCGTCCGAGGCCGTGAAATATGGCTGTTAGGGATGGCCGGTCGGAAAAATGGAACTGCAGAGAAGAATCCGATTTTCATCTCCTCGGGTTGTCACCCCGCTGAGTTTCCAGGGGTGTGGGCAGTAAAGGGAATTATAGAATACTTAGTTTCGGGAGACGCAGTTGCCAAATGGATCTTGGATAACTATATTGTCTATGCGATTCCGCAGATGAACCCTGATGGGAACGTCTCCGGGAGGTGCCAGTTCAACGCGGAGGGGCAAGATGTCTCCACAAGCTTCGGTAAGGTTGTTGGCGAGGAATGTAGATGCTGGAGGTGCAGTGGAAGTGAGGATAAGCCGCCTGCGCATGAGGCAAAGATAATCTGGGACTTTGCGAAAAAGATCAGGCCATATCTCTATGTTGATTTCCACGGATGGCGAACTTGTATCTTCGGCCATGAGCCCTTCGAAGGAGCGGGCACTTTTGACGAAAGAGTCTATACTGACGAAGGCAAGAGAGCGGCGAAACGGATACTGGATAGAGAGATCGAAACCAGGACGCATGGAACATCGCTTTTCGGCAGACTCTTTGATGCTTCTGAAAAAACCGTTCACATGTTAGGCCATCAGCTCACGAAGAACTTTAACACTCTCTCCTACTCCTACGAACCAAATATGCGCATTGGAGTTGATGGATGCATGAAACGTGGTGTCCAAGTGTTGAAGGTTCTGCTGAATGGAATAGAGATCTACAATAGAAGATAAACCGTGAAAGGTTTTATAGGTTTTCCATAAGGATGTGAATCTATCCCATTCTTTCATGGCTGACAGGGCATAAACCATCTTTTATTTCTGCCTTTTTAGATACTTCGGTGAGAAGGTGCGTATCTCTATTGGCCATCGTATGGGAAGAAGACTTTTGGAGACGGCGCTGAGGCAATCATTATGTAGAGGTTCCAGCGTATTATGGGAGAATAGTTAAGGGGCACCTTATCAACCAATAGGCTAGAAATAAAAACCTATCGATGCATAACCAAGGTTTCTTAATAGGCTTAAGGGAGCGCTGTGGCTAGATAATGCTTCATAAGGTTTAAAAAGAAGTGGTAGAGCTCTTTTTAGGGGGATGCAAGGCTGAAGCCCGTCGAAAGGATGTTCTGCGTCTTCTGTCATGAAGAACCTGATGAGGTACCCTTTTTTGAGGGAGAGCTCACAACAGTTGAGGCTCTGGACACGATCTTTGGGAACCAGATGGAGAAAATAAGAGACCCAATAAGGCGGGCCCTGTTCAAGGCCAGATTCTGGGGCAACTCCTGCATTTATGTTGGCCCTTGGGGTCTAGACTTCTTGAACGAGAGGGTTGAGGAGACAGGAGAATACTGGATGGACAGATCCATATTCGGGACTCTCTGGTACACCAAGAAAAAAACCCTCTTCAGGAAGATGACCCACGCTCCCCTCAAAAATTATGAGGACCTAAAGAGTCTAAACGTCTTAAGCCCGAACTATGAAAAGCTAAACGAGTCAATTAAGGCGATCTCTGTTTTCTTAAAGAGGGGATATTTTGTCATTACATCCCATAAGGGACCGTTTGAGTCAACATGGTACTATCTTCGCGGGTTATCTGAGTATTTGAGGGATCTGGTCCGAGATCCGACCTTCGCAAAGAGGCTGATCCCAATAACTTTGAGACCTCAGATCGAATTGTCAAAGGCCCTCATCGAGGCCGGAGCGCAGGCTGTTGTAATCGGCGACGATATGGGAACCTCAAACGGTCTATTCTTCTCCCCTCAAATTTACCGACAGATATTCCAGCCATGGCACAAGAGGATAGTTGATATCTACCATAAGATGGGAGCCTTCGTTATACTTCACTCTCATGGCAATATCAACAAGATCCTTGAAGATCTTGTTGAAGCAGGGTTCGACGCGATCAACCCGCTCGACCCCGATGATGGAATAGATCTGGCCAAGATT
>Ga0315312_1003535_pt1 | contig 9996 bp, 21 predicted proteins | sample TDP7_MG_FD_203629 | JGI IMG/M metagenome (GOLD analysis project Ga0315312, IMG submission 203629) | Freshwater sediment microbial communities from Lake Towuti, South Sulawesi, Indonesia - TDP7 | ecosystem: Environmental > Aquatic > Freshwater > Lake > Sediment | place: Indonesia: South Sulawesi... | reverse complement strand
CAATTACCCCAGAGACCGGAGCAATTACCCCAGAGATTGGAACAATCACCCCAGAAACCGGAACAATCACCCCAGAGACCAGAACAATCACCCCAGAGATCGGAACAATCACCTTTGAGACCAGTACAATCACCCTTAAGATCGGAACAATAACCCCGAAGATTAGAACAGCTACCCCTAAGATCGGAGCAAATACCTCGGAGACCAGAACAAACACCCCTAAGATTGGAGCAATCACCTTTTAGATTGGAACAATCACCTTTTAGATTGGAACAATCACCTTTTAAATTGGAACAATCACCATTGAGACCGGTGCAATAACCTTTGAGATTGGAGCAATCGCCTTTGAGGCCGGTGCAATCACCTTTGAGATTGGAACAATCACCCTCAAGATCGGAACAATCACCCCAGAGGCCAGAACAATCACCTTTGAGATTGGAACAATCACCCCAGAGGCCGGAACAATCACCCCAGAGACCGGAGCGATCACCACTGAGATTGGAATAATCACCACTAAGAATTTTTTTGCTCATTAGGTGCCTCCATAAATAGTGCCTCTTCGATAATAGCTTTTTCCTTTAAGTCAGCAGCATGTATTAGATTGCGAAATCCTTTTGCACCGTAATCAAAACGAATTGTACCTGGTTCCGGGTTAACAGCTGAACCTACAATTTGACGTACCCGTGCAACAATATCATCACCTGATAAAACAATCCCGATCAACCAATCAGACATAAAATCAATCATTTCTTCTGTCAGGTGTGGATTACCAGCATAATGTTGTTTAACCCACTCACACCCCTTGTTTCGTGTCCCGATCCAAATCAATTCCCCCAATGCTTCTAATTTACCTATAATCTTACCGACTAACCTTCGTTCGATTGCATCAGGCTTAATGATAACAAAAGTATATTCTATCATGGTTGCTCCATGTTGAAGGGGAAATACTCACGACCGGCAAGAGGCATATCTTCTTGATTGATTTCACAATCAGCATAGAAGTATTCGACTCCATTATCAGAAATAAAGTGTTGACCTACACACTCACCACAGTCATTAAATCTTTGTATAACTGCTCCCGTAGTACATTTCTTGTAAAGTAAATTATTTAAATTAGGTGGAGTGTGCCGACGGTAAAACAAGAAGGCGATTAACGTAATTGCCCACACCACAAACAAAGTAATAATAAAAAGAAAAGTATTCATGTTCTTATCTCCAGTTCACCTTTGAGGACAAGGGTGTTGAGCCAATCAACAAATGGAGCAAGCTGACTAGGACTCTTTGCTTTTACATGAAAATCCAAAAACGAAGGATTTCCATATCAAGAGCACCAGATTCCGTTCCCTGTTGTTGTTCGATTCTATAGCCCCCAAACGGTAATCGACAAATAACAAATGGCCCCTCTTCAAACGTGATATTACCATCCGTATAACCAACAATTTGCGCCATCATTTCACCTTAATAACCTTTCCATCCTGAACCTCAACTTGTGCATACCATTTGTGTGGCTCAGGATAATGCGGCCCCTCAACTGGAACCTTACCATTTTGAGGACAAGGGAACGGACCAGGCGAAAAGACAGTAACTATCTTACCAGTTTTGATAGCTTCAATCAAAGACTTCTTTGTTTTGAAATTAGGGTTGACATACATTAGAATTTTCCCCATTGAAAGGAATCATCATCCCTAAAATCAGTACAATCACCCTTAAAACCAGTACAATCACCCTGCAAATTAGAACAGTTACCCTTGAGATTGGAACAATCACCTTTTAGATTGGTGCAATCACCCCAGATACCAGAACAGTTACCCCTAAGACTAGTACAATCACCCCTGAGACCAGAACAATCACCCCAGAGGTCGGAACAATCACCCTGGAGATCAGTACAATAACCCTTGAGACCAGTACAATCACCTTTTAGATTGGAACAATCACCTTTGAGATCAGTACAATCACCTTGTAAATTAGAACAATCACCTCTGAGACCAGAACAATCACCCCAGAGTAGGGAACAGTAACCTAGGAGATTGGAACAATCACCTTTTAGACTGGAACAATCACCTAGGAGACCGGAACAATCACCTTTGAGGCTAGAACAATCACCCCAGAAATAGGAACAATCGCCTAGGAGATTAGTACAATCACCTCTGAGACCGGAACAGTTACCTTTGAGATTGGTACAATCACCCCAGAGGTCGGAGCAATCACCCCAGAGACCAGTACAATAACCCTTGAGACCGGAACAATCACCTTTTAGATTGGAACAATCACCCCTGAGATCAGTACAATCACCCCAGAGGTTGGAACAATCACCCTTAAAACCAGAACAATTACCCCAGAGACGAGTACAATCACCTCTGAGACAAGTACAATTACCTTTTAGATTGGAACAATCACCTTTTAGGTTGGAACAATCACCCCTGAGACCAGTACAATCACCCCAGAGGTTGGAACAATCACCCCTGAGACCAGTACAATCACCCCAGAGACCAGAACAATCACCCCAGAGACCAGAACAATCACCAGTAAGAGCTTTTTCGATCATTCTAGTTCTCCGATTTTAATATCGAGGAAACGGGTTGTTCGCACTGAGACTACAGACTTGTTATTGAGAAGAGTAGTCATGAGTTTGGTTGCAGTTCGCGGTTCATAAACAGCTACTTCTAAGCGCGAGGACATGAAAGGGATTTCCCTATCATTATTCCTTAACTTATAGAGAATTATGACCCGATCATTTCTTCGTAGCTTATTGATATTAGTCGCTGGGGTCAACATTGATTTCTCCCCGAAATCAAAAAATCAAATCATTCGTCTGTAAATGCGCCCTATGCCACTCTACTCCATTGTACCATACCCCAGACCCATTGTCAAGGGAGAATCGCGCGTCGCGCGAAAAATAATGCTTTGTACAAATGTACACCTATTTTATTTTGATTTGATTTCTTTAAATAGTAAAAAATAATCAATTTCCATATCAATATGATCTAAGTCAGTAATTATACCTTGACCAGGATCATAAACCTCTTTTCCATCCCAACCAACAGCATGATAATTTTTATTAACTAATCCACAAATAATTCCATGATTACTTTTCAAGTATTGTGTAAATCTGATTTTATTATCAACTTTAAATTTAATTGGCCAAACTTTTTTGGAAGCAAAATCTTCACTATCTGGATTCAATTCAATAACAATAACAGCTAAACCCCGTCGCCAAGCTAAATCAATAATTTCTTGATAATGAAAGGCACGGTAGACTCCTGAAGCAATTTCCTCTGATCCATCATGGCCTAACTCCTGGACAAGTTGTTCAATTGACTCGCCCAGGAGCATTGCGACCGATGCTATAAAACAACCATAAGGAGTTGATTGTTTAATCAACTTCATCAAATTCTCCTTCAATAAAATTATCATCTAGTTCAATGACATTATCCACACCAACAATTTTCTTAATAACGTCAGAGGCATTGATCCCTAGGACCTTAACTTTATCTTTCCAACCTAACTCGATAAGTCTACGTAGTAATGGAATCAAGGCGCCACTAGTTGAACCAATGATAATAATATCAACTTCTTCTAGTGACTTCAATACATCAATAGCAATTTGAACATTCCAATCACACTGCTTAAATACCTTACTACCAATGGTAGTAATATGCGGTTTTTTAAATAAGGTTTTAAAACCTAATGCGTATAAACAATAAGTAAACTTATTAGAATCAGTTTCAGTACGCATACCGTATGCTATTGCAACTTTGACTTCTCCCATTTCTCGAATACGTTCCATTAAATCACTATAAGAAATTTTACCCTCCAAAGTGCGAAGTGATCGGTGATATAAGTCAGCCGTATCAATGAAAATGCCAATTCTACTCATGATTTTGGTTCCTTGTAACCGCTGTTTAAAATAGCTTTCATTTGTTTTCTAGCTTTCTCAATAGCTTCTTTTCTTGAATCTTCGTCATTTGGATTATAGGTATAGCATGTACCTTTATTACCATATTTAAAACCTGGTTTCCCATTTTTAATGCAACTTTGGATTGGCATTTTTCCCCTTTAATTTGACTAGGAAATATGTACCGAACCAACCACCAGTACCGTAAGCTATAACAGCAATAAAATATTTTTCTATAATCAATACCGTCGAAATTATTGTACAAATATATAATAACACACTCATATTTGCAGCTAATAATGGGCGTTTAGTTGTTACCGCATCAACACAAAGTGCCCATATAAAATCCATTATAAAACCTATAATAAAAGCAGTAATAATTAAAATCATTTATGAAATCCTCCCATGTAAACCCATAGGTTTGGTTTATCGAATAGTTTTTGATATTCTTCCTCAGTAGCAGCTACTAATACCCAAATACGCTCACCGTGAGCTATCATTTGCGGGAAATCAATCCACTGGGCTGGTGTAAAACTAAAGGCTTCTGGATTTTTAACTTCAATAAATCGTCTACCGTATTTTTTATTAATAGCATAAAGATCAGGCATTCCTGTTTGATACATATTACCGTGTAATACTTTTACAAACCAACCACGTTCACGCAGCATCTTAATTATAGCTTCCTGAATCTTAGCCTCAGGACCGCGCTTGTAATTACGGATTGGTTTAGTTATTTTCATTCTTTTGGCGAATAATTAGACACTTTTCTGATTTTCCTCATCAATTTTTAATTTAGCTAAAATTAATAATTTGATTGCAAAAGTCAACTGGTTAGTATCAAATAATCGTAAACCTCTAACAGGTGAATATCGTAAATCTGATGATTTAATTGCTTCAATAGCGCGATTAAGAAAATAGTGTGGATCGTTAACATCTATAACAACTCGCATGGGCCCGCGTTCATTAGGATTAAATGAACAGTCACGCAATGCTTTGTTAATTTGTCGTTTATTCATAAAATCATTACTCCAAATTCATTGTTACTAATTGAATAATAACAACGCTTAACACCCTTTAATCGCATAACACTTTGACAGGTCTTACATGGCTTAGCCATAGCTAATTTACCATCAGCCAATACTCTTACCACATAGACTACTGCGCCCCAATCTAATTTTCGTGTAAGACGATATTCGGCATGGGCACATGGTTCTCTTAACCTACATCTTATATTAGAAGCAGAAACTATAGCACCGTCATTTCTTATGCCTACCGCACCGAATTTGTACTGCCTTTTCTTATCACCTTTTACCGCGACTTTTCTTGCTAAGATGAGGTACTTTTTTGATATCACGATTAAATATCCTTGGTCTTTTTATTCGCCATAGTTGCTGCAAAGCAACACTAGCTTTTTCTAAAATATCTTGTTCCTGTAAACCAGTAATTTTATGTAATTTATAACGATCCCATATTTGCTCAGGAACAAGATTCCAAGCATAAACAAACTGTTTATATTCATATGACAACTTGATATTATGTAACCAATCAAAGGCGCGAGCCAGAGCAGCAAATTGATGTTTTTGATTTCGTACTCTAACTTGATATTTTGGTATGCCAGCTTTTAATAAATAATAACGCATTTCACTTAATAATATATTCAAGGATTCCAAGGATTCTTTTACCGCCATCATCGTAGCTCCGCTATAAGTTGTGTTTTTGATAATCTACTATAATTCTTAACACCTTTTTGTTTAGCTAATTCAATCAAAATACGTAATGAACAGTCCTCTAAATTATTAAAGACAATTTCTCTAATTAGTCGACGAAGTTTACTTGAATCAATAACATATAAAGAAGTAACTAATTTATCTTTATCTTTTTCCCAAGCTAATTGGAATAGTTCACTTTGCACAATTCTATCTCTATTACGCCAACTAAGATAATGTTCGTGAACTGATTTTCTAATATCTTCTAGTCGTTGTCCCATGTGATTTTCCGTATTTTACTTTACTCCAAACTTGTTCATGGATATAATAGACCACGATTTTAACGACAAAACTAATAACAGCAAAGATACCGCATACTATTAACTCATCAAAAATTAGCCAAGCTATTAAGAATGTTAATACTAAAGAAATAGATTCCCAACTAATAGCTTTTACCATAATCCGTTTCGGTTCGCTAGCCATTATGCTTTGTCGGCCCAAGTTGTTTCTTTTTCTAACCAATCTATGGCAATTAAAGGTATCTTATCCTTAAATGATTCCACAGTTTGACTTACTACCTCAGTAATTTGTGGAATATATTCTTGTCTAGTAACAACGTGAACCTCATCATGAATATTGATCGGTTGTACTACCCAAGGATGCACACCTACAGGTTGTAAATTCCATATATTACGTTGTACCGCCTTAGTAACTTCTGCACCTGTTGATTGGATTCTATGATTCAATGCTGCTCGCATATTTGAAGATTGGATATTAAAAGCTGCCGCATATAATGCTGATTGCACGGCTCCGGACACAGTTTGTAATCGCTCTCTTCTTTTTACCTTAATTTTAAGATCACGCCAATTTTTAGGCGGAGATTGTGCTAACTTAAAAAGTGCATGACACACTTTATTTTCCAAAGTGAAATATCGACGATAACCTAATAATGATTCAATATAATCATTTGGCTCGTGCCACTCTACCGCACTACCTATACCGCCGGGTTGTCGCATTGAACAAAAGCGATTATAAATATCGTCTTTAGCAGCCTTAACGCCTGGATAACGGCGCTCAAAATTCTCACTACCTTGCTTAGCTACTTCTAAACTTACACCTAATCTATCCATTAATGTATGTTCGTTACCGCCGTATAATTGGGAATAAACTCCCTTTTTACTATCAATATAAAGACTTGAAGTTTTCTTAGTTTGCATGATTTCATCATATGTTACCCCGAATAAACTCTCCCCGAACAGTCCAAACAGATTTTTTCCGGCTTTTAGATCGGCTTCAAGTTTCTTATCTTTATATACCGCAATAGCTATAACAATCTCGAAACTAATAAAATCACCACCGCATAGTACAAATCCCTCATCAGATAATGGAAAACATTCACGGATATATTTCTTAGCCTTAATACCCTGAGGATTAAGTTTATCAGAACCGGACATCCTACCTGACAAAGCACCAATAACTTTGAGACTAGCATGAAAACGCCCTGCTCTAATCAATTTATCAAATAATTCGATTTCTTTATCCAAACGTCTAGCTTGTAATACTTCCCTAGCTCTAATAGCCGCAGGATGCGGCTCACCATTTTCTAATTGCCAACCACCTGTCCAATTTTTACTTTCTAATCCACTAATTGATTCTAAAATCACAGCCTTGGTGCCTTCACTTAAGGCTAACTGCTCAGTCTTATCCATAACTTCTGATAAATATATTTTAACTTGTCTAGGTGCAGTGGGTATTTCACCGCGTTTCTTCTTATCCTCTTCTCTAAGAGCCTTAATCTTTTCAATATCAATCTTGAACCCCTTCCATCTGGCACATGCTACCGCACAAGTTAATTCTGAATCTGTATCTCCCGGCTCTGGAGAACCAAAATGTTTATAAAGATCACGGGTATAAATAACATCCAGAGTTGCATATTGCCTAGCGAGCAGATTGTACCGCCAATGATTTATGTGCGTACTTATCCCTGCAGGCCAAGCATTATTCCAATTTTCTGGTTTACCGATGGCTGTACAAAAGGGAGCATAACCTAATTCAGTAGGTTTCCATGTTGGTTCAATTTCACCATATTTAGTAACGGTACTCAGATTCAAAGCATGTTTTGCTAACTCTTTTAAACCACTCGATGCATGGAATTTGAGTATAATATCATGAAAATTGGGGTCTTTTGTTTCTCGAATTTGCCAATGTGCTGTTGTTTTATCCTTTTTCTTGGCAAAGTAAATGCCATCAAAATTAACAATTTTCTCTAATACTTTTTGTACCGCATCAGCTAATACATTAGGGATTCTTTTGATTCTAATATCACTGCGCTCCATCAAAGACTGATATTTTCCTTTTCTTGCAACTAGCATAACATCTACGGCAGCTTTTGGTTTAATTACAATATCAACAAATCTGGCGTGTTCTTCTAATAATGCGATTTCCGTAATATAATCCTCAGGAATAACGTCACCATACTTTTCTAATACCAAAGTCCAGAGCGTATAAATCTTGTGCAAATGAAACCAATCATAAACTAAATTAAAACCACAAACTGTATCTGCACAAATTTTCTCAATCAAAAGTAAAGTATCAATTATATATTCCTTCCAAATATCCCATAATATAACTTCACTGTCATCTTTTGCGTATTGCAAAAGGACGATAAGTCCATGGAAACCGCAGGTTTCAGTATCAAGTGTTATCATAATCTACTTACATAATTTATTAAATTAGTAATTTTTATTGCTATCCAATTAAATAATTGACTTACACAACATAAAATAAGTATAAACAATAAAACTGGAATAATAAATGGTAAAAGAAGTGCTGATGATACAAGCCAAAATGCTCGTGACATAAGTGTTCTCCACTATTTAAAATTTTTACCATTCCATGTTGTAATTAGAACAAAAAGATAACCAAATACAACAATTAAACATAAAAGAACAAGTGCAGTTTTACCGATAAAATATATCATTTACAGTTACCTCCAACTGATGATACATATCTAATTGCTAAAAGTAATACATAACCTATACTATCACAAATAAGACCGATGCAACATAATAATAAAATAATTAACAGGACTGGAAGAATAATTGGAAAAAGGAGCGCTGATAATATTCTGTAACCCATCATAGCACCGTAGAAGAAATAGGTACAATATAATTAATACCATGTTCATCAGCATATTTCTTAATGTCAAAATACAATTCCATACTACTAATTTCCCCGTTAGCCCAAGCAAGAGTTCTAGTGTAAAGGCCAAAACCAATAGTTTCGCCAAGATGATTTATCATATCCTGTACCACATTTTTAGGTTGTCGTTTCTTTTTAAATGGGTCTTCTTGCGGGGGCTTAGCTACACTGATTCCTTTCTCACCGCGCTCGCGCGCCATTTTGATTTTCTTAACTGCGGCAAATTGCTCTTCCTCAGTTTTCAGTGAGAATAATTCTTTAACCTGATACTGGTTTAACATCCCAGCAGCCGCCTCTTCTTGGATTAGTTCTGGTAAATCAAGTAAGTTAAAACGAACCTGCACCCAAGATGAAGATACGCCAAGTTCCTCACTAACTTGCCGACGATTAAGACCTAACTTACGCAACCGCTCAATAGCCTTAGCTTCTTGTAAAATATTAAGATTTTGTCGTTTAAGATTCTCACCAAGATTAACTAGTCTAGCTTGTAATTCATTTAGTGATATTTTAATCATAGCTGGAATAGTCTCTTTACCTAATACTTTAAATGCAGCAAATCGTCTATGTCCTGCAACGATTCTAAATCTTGTATCTTTTGGTGCGTTTGGATTATTAGTGATTGGTTGTACGGCAATCGGAAATTGCAAACCATGTTGTTCTATATCTTTTACTAAATCAACTACATCAATAGGGGCAATATGTCCACGACAATTAAAATCATCATCTGACCAAATAAATGCAACAGGTATACTAAGAGTCGTATAATCAGTAATAACTTGATCACCACATATACTACAAATTGTTCCATATTGTTTACTATAGCACTCTTTACAAAATGTAATCACTATCTACCTCCCTATGTAACCACTTTTCCAACTCTTCAATACGTTGTTTTTGTTTCCTAATTAACTCAATGGCTTCATTAATAATAGTAGAAGGTTGTAAACTAGTGGTACTAGTAAGTTGTCTTAATTTTTCTAACTCTTCAATACGTTGATTTTGTTTCTTAATTAACTCAATAGCTTTGTCAATAATGGTAAGAGGTTTTAGACTGGTAATACCAGTAAGTTGTCTTAATTTTTCCATGTGTGTACTCATAATTATCCTTTTCTTTTAGATAATAGTGAACTAAATGCGCCAAGTATACATATAATTAACATTAATACACATAGGCATTTACATATAGATATCCAA
>Ga0315312_1003534_pt1 | contig 9997 bp, 10 predicted proteins | sample TDP7_MG_FD_203629 | JGI IMG/M metagenome (GOLD analysis project Ga0315312, IMG submission 203629) | Freshwater sediment microbial communities from Lake Towuti, South Sulawesi, Indonesia - TDP7 | ecosystem: Environmental > Aquatic > Freshwater > Lake > Sediment | place: Indonesia: South Sulawesi... | reverse complement strand
GTATTACCGCGGCGGCTGACACCAGACTTGCCCTCCCCTTATTCCTCCGGCCCCTTACACCGGAGAAAAGCCATCCTCAGCGGACGGCACTCGGGGTAACCCCGTCACGCTTTCGCGCATTGCGGAGTTTTCGCGCATGCTGCACCCCGTAGGACCTGGGCCCTTGTCTCAGTGCCCATCTCCGGGCTCCCCCTCTCAGGGCCCGTACCGGTTATAGGCTTGGTGGGCCGTTACCCCACCAACAACCTGATCGGCCGCGGCCCCGTCCTTAGGCAATATTAGGTGCATGGTCCTAACATTTTTCAGCGAGGAACCATTCCAGGCCTCTTCACCTATCGGGTATTAGCCCCAGTTTCCCGGGGTTGTCCCCGTCCTAAGGGTAGGTTAGCCACGTGTTACTGAGCCGTATGCCGCGCCCCACCATAGCCTGGAGCGCTCGACTTGCATTGCTTAGTCTCACCCCGATAGCAGTGGGGTCCGGCAGGATCAACCGGAGTTATGGAAGACTGCCGCAAATGCCGGCTGGAATTGGGGATAGCGCCAAGCCCATGTTAGACTTAAGCTTGCATACTTAAGTCCCCATTCTTGTTCCCGCAGCCGGAGGTCAACCCTTCATCCAGGGGCGCAACGCCTTAACCGTCGGGTTGACGCCGCCGTCAAGGCTGCGGGTATTCCCAAATTAGAGTATAAATCTTCCTAATATAAAGTTTTGCTTTTTTAACTAATGACTAAAAACCTTCTAGGTTTAGCGGAATAGTCTCACTGACCTCTCCCCCCTTCACAGGTTGTCGTTACGCCGAATGTTTTAAAAAGTCATAAAATAGGGTCACAAATGATTAGGCGCACAAATTGAGGAGGCTTAAGTGAGGCGTGAGATTTGGAGCGATTCGATGTCAATGTGGCGCGGTCTTACGTTGGGCGTAATGTGAACCTCCATCTTAAGGGTGGAATTGTAGTTATCAATGTCCATATCATTCGAGTGCGGGGCGACAGGGGAAAACGCACCCTTTACTATAAAACACCCCTTGGAGAGGATGAGGTTCCGCTGGAGGGTGTTGATTGGGCCCAGCCCCTTGACCCCTTCTTCAGCTCCTGGAATGGGGGAGATGGAAAACCTTGAGTGAGAACCCGAATTTGGAAGACCTTGAGGGGGTTGGTCGCGTCACAGCTGAAAAGCTTAGGGAGATAGGGGTCACTAGCCTAGAAGAGTTGGCCTTCACACCGGTTAAGGAATTGGTGGAAAGGGCTGGCCTAAAGCAGGATTTTGCCTCCAAACTCCCCGAAAAGGCTAGGCAACTCCTTGGGGATAGTTTCATCTCGGCTAAGGAACTGTGGGAAAGGAGGAAAAACCTCCTCAGGTGCGGTACAGGCAGCAAAGCCCTGGATGAAATGCTGGCAGGCGGAATTGAAACCCAGGCTATCACCGAGTTCTGGGGCGAGTACGGCTCTGGAAAGACCCAGATATGTCTAAAGCTTTGTGTTATGGTCCAGCTTCCACCTGAGAAGGGCGGTTTGGGTGGAAGCGCGCTTTTCTTTGACACCGAAGGAACCTTTTCTGCCGACCGCGTATACCAGATAGCCCAGGCCATGGAACTGGATCCGCAGCCCATTCTCGACAGAATCTTGGTCTCGAGGGTTTACACATCGGATCATCAGGCCCTTTTACTGGATCACTCCTTCAGGGTTTGCCGGGAGGAGGGGGTTAGACTAGTGGTGGTGGACTCCCTCATTAGTCACTTTAGGAGTGAGTACATAGGAAGGGAAAGCCTAGCCGAGCGGCAGCAGAGGCTTAACAACTATCTCCACAAGCTCCTTCGGTTAGCGGAGGTTTATAACATAGCTGTGGTGGCCACTAATCAGGCGCAGGCCAACCCCCAGGCCTTCTTTGGAAATCCAGATAGGCCGGCTGGGGGTCACGTCCTAGCCCATGCCTCCACCCATCGAGTCATGCTGCGTAAGAGCAAGGGGCCCAAGAGGATTGCTAAAATTTTCGATTCTCCCTACATACCGGAGAGGGAGTGCGTATTCCAGATTTCCGAGAAGGGCATTGAAGACGCGGAGGAGGACTGAAAGGGAGGAGTCAAGGTGGCCTATCAGGAGGGCTTTGAGGATTCTTTAGAACTCTGCCTTGAAGAGGTGAAGAGGGCAAAGAGCAGGAAGGACGCGGTTCAACAAATAGAATACCTACTCGGATTAGTTAAGGAGCACAAGTTTGACCAGATCAAACAAAGGCTAGGCGCCCTACGATAGAAAAGCTAAACGCAAGCTAACGTTTTTGCCTTCTCCATCAATAAGGCTTTGCTCGAACCCACGTATATCCCAAAAGCCATAACCATCCAAAAGGCTGGTACAAGCCGTCAGCTAAGCGGAAATGATGCTAACACCCTTGTTTAACGTCTCCATCGCCCCCTGCTTTGGAACGGCATTGAAAACCACGCCGGAAAGCTTTATCCGAGGGAAAGAATCTACATATCCACGCGATGCTCCGGCTCCGGTAGAAGAAAAGGAACAGGCCCATCTGCCGAGTATAGTCAGGCAAGTATTCCGGCCTTTCGTCACCCAACGTGGAAGAAAGCCGGAGACCCGGGTTCAAATCCCGGCCGGAGCACCATATATCTTCGTACGGAAGTCTAAGTAGCTCTTTAGTTTTTCTCAATCTTGCTTAATAATTCGTCTGGTATTTTTTACGTCTCTGATTTCATTAATAAAAGGGGTTTTTATTAACTAGACAAGCCAAAGAGACTGTCTAGTTAACTGACTGAACAAATGAACAAACTTCAGCATTGCATCGACCAAAATTATTTTAAATTAACGCGCGTGGATACCACTTTCCTTTGTATTTTCTAAATTTTACTTCTTAAAGTGTACGAGGGTGAGCATGTTTCCGTCCGGATCAACGAATGCAGCTGTTCGTCCGCCCCAGTGTTGATCCTTTGGCTCTGTAACAAATTTTACGCTTTTCTCTTTGAGATCTTGGTAGGCTTTATCAACATCATCGACAAGTAGAAATATTTCAAACTTTCCACCGGGTTCAAGACCAAGTTGCACTCCTCCAACGTCAAACTCTACATAGGTGGGCCATTCACCTACTTTCTCAAGATCAAGAATATCTTGATAGAAAAACACAGACTTTTTTAGATCCGACACACCAATAGTAATATGCGGTATCCTCTTGATATGACTACTTTTCTTCATTACGATTCTCTCCTTACCATCACTCTTACAACATCACCGAAATTTATTACTTTCCATTAATCGCTCAAACAGAGCCTTGAGACAGTGTCCCTGCGATGTGTAGAATTAATCTAGATGCCACTTCAAAACCTCCTTTTCGTTTGGTCTGCGAGTCGTGTAAGAAACTTTATACGGTGGATGCCTTATGGATAACATGAAATGGAGTCAAAGCCTGAAGTCGAGGTTATAGATATAACTAGGAATGGCGGGTATGAGGGGTACCTTTATAGGTGCCTGTCTCCAATGCCCTTCAGGAAGTATAGGAAGAGGCGTGAATATTTGGAGGCGGCCATTCCAAGGGGGTTCCACAAAAAACTCTTAATCTTTAATGGGGAAATCGTGGGTCAGATCGAGTATGCAGCAGCAGGGGCGTCCGGTTACCCCATCATGGGGGACAACATCATTGTGATGAACTGTATTTGGGTTTTAAGAAGGGCGAAGGGACACAACTTCGGAAGGCAATTGTTAAATAACATGATGGAAAGCGAAGGCGAGGCGGCTGGCTTCGCCACAATAGCCCTGGAAAACCATTGGAGCCCATGGATGAAAAGGGAGCAGATGGAGAAGCTCGGCTTCAAACCCATCGATTCAATAAAAGTGACGCATAAGACAAAACACAAGGGACAATGCTTCGAGATATACCTCATGTGGCTATCAACAACCAAAAACCCAGAAACGCCCACGTGGAATAAATTGAAGCTCCTGAAAGGCGTAAACTTCTGCATGGCCCATCCCCTCTACCACTCAGAAAAACCAAGACTGAAAGAAATCTTTGAGGTATGCGAAAAATAATCAAAAGATTCTGATCTAAACATTGTTATCGATTAAAATGCTCCCTTCTTTTGCGTTCCTGGGCTTTAGTGGGAGACGCCATACCCTCAAGGGTCTACTCGATGTCAGCTGGCCCATCCACGGAGATGGGGACGTCGATAACCGTCGGTCGATCAGCCAAGAAACCTCGGCGGATGGCCGGGGCAAGCTCCTCCGGGTTTTCTATCCGCAGCCCATTTGCCCCCAGGGCCTCGGCTACGCGGTCGAATCTGATGACGCCGAGTCTGCTGGCGATGACGCCTTCTTCTCCCCACGCCTTTCGCTGGCCGGAGACCACGATGCCCCAGGCCTCGTCGTTGGCCACCACGGCCACGAGGGGCAGTCCCTGCCGCACCGCCGACTCCAGTTCGGTAATGGTGAAACCGAAGGCGCCGTCGCCAGAAAGAAGTAACACGGGCCGATCGGGATAGGCCAGTTTTGCCGCCATCGCCCCGGGGATTCCCCATCCAACCACCGCGCTTGCTCCACAGGTCAGCCAGCGGCTGGGGTAGTGGTCGGCCAACGCCATGTGGGCCCATTGGCCTATGTTTCCACCATCGATCAGGAACACAACATCCTCCGTCAGTAGCGGTCGGATGGCGTCAACGATGTGGCGGCCGGTCATTCGCTTCTCCATTAGGCGGGGTCTTTCTACCCACCGGGCGCGGAACAGGTGCCAGCGCTCTTGTGCCTCTTTCAGCCATTCCGTGTGCGGGGGCTGACCTAGACGGTGCATTTCCGCCGCCAATTGGTCGAAAGCAGTAGTCGGGCTAACCGGGAGGGCTAGGTCAGGCTCAATTCCTTGTCTTAACTCATGGATGTCCCTGTCGATGCGGATGATAAAGGCGTCTTCCCTTACTGCTGGTGGCGTGAGGAAGCCAACCCTGTAGTCCACCCTGGCACCTGCGAGAATGATGAGATCCGCGTCGGCTAGGAGCCGAGGTTCACCGCTGGCAGCGCCTACAACACCAAGGAAGTTTGGGTGCAGCCTTTCCACCGACCCCCTATCCCAGATAGGAGTGACTATGGGAATGGCGGAGGCCTCGCTTAAGTGCATCACGGCCGCCTGACCTCCCGCGTAGAATACGCCACTTCCCGCTATGAGGAGGGGCCGCTGCGCACATCCAATAACCTTGGCAGCCTCGCTGATGACCTTCTGATCCACCTGTTCCAAAGGGGCCGCTTCCAAGCCGACCTTGCTGACCAGTCGTCTAGGCGCATCAACTTGGCTTTCCAATATGTCGATGGGAATCGTCAGGTGGACTGGGCCGGGGCGACCGCTCACCGCCGCCGCGAATGCCTGTCTGACAAGGAAAGCGAGGTCGCTGGTTCTGCTCACCCATGTGGCAAACTTACAGAGGGGCGCCGCAAGGGCAACCTGGTCCATCTCTTGGAAGACTCCACGGCCAGCTCCGTATCCTGCGCTCGCGCCCGTGATCAATAGGAGGGGCGCGCCGTCGAAGAAGGCGTTGGCGACTCCGGTGAGGGCGTTCAAGTGTGCCACTCCGCTGCTCACGGCACAGACGCCTACTCGGCCGGTGAGCCTCCCATAGGCGTCGGCCATGTAGGCGGCCGCCTGCTCGTTATGGGTATCTATTAATCGAAGGCCAGCCCTACGGCAAGCCGCATAGAAGGGATTTAAACCGTTTCCACACAGGGTCGCCACCCAAGCCACACCCTGCCGCTTAAGCTCCGCAACAAGCAGATCCGCCCCAGTTAAAGCCATCACTCCACCCCCATGCCTCATTGCATACGTAGAGCCCAAAACCTTTAAACCTTGTCTCTTGTATAAGGGACTAAAAACTCTTCAAGCAGGCGCTGGAGATGGGGATTAAGCAGAGGGCGGTAGAGCCCAGGGCAAGCCTCCTTGACATAAGGCCCTTTAACTGGGGGAAAGGCACGGAGAGGGTTAGCGTCGAAATCGATCAGATCCTGTACGGGGAGAAACAATGATTTTCCTCGACTCCAGCCTCATAGTAGCCTACTCAAATGAAGCCGATGAAAACCATGCTAAGGCCCTTCAAGTTGTAAAAGACGTAAATAGGGGCAGGTATGGAACCCCGGTCATCACCGACTACGTCTTCGACGAGGTCGTCACAGTCATGCTAGTCAAGACCAAGAACACGGGTCAAGTAACGGAACTAGGGGAAAAGCTCCTCGGCACAAATCTGCTATTCAGAGTCGACGAAGATCTATTCAACTTAGCGTGGAGTATCTTCAAAGAGCAACGAAAACCCATGCTCACCTTCACCGACTGCACGAGTGTAGTGGTCCGCAGGTCAAACGGAATATCGAACATGGCGACATTCGACGAAGACTTGCAGAGAATAGGAGAATTCAAAATAATTGGACTTTAAGAAGCTCCCTGGGCAGTAAATTATCCTATTGGGAATTTGGATAGAGTAAGTTTAGGTTTTTCAGAGGGAGGGCTTAGTTTATGACCTTAATAATTGCATGGACGCCTTTCGGGCTTTTCCTCGAATTCTATGCGGTTGATCTTCCTTAAGAACCTGAAGTACTGTATTAGGTCTATTTTTATTTCGTCAAACTCCTGTTGTAGGAGGTCCCTTATTTCCAGCAGGTTTCTCCTTCCGTCTGCCCACCAGAGGGCGGCGGTCTCCACGCCCCACCACCGCGGGCTTTTCTTAACAACCTCCCACTCTTCGTAGGGAACGTCGTCTAAGGCTATGGTGCCAATTAGCCTTCTTTTGGGCACAATGGTTTCCGCCCTCCTCTCCCACATGTTTTTCTCCTTCTCCCCTTTTTCTGCAAGTTGGATGCCCACCGCATCTGCGTAGGTCTTGATAGTTTCCTCGAAACGTTCCAGCTCCATTTGAGAAATCCTATCGAGATGCTGTTCCAGTTTGTCTAAATGGGCAAGGAGTTTTTCCCGCTCATTTGACGTTACAAGCTTTTCGATGGATCTGAGAGCCTTTTTCTCAATATTAGTGAAATGCTTTATCCTGGTGAGACCATCATCCAAATATCTCCTCAACTGGGCTCCATCCTTGGCCGTCAAGGCTTTGTTTAGCAGGTTTTCGGAGCAATCCATGATGTTCTTAGCTCCGAGGATCGCTGTTTCTTCTGCCAACCAGAGGCTTTCCTTGTAGCCCGCGTTAGCAAGGAAGTAGACAAAGGCGGCGTCTACGGTGGCTAAGTCCCTGAAGGAGCGGGGGTCTAGTTTATCCATGGAATCGGCGGAATTGTGCCAGTAATCCTCTCCCATTCCGACGTGGGTCCAAAGGGTGGGCACGCCGATGAGGGGGTCGCAGTAGAAGTTGTCCGTGGCCATGTAGTACCTGGAGGTGCTCCATTTCTTCCACGGCGCGAATTTTGAGAAATAGGTTTTAACTATGCTTGTCATTAGGGCGTTCACGAAAGAGGGGCAACATTGGGGAGTTAAGACGATGTCCATGGAGGAGCCCACCAACTCGTAGCGTCCTACACCCGTGTCCACGTTTACAGCGGCTAAGGTCTTCGCCATCTTTTCCCTGTTTTTCTCCGCATAGGCTAGGGATCCGTAACATTCTGCCATGAGAAGGAATCTTATGGTCCTTTTGGGTCGCGGTAAGACACCTAAATCTATTAATTTGCTGATGGCTCGGCAGTTTTCTAAGATGATGGAGGCCCCGGAGGCGTTATCGTTGGCTCCCTGCTCGTAGAGATGACCCAGGATTAAAACCTCTTCGCCCCCTTTTTCGGCGCCGTGGATGACCCCTGTGACATAGGGGAGGGCTCCCTCATAGAATCGACTTTCCACCCTCGCCCTGACTTTAACCTTGCCGCATTTCTTGATCAGACCTCTGAGGAACCTACCCTTCCTTGGGGAGAGGGAGAAGGCAAACATCTTAGAATCCTGCGCCGTCATCATCCACGTCCCCGGTTTGTCTCCCCATCCGTTAACCCAATGGGTGGCATCCAGCAGGTCAGGGTTCCGAATGTAGTCAGATATTATTCCGAGCCCGCCCCTCTCTGCCACAACCCCCTTTATTTCCCTCGGATCTCCCGGAGTGAGCACCATTTTCCCCTTCAAATCTAGGCCTTCGCATTCCTCTCTGGTGCCCTGATTCAACACCAAGACCTCCCCCTCAACGCCTTCTGGAGGTGTTGGGGCGCTCCACATGGCTATGACGTTGGGAACGTCGCGCCTGTTCGCCAAAATCTGCGTTCCAGTTTGCAAAAGCTCAACTGTCTCATCTTTTTGGGAGAGAACGGGCTCCGTTATTTCTAGAATTGCGTCCCTAACATCCCAGGCGATGGGCATCACCCAGTCTCCAAACTTGGTTTTGCCATCCGCCGGCAACTCTACAAACTCTACATCAGACGCACCGATTTCCTGCAAGGTCTTCTCGCAGAACTCGCAGGTTTCATAGTATTTTGGAAAGGTGGACCATCTGTCGCGGCTGTATATTTCCCTTGCATATTCCATGGCTATGTGACCTGACACCTCCATTCTTAGGTTAACTAAGAGTTCTTCTAACATGGAAGGCCCCCAATTTCCTTTTATCTACATTCTCCTTTGCCATGTCTTATGGGGTGCGAAGGTTATAAATTGTCCCCTAATGTTAACCGTGTAGGTGGTGAACTTAATGTCGCCTGAAAATGATCAGGTTAGGTTGGGGTTCATAGGTTGCGGTTCCCACTCAACTGCGAACCTTTATCCGTGCCTCAGGTGGGCTAAGGAGATCGATTTCATTGCCACCTGCGACCTAAAGGAGGAGTTAGCCAAAAGAAACGCTAGGATGTTTGGCGCCGAGAGATGGTACACGGACTACCAAAAAATGCTTAGGGAGGAGAGCCTGGACGCGGTGATGATCTGTGGGCCTCCCCAGATGCACTCGGAGTTGGGAATTTCCTGCCTTGAACAGGGCGTCCACGTTTTTGTAGAAAAGCCGCCGGCCATAAGCGCAGCAGAAGCTAAGGAGCTCCTCCATGTGAGCCGAAGGACGGGAAAACACGTGATGGTCGCCTTCATGAAGAGGTTCGCCACAGGCTACAGAATGGCCAAACAGATAACAGAAAATCATGAGTTTGGCCGTCCAGTTCAAATTGAAACCAAATTTGCCAATGGACCCTACGGAGCCCTTTGGGGTTTGGAATCGCCTGTAAAGTCCTTCCTTATTGGCCAGATAGTCCATCACTTTGACCTAGTCAGGTATTATATGGGCGACGCCGAGGAGGTTTATGCCCGCAAAGCCGAAATAGCCGAGAACAAGTATGCCATTTCAGTCTTAATCAAGTTTAGGAGCAGCTCCCTGGGCTTGATGAACAACAACTCCTGCGAGTCATGGATGCGCCAAAACGAAAGGGTGGAAATAGCTGGAGATGAACACTTCGTCGTGGTAGACAACGTGTGCAGGCTCCTATACTATCCAAAAAGGAACTGGATCGAACCCTCAGGATACCAGGTTTACAATCTAGCCACTTTCTGGGAGCCCAACTCCACAGTACCCGCCCAAGCCAACCACAGCCACTATCTCATGGGCTACTTTGGCGAAATAGAACACTTCGCAAAATCCCTGGTTGCTGGATCGGCCCCTAAGCCCGACATTGAAGACGGCCTTAAGGCACTTCAGCTAGCAGAAGCGGTCTGGAAAAGCGTAAACACAGACGAAAAAGTAAAGGTTGAAGACCTAGCTTAGCATCTTCCATGGTGGATGTCCTTACGCTGGATCATTTCGGCCTACGGAAAGGTTAGTTAAGTTGATTATAGTTTAGTCAATGGGTCTATGATCATCATTTTAAAATTTTTCCAGGCGATTTCTTCGAGTTCCAGTAGATCGGCATCGTGCGTATATAAGGTTGGAGTTTTGTTTACGATATAGTTGGCTATTACAAGGGCATCTCTTCCACCCAGCCTTTGTCTTTCAGCCAACCTCAGTCCTATTAGGGACACCGTTTTAGTTTGGTTGTAAAATTCGATAAAGGGATGCTTCATCAACATGATGAGACG
>Ga0315312_1003533_pt1 | contig 10000 bp, 11 predicted proteins | sample TDP7_MG_FD_203629 | JGI IMG/M metagenome (GOLD analysis project Ga0315312, IMG submission 203629) | Freshwater sediment microbial communities from Lake Towuti, South Sulawesi, Indonesia - TDP7 | ecosystem: Environmental > Aquatic > Freshwater > Lake > Sediment | place: Indonesia: South Sulawesi... | reverse complement strand
ATGGACGGGCTACTCATTCAAACCTCGAAGGAGGTTGTCCTATCAGGGAACTGCTTCTGGGAGAGGGTCTTCGCCAACAACAAGCTTGTCTCCTTGAAGATTCTGCCGCTCTCGTCAATCAAGTTCATCTTGCGAAGCAAGATTGGCGGACGCGCCCAAAACTATGTACAGCAGATAGGCACAGACAAGGTTGAGTTCACGGCTGACGAGATCGTTCATTTTCGGTTGAATCCTGTGGACGGATCGGCTTGGGGAACCGGGATCCTGCACAGCCTCGCAACAAGCAAGCAGATCGACGAGACTAGCGTTCGACCGGCCTTCCTAGACATCAAGGCTCGACTTGAGGATGACATACAGAAGATCGTGCATCGATATGCAGCGCCGAAGCGGCTTTGGAAGTTTGAAGGCGTAGGCGACGAGAAGCTAGAGAAGGAGTATGCCCCCACAATCCAGTCAGCACCTGCAGATGCAGACTTCGTCACGAACAAACCTGTCGAAGTTGACTCCTTAGACATCAATCCCTCCGCCCGATTCGACGGCATGATCGAGCAGATTTACTCACAAGTGGTGCAAGGCCTCCAAACGCCTATGACACGCCTATTCACGACACCGGGCTTCACAGAGGCAAGCGCAACCGAAGCCACAAAGATGGCTGACCGGAAGATCATGAAACTGCAGCGAGACTTGGCACGGATCGTTGAGAGAGAAGTCTTCAAGGTCCTTCTCCAGCAGAGTGGGATCGATCCGAAAGCCGCGAGAGTGCGTATCCGCTGGGGCATGCAGGAACGACCCGAAGTTGAACTTGAGAATTTGATCCAGCTCATCCAAGTCAGCGCCACAAGCGGGATCGAATACATCACTCGCCAAGAAGCCCGCAGCATGCTGGCGAAGTATGCAGGCTTCGAGCTTACAGAAGAGCAACAGCCTCCAGAGAAGGAGAAGAAGACATGAGACTACTGAGACACCTAAGGTTCCGTGTCGCAAGCTTGGCTGAATCGTTCCGGTGGGCTCCACCTATCGAATTCTACAAGGCCATCGAAGGCGACAAAGGCAAGTTCTACCAAGTCCACGCGATTCATGTTACGACAACGGGCAACAGGCACAAGTACACCGAGGAAGAACTCAGAGATGCGGGCCGGTCCCTGGCTGATAGGCCTCTCGGCCTCAACCACGAGAGAAAACTGCCTCACCCCCCAAACAAAGTGGTGGACTCTGAGTTCGAAGACAACAGTGTCGAGGCCGTGATCTACGTTGAAGACGAAGAAGTCAACCGTCTCTACGAGGAAGGGAAGATCAAGAAAGTCAGCATCGAAGCAAAGTATCGCACAGCAGATGTCGGGGAAGTCCTAGTGCCGAGAGGAATTGTCTTCACACGCCTTGACTTGCTCACAGAAGGCGTGGCCCCCGGTGACCCGTTCACGAGCATTAGACTTTGGGAGCGGAGGCTTGCCGAATCGCTGAACGAACAGCAGAGAGAACAATACTTGAGGGCTGTTGTGGCAGAGCTTAGAAGGCGAGGCGTGAAGGCTTAGGCGTCTTACGATATTTGTCGTAAATCAACCGTCATTATGGTTACTGAGACTGCGCAAGCGGATCGATGAGTAACAGAAAATTCTCCCGAAGAAAGGAGCTGATTCAAATTGAGTGAACAGACTCCTCCCTCAACCACTTCTCCCGAGACTCCAACCGGCCTGGAACACGTTCCGACAGAGGATCTTCTGCGCTTGAAGGAGCAGCTCGAGACGAAGGGTGAGGGGAAGAAGGAGGTTGAACCGAAAGTGAGTAAGGAAGAAGAAGGGAAAGGGATTGTAGCTCCACCCGTACTAGAAGAGGCAGTAGGACCCTGGCAAGTCAGAGTCGTCAACAAGCTCAAAGAGTCTTTGACTACAACGGACGCAGTGAAAGCCATCCCGATCGTTTGGAGCCCGCAAGTTGAGCTCGGAGCTCAACCGAAGCGAGTGATGAGAGCTCTGGGCATCGTGGACACGACGCTGCGAGGCCAGCCCGGTAACAAGTTCTACTTCCCCAAGGTCCCCACGGTCCTTGAGGCGATTGATGCAACGGAAGGTGTAAAGCCAGATGACTTGGCTGTGACCGTGGATCGTCTCGAGATCACGGTGAAGGAGATCATTGCAGCGATCTCGGTTACAAGGCAGGTCATCGAGCAGGTCACCTTCAATGTGGTTGACGTCCTCACAGATCTGCTGAGTGAAGGTGTCGCGAACAAAGAAGACAAAGATATTCTTGCAGCGCTCGAAGCCGCAACGGGAATCGCAGGAACGCTTTACGGTGGAGATGCCACCAGCGAGGCCACTGTGGATTCCACTGACATTTTCAGCACAGATCTCTTGGCGAATGCGATAACCACGATGCGAAAGGAGAAACGTGAGCCTCGCGTAGTGGTCATTCATCCAGCGCAGGAAGGCCCATTGCTGAAGAGCGACAAGTTCATCAACGCCGCCCAATACGGCGGACGAGAAGTCATCATGAACGGCGAGATTGGACAATGGCTTGGCATCAAAGTGCTGAAGACTACACAAGTCCCAACCGGCACAGGCGCAGGAGGAATCACAACCTACCACGCTTTCCTCATTAGTGAAAGAGTGTGGGTCGAGGAAGTCAAGCGGGACCCCGAGGTTGAACCGAAGTACGAGCCGGGCGAAAGGAAGACCTACCTGTACGGCACGATGGAGTACGGGCTTGGCATACTGAACGCGAAGGGCATCGTGAAGCTGATCACAGCCTAAGCCCTGAAGATCCCTTCTTTTCCCAAATTTCACATGTCGAGAGAATTCCCCATTTTTGAGGAAACGAACCGAAACATTAGAGTTGACTATGTTTGCCATACACAACGAGAGCTGAGGTTAGAAACCTCTCTGGGCTCACAACGACCGAGATTAGCGACACGATCGTGGACGAGATGATCGGTTGGGCTGACAGAGACATAGAACAGATCACAGAGAAGGTTTGGACTGGCCAGCAAATCAAGGAACTGCTAGGCGTTCAGAAGTCTTCAAGCAACAAGACCTTCCGCTCCATTTACAAGCCCATCGTCGACGACCAAGGAAACACAACAGATGACGAATCAAAGGTCACGGTCTATGTGGATGGCACTTCGCAGGCTTTAGACAAGTTTGAGCTCAGAGGCACAGAAGGCAAAATCATCTTCACAACAGCGCCCTCGATAGGCGCAGGGGTCGAGATGACTTACCGCTACAGCATGAAGCCCATCCAAGAAGCCTCAACATTTCTGGCAGCTTCGTATTGTTTCCATCGCTTGGCGAAGAGTGAGGAGAAGGAGAAACTGTTCAAGGTGAGGGCGATGGAGATTCTCCGGCAGATTACAGGCCACACGTTCGCAGCGACAAGGTAAGAGCTATGTGGCAGGAGCTTGTCTTCGTGAACCTGCTTTGGGTAATGTGGGCGCTGAATATCTTCGATCTCTTGATCACGGAGCTTGGTATTCGGCATCATGGTCTCCGAGAAGACAACCTGTTCCTATCTTCGCTGATCGGGAAAGTCGGCTGGGGATGGTTCGCAGTCCTCAAGGTGGCAGCGGTTAGTTGGCTACATGTCTACCTTATGATCATCTTTCTTGAGATTCCGCCTTTTCGTCCCTTTGCTTGGCTAGCAGCAATCCTTGCAACTGTTCTGCTTTGCTTTGGATGCGCATGGAATGTTCGTTTGCTCCTCTCAGCTTCACGCCTACATATCAAAAGGACAAATCAGTGAGGCTTCATGTCCACGCCCATCCAAACCGTAGAGAACGCAATCGCTGTGAAGCTGCGCGAGATCGAAGGCTTAACGGTCTACGAGGTTAGGCCTCCACGCGGGTTCCCATTGCCATCAGCCACTCTCCAGCTGATATTCACGCGAATTCGTGGAGGGTTCCCTGACAAGATGCAGTACTTAGATGTCAGCTTCCAGGTCGATGTCTGGGCTCGGGTAGAGAGTCAGATGCGTGAATTCGCTGACAAAGTCTTGACGAAGCTGTACGAGGCGAGGAACACATTTGGTTTTGTAGATATCGTTCCTTGGGGCGGGCGCGATCTGCCTGAAGAAGATGTTTGGCGCCGCTCCTTCGACTTCAGAGTCACGACAACTATCACGAAGTCATAGTCATCTCTTGTGACCGGCTGGCCCACGTGACGGGCCAAGATTCTCAAGGAGGTTTTAGAAAATGTCTAGTCCATTCAAGCCTCTAGTGGCATCTATCAAAATCGGAACCCAGACAATCGGCTCAGGATTGACAACCGCGTCAAGCATTTCTTTCGCCCGCGATATCGAAGAGTTCTACGGACACGGCAGCGATGGCAAGCCGACCCTAGTCAAAGGCAACAAGCACTTTGGTTTTACACTCGAAAAGGCATACATCGACAAGACCTACGGAGAACTGGTCTTGGCAGGCACCCCTGCTGACGTAATATTCTACCCTGAGGGCACTGGAACCGGCAAGCAGACCATCACCGTCAAGAATGCGATTCTCAACATCTGGGACTTCACGATGGATGAGGATGCCATAGTGGCTGAAGGCGTCGAAGGAATAGGCGACGACTTAGTGTTCGGAACGCAGGCGTAAACGCAACTGCGTTCTAATGGAGTTGGGGAGTTTTGACTGTAGAGAAGAGAGATTTGGAAGTCAAAGTCTCGATCGGCTTCATCTGTCATGGCCCCTTGGAGGACTATGCGGCCATTCGAGACTTCATACGCAGCTTGCCGAGGACCCGCCTGATCTACCATACGGGTTCCACGAGCGAGCTGTTCATAGTTCGAAGGAGGAGAGAAAATGGGAGAAGAGGAGAAGAAGAGCAAGCTCGAGAAGCGAGCGGAAGAGGAAGCAAAGCGACTAGCTAAGGCTGAAGAGGCAAAACTCAAGACTTTGGATGAGCTTCTCAGCGAAGACGAGGGACCACGTGAGGTTTTTGTGCCTGATCTCAACTGCATCGTCAAAGTCTGCCCCTTGAGATTCCGCGACTACCCAAACCTAGCTGAAGAGAAGGATCCATACAAACTAGCCCTCAAAACCCTGATGTTAACGTTAGGCCGCGCAGACCCATCGATCACCGAAGAGAAGCTAGGGGACCTCACCCTAGTGAAAGCTAGTCGAATTATTGAGGCCCTCGGCCTAGGTGCACTCAAGTCCCCTTTATCCGAGCCGAGGCGAACATCACCTACCTAGCGAAAAGCATCGAAGGTCAAGCACTCTTCGCACTCTGCTCTTTGCTCAACAGGACACCATCTGAGGTCGGAAAGATCCCGCTGAGTCAAGCACTGTTTCTGCTTCACGCAATGGGGCATCAAATCAAACAAGCAACAAGATCCGCGAAAGGTCGGAGAAGATGAGCTTCTCAATCCGCATCGTTAGGGACACCGCTACCCCAATGCTGGAACGGATAGCGGCGCGACTCAAGGAATCATTCTCTCAACAACTTCAGACAGTTGGCGGAGTCATGCGCAACTACGCATACGATATCTGCCCAAAGAGGACTGGCTACTTGGCTTCAACGATTTTCTTCAAGTCGGTTGGCTTACTCGACTTCGAATTTGGGGCCTCCGCTGAGTATTCCGTTTTCGTCGAAATGGGTACACGATTCATGGTAGCTCGTCCCTTCATTCGCCCAGCTCTCGAGGCCTACCGAGATGAACTGATTCAGGCAGGTTGGAAGGCCGTGAAGGAGGCGGTCAAATGAGTGTAGCAGGCGAAGTCGTTGTTGCAATCAAAGGCGTAGACGAAGCATCCAGCGCGATGGACAAGGTCCGCGCTAGCCTAGGCGTTTTCTCAGGCGTGATCGGGGATCTTGGAGGGGGCTTCACCTCGCTTGGCAATGTGATCTCCGGTTTCGCAGGCGCAGGCGTCATGGGAGCTGCCTCTGCGGCAGTCGGCGAAGTTGTGAAGGGGCTGCAGGACTGTTTCAAGGTTGCGACAAGCAGTGAGGAAGTTTGGAATAGGCTAGCGGCCACTGTCGAGAGGTCGGGCACATCATGGGCATCAGTGAAAACAAGGATTGAAGAGTTCGCGGCAAGCGCCGAGAAAATGACGAGGTTCAGTGATGAGCAGATCGCTGCTGCAATGAAGACGCTCATCGACCACGGCATGAGCGTTGACCAAGCGATGAAAGCCATGACGCAGACAATGGATCTCGCTGCTGCGAAACAGGTGAGCCTGGGCGAAGCCGCCAATGCGGTCGGAAAAGCATTCATCGGTATGGAGCGGCCGCTGCGAAGCATGGGTGTGGTTCTCGATGAGAGTGTTCCGAAAGGGAAAGAGTTTGCGACTGCGATGGAGCTCATTTCGCAGAAGTTTGGGGGCGCAGCTCAGGCAGATGTGGAGAGCTACGCTGGGAAGCAGCAGCAAGTCGCAAACGCAATGGACAACTTGAAAGAGAAGATCGGCAACGCCCTCATTCCTGTAATGAATACGTTTCAGAATCTCATGGGTGAGGTAGTCAAAGGCGCAGATAACCTCGTCACAGGCATAGGAGAAGCATGGAAAGCCTTCACACAGATGCCTGAAGTGCAAAAGATGGCTGAGGGCCTCGGCAAAGTTTGGGACGACTTGACGAAAGGATTCATGACGATCGGTGAGGAACTCGGCAAGGCTGTTCTTCCAGTCTTCAAGGAGCTTTGGACTGCTCTCAAAGGTGTCTGGGATGCTTTGCAGCCCGTGTTCGAGGCGTTTGGCAAGATCTGGGAAGCTCTCGTGGGGGTGAGCACGGAAGGTAAGAACGCCTACACGATCTTCAACCTGATTGCGGATATTCTCAGGGTCACAGTGGTTCCCGCTCTGCAGGGCCTCGTCGAAGTCATCAAGCTAGTCACGCCTGTCATCCAGTTGCTTGCGGAAGGATTCAAGGCAACAGTCGAAGTGGTGGCCCCGCTCATCAAGCAGTTGATCGAATCGATTGGAGGCTTCATCGCCTGGCTCAAGGAGACGTTCGAGGGATTCTATAAGTGGCTTGTCGGCGGCTCATTCGTGCAGGAACTGATGGATGCCGTTTTCGGAGTTTTCAAGGCAGGCTTTGATAATCTGATCAAAGGGATCACTGGCTGGCTTGGCAGCATCGTCGACACAATCACAGCATGGGGCAAAACAATCACCGACATCTTCACGAACCTTTGGAACGGCATCGTTAGTTTCCTCGGCGGCATATGGAAGCAAATCACAGATATGGTGTCGAGTGGGGCACAGCAAACGCAGAACACGCTTCAAAACCTCTCGAACGAGGTTGCTCAAGAGTCAATTTGGCCTGACATGTGGAACCTCATGGTCAGGCAGACGAAAGAAGGCATCCAAGGGATCCTCTCTGAGACACAGAGAGGGCTTGGTGGAATCGAGAGCACTTTCAGAAGCGCAGCTTTCTCACTATCGCCTTTGATGGGTGGGTTTGCGAGGCCCAGAGGAGGAGCTGCGGGTCCATCTGGTCCCACACATATGACAGTGAACATTCCTATCACGATTCAGTCGATGACTGGCGAAGTCAAGGACCTTGACAACCTGACAAGGATGATCAGCCGCGAGCTCGGCAACGCAGTGAAGTGGAGACGATAGCATTTGCCCACACTGGTGCGACAGGTTGAGGGGAAGATCTACGATTCAAGGTTCGATGATCTCAATGGTTGGATTGAGGAGGAGGACCTGCCACCGCTGTGGGCGCAGGCAAGCTACACGGCTCTCGCAGGCGACCCTTTCTATTCATCGCCTTACAGCCTTCTTGCGCTGACGAAGTCGCCGGCTAACGCCGGAAACGTCTCAGCGGGACAGTATCTGCGACGCAAGCGAACGGTCACGGTCCCATCCGGCCTGACTTCTGTCCGTATGCAGGTTCGCAACCGCTGGGTGCACGCGCCCTCCACGATGGGGTTTGCAAGACGTGTAAGGCTTGGCGATTCCTTATTCCTCGACGGACAGGTCGGCGATGAGCAGAATGTTTGGCTTTGGAAGAATGATGTTGTAAATACAAGTGCTGGAGAGAAGGATCTGCGGGTCGGCGTGGAAGCCTACACGACCGTGTATGAGGTACAAGATAACACGCAGTATCACTGGTTCGACGATATTGTTGTCTGCAGAAGTGGATCAATCAAAGTCACAAACCTTGCGAGTGGCTACAAGGCTAAGCTCTTCGACGCCTCGGACGCATTGATCGTAGAGGCAACCGAATCTGGCGGAATAGCAACGCTCGATGTGTCCAACGCTTCCTATCCTATCACTGGGCGCTTCAAAATCTACGACGGGGGCAACAACCTCGTCCACACATCTGAGCTGTCGACTGACATCTATGGGGGAGACGAATATCTTTACGGAGAATCCTACTCAATCGCAGTCGAAACTGACAACTACATAATCAACAGGCAAGGTGCATCTTCGCCTACCAGCGCGACGATCACGTTCACCTTGAAGGATGAGGATGGGGATCCGGCCGTTGGGAAAACCATCAATTTCATGACATCCCATGGGACCGTGAATCCGTCCAGCGGCGTCACGGGGGGTGACGGTAAAACCTCGACAACCCTTACAGCCACGACGATGGGGATCGCAGTTGTGAAAGGAGAGTGGCCGGGCACAGATCTGTACCCTCGCATCTACGTAACGATTGAGGTCAGTGTTCATCGCGATGCCGACAGCCCCGACGGCGACAAAGAATACGACATCTGGATTCAGGGGCGAAAGATATGGGATTGCGCTGTCATCCGCGTCTCCGATAATCCAGCTGAAGACATCACCGAGCTTGAGATTCCTTACATTGATGTTGACGTGAAGGGTCTCTATGATTTTGCGATCTACCGATATGGGACCAAGCTGTTTTTCGGTCGCATTGAAGTCTTGACGAAAAGGATTGCGCCTACGCCCGCCATGAAGCTCGAAGGTCGTAGTATGATTCAGGCGCTTATGCGAACTCCCATCGAGTCAGCCGTCTTCACGAATGCGACCTTGAAATCAATCATTGAGCAGATTCATTCGCAGTTTCTCGCGCCGTTCAAGCAAGTCCTACTAGGGACCATATCGCAGCATCTCGAAAACATCTCAGTGACATTAAGCGAGACAGATCAAACGGCGTATGATCTTCTTTCGAAGGTTGCAGCGCTAGGTGCCGCAACCGTGAGCGTTGATGCAGACAGAAAGATGCATGTGAGGTAGCGACGATGGCTACTTTCAAGGAAGGCGAGAACTGTCATGTCATGGAGTACACAACAGACTATCGGGACCTTGCCACGGTCCTCAAGCTCCGGGGTGGGGAAAATGAATCTGGAGCACAAATCGTTGTGATCGTTTCGGATGAGGATGCTATCAAAACATATGGCAAACGCATGAAGGTCGCTTCGGAGCCGCAGTGGACAACGCTGGTCCTCTGCCAGCTGAGAGCCTTGCAGCTCCTGGCGAACTACTCCAAGCCAGCAATATCGATCAGTCTTGATGCGAGGGCTGAGGTTCTCCATGTGGGCGACTCTGCTCAAGTTCTCAGCAGTAATATGGAACTCGACGACTCATTCACGGTTCAGTCGGTCGTCTATGAATATGGCCCAGGAGGCAGAATGACAGTCGAGCTGACGAATAGAGCTGTCACCCTAAGCGACATCCTCGCAACCATCGAAAGACAACTAGAAAGGAGGTAGCAGAACGCATGGTGAAGTTTGGAACGAGAACCCTACCCGGAACAGTGCTCCAAATCGAAGAGAGAGACAGGAAAATATACGAGGAACGTCCGATCCCTGGAAAACTGCTGGCCTCCCGAAAGCAGCATGGAGCCTTTGGCGAAGAATATATTGTGCGGGGGCTACTCACGGAGAACCTTGTCACCGAGCGGACAGCCCTCAAGGCTCTCGCCGATGGGACCCCTCGCATCTTTGACCTAGAGGATGGGTCACCTCAAATCTACGCTCTAATGCTTGACCCCCTCTTCAGGATGGAAGCTGGAAAACTTCACTATGAGCTAGCCATCGCCCAGACAAGCATGCTTGCATCAAGGGCTCTCTCTGACAGCCCAACCATCTCGGACCTCCT
>Ga0315312_1003532_pt1 | contig 10001 bp, 6 predicted proteins | sample TDP7_MG_FD_203629 | JGI IMG/M metagenome (GOLD analysis project Ga0315312, IMG submission 203629) | Freshwater sediment microbial communities from Lake Towuti, South Sulawesi, Indonesia - TDP7 | ecosystem: Environmental > Aquatic > Freshwater > Lake > Sediment | place: Indonesia: South Sulawesi... | reverse complement strand
TAAAAAAACCTGCTAGGAAGGCCGTTATCATAGGTCTTGACGGTGCGGTCCCAAGCTTGGTCGAGAGGTTTGTTGAAGATGGCAAACTTCCGACCTTCAGTAGATTGATGAATAAGGGAGTCTACGCTCCAAATTGTGTGGGGCCGTTTCCTCCGATTACTCCTCAAGTTTGGACTACTGTCGCAACCGGTGCGACCATAGGCACACACGGTGTTCACTACTGGCCGATACCCCTCTCGTCCAAAGCATCGAGAGCAGAATTTATCTGGGATGCCCTCGACAGGATAGGGGTCAGAAGCATCATCATAAACTATCCCTGTTCATGGCCACACACCGCAAAAAACGTACTTCAAGTTTGGGGGCAAGGCCTAGGCGTAGGCCTAATCGGCGGGGAAGAACAGTATGGGCCATTGATAATTTCTCCAGATCACCTCTTCACAACCGAGCCTGGAAAATACAAGTTTTCGACAAAAGTGGATCTACAACCTGCTCAATCCTTAGAAAGCCTTCCTTTATCGCACCTGCCGCCTCTCGCAGGTGAACTCAGATTCGAAAGATGCAAAGATCAATCTTTTCAACTTAAGATGTTCCTAATAGCCTTCGATAGGTCAGGTTACGACCGTTGTCTCGTATTTCATGAGAAACGTTTGATTGCAGACTTAAAGGTCGGTGATTGGAGCGACTGGTTGCATTTAACCTTCCAGATTGAAGAGGAAATTCGGCGGGGTGCTTTCCGGTTTAGACTAGTCGAACTCTCGCCAGATGGAAGGACTACTCGTCTTTGGGCAACTCATATAGCGCCTGAAAGCAGATGGTCTTATCCCGGGAATCTGGCTTCCGAACTCGTCGAAAAGTTTGGCCCTATTCTTCCCACTACTGGAGGCCCATATTGGGCTTGTTATTTGAACTGGATAGAGCCAGAAACCTACTTAGAGGTTCTGGATTGGGAAAACGTCTGGCTCGCAAATACGGCTTGCTATCTTATGGAAAAAGGTGACTGGCGACTTTTCATCATGCACGCACATACGCCGGACGCCGTCAACCACCTATGGATCGATAAGGCTCAGAACTCTGAGCGCCACCTCAACTATATAATGCGCTCCTACCAAAGCCTCGATTCAATGATGAAGAAAATCCTAGAAAAGGCAGGAGAAGATTCCCTTGTGTTCGTGATCTCAGACCACGGTGGAGTTCCCTTCGTTGAAGAGCAAGGAAAAAGACATGGAGCCTTCTACATCGACCATGCCATAGAAGAAGCCGGGCTAAAAGATAAGGTTCAACCGCGCTCCCGCGCCAGGATGGACGGCGTTCGTTTCAAAATCAAAGGCAGAGACCCTGACGGCGTCATACCTCCTGAAGACTATGAGACCACGCAAGATAAACTGATTGCTGCGCTCTATGACCAAAGGGATAGTAAAGGTAGGCGGCCAATATCGCTGGCTCTTCGTAAACAAGATGCGAGATATCTCGGTCTGCATGGAGATGAAGTTGCAGACGTGATAGTTGCCTATGATGCATTACATGCTAGCGGAGCGCATGGTCATGTGCTTGCTTCTGGAAGATATGGAATCGGAGCGATGGCGCCGCTATTCATCATGGTCGGCCCGGGCGTAAAGAGGGGAGTGAAGCTCGAACGCACCGTTCGACTAGAAGATATAGTGCCCACACTTTGTTATTTGACAGGATTTCCAATTCCGGCCCAAGCTGAGGGAGCAGTTCTTTATCAAGCGATTGATGGTGAGTTTTGAGTGGGCCCGCCTCCCAATATATTGTTAATTGCTTGTGACACACTGCGCGTAGATCTTTGGGCTGTTATGGATATCTTAGGGAGACAAGCCTAAATACAGATCAGATAGCCAAGGATAGCGTCATTTTCTAGGATTTTTTTCAACGCTGGTTGTCCCACCGGCGCAGCTTCACATAATAAGTTGAAGTATAAAAAAGGGGGGAAAAGGTTAGATGGCTGTCTCTTTCGTTATTTCTTTGCTCTTAGCACTATCGCTGCCGCAGCAACCACAACGATTACTATGGTGATGCCTGCTAGGAACCATGTTTCCTGGTAGAATGGGGTTGGCGGTGTAGCTGTTACTGTGCTGACTTGGGTGGAGTCGGTATATTTTCCTTCAGTGTTCCAGACTCTGACTGTGAAGTAGTATGTTGTTCCTGGAGACAGGCCGCTTACTGTCTGGCTTGTGGTCACCCTAGTGGTTACGTTGCCGATGGATGTTCCGAGAACGCCAGAAGCCGTAGACCTGAAGACCTCATATCTTGCGAAGTATGCATGGGTACTCTCAGTCCAAGACAACTTCAAACTATCCACCTTAACATCGCTTGTAGACGCCGAAACATCTGCTGGAGGACGATTAGGCCTGAGATTAAACAAAACCAGACCGAAATCTGCATACCAATCGGCTCCTGTAGCATAAGGGTTATTCTTATTTGGCCATCCTGTCCAATAATACTCGTCATAGGCCACTGAAAGATCAGCAAAGTAAACTTGCCCTATCAGAGGCAGTTCTTTTAGCCATATCTCCAGAAGCTTATTGTTAATTCGTTCGTATACTGTTCTGTTTAATATCGGGTCTAGTTCAAACATCTGATCAACCAGCGTGCTGAATTCGGTGTTATTCCAGCGAATCCTATTGGCATATGCCCACACTCCCCTCGGTAAAATGTACCTGTTATGCCAGAACCACCAAGAGTAGTAGGGGTCTAGGGGGTCTCCAGCAGCTTGGAAATCGCGGAACATTTCATAGTTTCCCCCTGCCCACGTAGGCCAGTATGCTTCGGAGAGAATGAATTTAACCTCGACTTCTATTCCTACCTTCTTCAGCATATCCGCGGTAAGCGGTTGCACCACTCTGTCTAATGGCCCGTCCCATGATAGATACAGGAATGATAGACGTGTTCCGTTAGGCGTTACAAAGATTCCGTCTGCCCCACGTTTGAAACCTAGTCCTTCAAGGAGCGCTATAGACTTCTGCGGGTTGTACTCGCTGACGTTGTACGTGGCAAAAAGCGTGTAGTCCTTCCATTTATCTAAACCCTTATATAGGGGGGTCCAATAGCCTGGCGAGTCGGCAGGGAGACCTGAGCCTGGCATGGCTATATCAACAAGTTTTTGTCTGTCCAATGCATAAGAGATTGCCCACCTTACTTCTGAATAATTAAACGGATACTTATCGAGGTTAACGGCGATTGCCCAAACACTTATACTTGGAAGGAAATATGGTGGTTTATCGTTGAACGATGATATGTATGGATTCACTCCCTTCATCATCTCAAGTTGAGGACTCGTAGTTCCCCTACCCTGTTCTATCTCGTGTTTCATCAGTTTCATCATGGTTAGTTCCGTAATGCCGTTTGGCGGACCAACCCATGTGAAAACTACATATTTAGGTTTAGGCAGTCCAAACACGCCTTTGCCCCAGTAATCGTCGTTTCGCTTCCAAATCACGTTTTCAGAAGATACGCTGAGCAGTGTATAGGGACCTGTGTCCATCGGGGGGTTGTTCTTGAAGGCGACTGGATCTGTTACGTTGGCCCAGATGTGTTTGGGTACAATCCAAATTGCTTCTCCAATGAAATTTCTGTGATATCGTTTGTTGGGACTATTCAAGTGAAATTTGATGGTGGTTGCGTTGACTATCTCTGTCCGATTTACATCGCTAAGGAAACCCCTAAACCTAGGTAACGCCGGGTTTGCCTTTAACATATTGAATGTGAATTCAATATCGCTTGTATTGAAGGGTACCCCATTGTTCCACTTAATACCGCTCCTCAAGTTCAAAGTGAAAACAGTGAAGTTTTCATTGTATTGATAGCCGCTCGCTAACCAATAATATGTCTTGTCGTTGACAGAGACATAGTGGATAAGATGCTCGTGGACAGTGAATACCGTGCCTGGTCCCCTTAGATGAGTCTGGGTGAGGAATGGATTGAAGTTAGTAGGGTCTACCGATCTATAGTTCATAGGAACTATTAAAGTTTCCTCTCGCGGCAACTCCTGCTGTCCAATTACCGGTATGTTAGTGATCACGTTTGAGTTTCCAGAAGGCAAAGCTTGCGATATAACGGGCAGTAGCATCAAGAGAATCAGACTTAGTAATGAGGCTCTTGCTTTTTTCAAATTCAATCCCATATGACAATCCTTTTTTGTATTTAAATATTTTTCCCTCTTAGGGGGGTTTCTAATTAGCTTTTCCATGTTTTGGCGGTATGGCTATTGTGGTGTAGGGCTTCGGTTCATATATGAACAGAGAAGACTTCATCAACCCTACCTGCGATAGAACTGTTGACGCGGCGAGGTTCTTAAGCTTTCTGGACCTAACACCGATCCTGGCTGTTCTGGAGGGTTTCTACTGTGAGCAGTGGCGTCATAGGCATCCTCCTGAGGCGATGCTGCGGCTCCTTGCCCTATACAAGCTGAAGAGGTTTAGGTTTCTAACAGAGCTCTGGGGTCTTCTGGACGATGAGACTTTGAGGCTGTTAGGGTTCAAGTGGAAGCCCAGCTACAAGACTGTGTGGCACTGGCTCAACAAGAGGCTGCGCCCCGAAGGATTAGAGATACTTCACGCCGCCTTGATGGGGGCTATTAATGAAGCCTTAAAGGCCCAAGGAGTCCAAATGGGCTGGAAGGTGGCTGGTGACGCTTCACCCATCCAAGCCATGAGTCGTGATTCAGAAGCAAGGTACAACGGCTACTACAAAATGGTATGCTTCCTCGTGCATAAGCTGACATGCTGCACCACCAATCTAACTCTGAGCTGGTTTGTCACCTTAGGCAATGTGGATGAAGCCCCCTTGATGGCTCCTCTCCTAGTAAAGGCGATGGTTCTTGGAATGATGCCTGAGGAGGCTTGTCTCGACAACGGATACGCCTCACCCCGGAACTACGCACTCCTAGGACTGACAACCATAAAGCCCCGGATAGGTTTCAGGAAGAACGCGAAGCCAAACTGGAGAGGTAAGCCCAAGACGCTTAGGCTCCGCTTCAGGAAGATGGTTAAGGCTGGTGTCCTCACGGTTGACCGGCTTCAACAGTTGGGGCTTAATCCCAACCCTGACGAGAACAGCATAGACGAGATTCTCTCCGGCTTAACGATCGCGGGACAGCACGAGTACGTCGGCGCATACTACAGAAACATCAGCCTAAGCGAGTTCTGCCAGGATAAGCGAGGCTGGGTTAAACTCTATGTCTCGATGCGTAACGTGGTTGAGGGTAGCAACGGCCACCAGAAGGACTGGCTTGACCTCGACAACCTAAGGGTTAAAGGCCTTCAGAAGGCAAGGTTGCACACAGCCCTATCCATGCTAAACGAGGCTATGGTTGCTCTTTCAAGAGTAATGAAGATCATATTTGAATAAGTGGACGTCTTATTCGAAGGGATCGAAACGGAAACCTTTACTTCAACAACCGTGAACGACAAACCTACAACAAACGATACTCCGGTTGTGGAAGGGATTTGAGCCCGAGAAGGTGGAGCCTCGGGCGGGATTTGAACCCGCGACCTCCACCTTACCAAGGTGATGCCCTAACCAGCTGGGCCACCGAGGCGCACGAATCTCATACCAATAGCGCAGATTTAAGGCTTAAGGCCGCCTAGCCGTGACTTTGCCAAGTGCACGTGTAGCCGGTGATGTACCTTAAGAAACAATTAAATCCTAGTATGGAGTTATATCGCAAGCGACCGATTTGAGGTGAGCCCATGACTGTCAAGGCCTATGTACTTCTCAAGGTGAGTTCAGGCACAGAAAGAGATGTTTGCCAGAAGATAGGCGAATTTGATGAGGTTTCAGAGGCAAGCATAATCTACGGAGAATACGATATAATCGCGAAGGTCAGCGTCGACGAACTCAATTCACTTGAAGCCTTTATTTCAGAGAACATAAGGAGCATTAAAGACGCGAAAGGCGACGCCGCCGTGATGTTGACTTCAACGATGATTGTTGCCAGAGAATACAAGGGAAAAGAGAAAAGAAACCCCACTGGAACTTAGGGCAATGTCGCCGCTAATGCAAGGGCATTCGGAAAATGACTTTCAAGTCAACGGTTAAGATTGAACTGGAGCTTCTCAACGAGGAAGACATGAGAATAGGATTCGGCAGCCAAGCCATGGATGACCTCGTCGTAGCGAAGACAAGAATCCCCAAAGAAGAAAGAGGCGGCGAAGCCAGACAACTACTCGCAGCCTCACTAGCGGAATGCGCATGCTCCACCCTTCTCTTCTTGCTAAAATGGGCAAAGATAGACATCAAGGGGTTCAAAGCCACAGCAGAAGTGATCACAGACAAAGGCGGAGACGGCAGCATCTGTGTGGACAGCATCAACCTGAACATTCACGTTGACGCTCCAAAGGACGAAGAAATCCTGAAGAAGCTTGAGAGAGCCAAAGCACTGTTCAACCGAGGATGCCTCATCAGCCGAAGTCTAGCAAGGGGCATAAAGACAAGCTGGACCATACAAACCTAGCACCGGGCAGAAACTGCCAAAGGCATTTTAGGCAGAGCTTCTCACATGTAGCTGTCTCTGCGTGGGAAGCATGAGCGAACGAGGAGTCGCCGAACAGCTCGGTGAAGTGAGCAGGAAGCTTGACATCATAATGCAGAGACTCGATGTCTTGGAGATGATGGTTCTCGAGAAACCTGAGTACGCGGACATCGCAGCCTCCCTTAGGCTTCTGAGGCTAGGCGTGAGACTGTACGACGAGCCGATCAAAGTCCTTTCACGCCTGAGGCTTGCTGAACGGTACGTCAAAGAGCCTGGAATAAGCCGTGACGGGATCTCCCGTTGCACAGTGCAGTCTCTAGCGCTAAAAGGCCCACTGAACATATCAGCCATCACTCGTGAGGTCTCGGCTATGAGAGGGAAGGCATCAAGAAGGATCGTCAGAGCTAGGTTGCAGAAACTTGAGAACGAGGGAGTGGTTCGCAGGATCAAAGGGTTCGGGACAAGATACGAACTTGTCGAGTAAGTTAGGCTTCTACCGAAAGGGGGGCAAAAGGCGCTCGGTACCGGGTCGGGTTTTTCCTGAGGAAACTGGCAAGACCCTGGAACCTAGTATCTGATGGGATTGAGGAGTATGGACAAAGGAACCCTATCAAAATAACGAGGAGACCAATGGACGAAGAGAACCCAATCTGATACCGCTTCTTTCATACCGTTAGTCTTGTCAGGTGCGTCAGCCGAGCCCCGACAGAATCATTGCGCGGCTAGTACGGGAGTATCCACATGTTCTTCAAGATCAGCTCAATGGCCACGCTTATCGTTATGATTAGACCAATCCCCAGTGAGAGCCCGGCGACAACCGTGTTCTTGTATTCCTTCAAGAACGTTTGTCCCATCTTGCGTTCAATCAATTCCTTCAGGATCATTCCAATCAGAGGTGAGAAAGAATAAGGCAGAGGTTGAGTTGCACCTGCAGAAAGGGCGATAAGAGGGATGCTCACATGTGCTACTTCAGCTACCCCAAAAAGGATGACACCGATTGCGAAGGCGCCAACTACGAGGAACGGGTTGAGTAGCCCCTCTGTCCCTCTTGAGGCAAAAAGGCGAAGCCACTGCGCCTGGATGGGCCAGTATATATTTGTGCCAGGGTAGACGTTTGACGGCATGGGAGCGACGTTCCAGAAGGCGGAGACATAGACAAAGCTGACCAACCAAGCGATTGGGAAGACTAGGAAGTAGGTCATGTACATGCTCTTTGAGGTTGTGTTGCAGAGCTGACCAATCCTCATGAAGTAGCAGAAATCGGCGCCGAATGTTGTAATGATAACAGGTGCGAACCACACCTGGGTACTACTGAAGCCCGTCGCATTCATGTATGCTAGGAAGGCACCCTCCTTAAGATACGGGACATCCTGCTTGAAACCTACAATCCCATAAGACCTTGTGCCGACCAGCGTGTAGATGAAGGACCACCCGGACGAGAGAAAGAGCAAAAGCACCAGAAACATGATAGGAAGATCGGGTATCAGATAGGCGAAGAGCGCAACTGAACCAATAGTTGAACCGAAGAATAGTGCCATTAGAAGCCACAGGGGATAATTGTCAACGTCCCTACCCACCTTGATGCGGGAAAGGCTTCGGAGAGAATTGATGAAAATGTGGGGGCGCCTCAGAATCGGCAAGACACCTGCGGCTACAGCTAACCCTATGATCGGACTCACCCATAGCTCAAAGAGGGAACGTTGGTAGATGGTCATTAGGGATGAGCCGGGAGACCAGTAGCTGAACATGCCTCGAAGCATGGGCACGGGTGACTCGGAGCTTGTTAAGAAGGACCCGAAGAAGTAGAAGGCCATCCCGCTCGCGAACACGGCTATGATGACATTAGAAGGGAGGATGAAGCCCATGGCGCCGCTCATGATATCGGTCGCTATGCCGAACGATGCCCCCGGGAGGAAAGGTTCTATTCTACTCGTTAGGTCTATCCAAGGGATCGGAATAGTCGAGTACCCAAGAACCAATGCTGGGAAGTAAACGAGGGACCCATAGATGAATCCCAAGGCCGCTGCCAATGTGAACACTCGGTTTCTTCGAGCGTCTGTCCTTTCCGAAAGCGTTATGATTGCGTCAGCGCCTACCTGAGCCGTGGGAAACGGAAGATCCTCTATATCAATGAAGGTGCTTTTGGCGATGAAAGCCATCGCCATGTCAGCCAGCTTCCATAGAAGCCCGAACACGACTGTCACTAGGATAGGTGTGAGAAAATCCGGTGCAAGGAGTGTTCTGTAGATGAGCAGATTTGTGTTTGGTGCGGGAGCCCACCAGTTAGGGACGTTCAATCCGCGAGCGTGGGGACTGCTCCTGAACCAAGCCGCATATATCCATTGGATGCTGATTACTTCGAAGCAGATCTGGTGGCCTAGCATCCATATCATGAACGATTCCTGTCGACCTATTGGGCGACCAGCGAGAAAGCCAAACTCAACTGCAAACAGGAGCATTGTGTACTGGATTCCGGAGCTAAGGTTGCCGCCTGTGTAAAGTTGGTACCATATTGACGCTGGCAATAGAACGATAATGCCATACATAATGACTGAGAAGGATCTCCAGGTCAGCCCAGATCCGAATGGCAAAGCATTCGTTGAGCCTTCGCCTTCACTTGCGCGCATTGATTTCTAACCCCGCGGAGGCTTTTCCTTCGACTTACGATCTCTTTCCATGATTTCTAGTTTGTCCGCCGCGGGAAGCGTTCTCCAAATGAGGAGTTGCTTTCGTAGGCTGTCCACGAAACGGTACACTGCTTTCTGCCACATATATAGTGCGCCGGACTTTCTAACCAATTGTACAGCGTACTTGTAGTTGGCTTCGTGGATCTGCTTGTGCGCCACGACATGTACGCTTTGAGAAACCCCCATGTCAAAAGGGGGCAAAGTAGTGTCAACGATAATTTCCTTCTTGACCAGAGTGCCCTCAACACTCTCTGATGATGTCAAATAGTCCGTTCTGAACGCTCCAACCTCGGCAGTCGTGAACGCTTCGAAAAACTCAATCAGGAACAACATGACGCCGTCGGTTTCTTCAGCTGAGGAAGTGAACGGCAGCGGTATGTCCCAGTTGTCACCGTGGGGCTTCGTTCGAAGCTTCCAAACCCTTTCGACAGAGGGTGTGACAAGCCTTGAGGCCTTCACAACCGGGTAGGCTGAGGAGGCTATCGTAGTCAGCATTGATATTGAGACTGTTATGATCACAGTCATAGATGAGAAGTTAGGGTAGAAATCCGTTGGCATCAGTTTGAGCGTGTAAAGGAAGTTGGTTCCCATCAGTCCAGCTATGTACCCGAACACTGCGGCAATGACAGAGTATACGAAGGTCTCGGACAGAAAAAGCCCGGCAACGTGAAGAGGTGAAAGCCCGAGAGAACTGCACGTGCTGATCTCGCTTTTCCTTTCGTAGACACTGGCTAGCATGGCGTTGAAGATGACTAGGATAGCGATAGCAAGGGGCAGGGCAAGCTGCTCCATTCCTCTAAGAGAAAACCAAGCTTGCTGCTGGA
>Ga0315312_1003531_pt1 | contig 10010 bp, 13 predicted proteins | sample TDP7_MG_FD_203629 | JGI IMG/M metagenome (GOLD analysis project Ga0315312, IMG submission 203629) | Freshwater sediment microbial communities from Lake Towuti, South Sulawesi, Indonesia - TDP7 | ecosystem: Environmental > Aquatic > Freshwater > Lake > Sediment | place: Indonesia: South Sulawesi... | reverse complement strand
GCCTGGGCTGCCTTGAACTTGAAAGTCGGTGCGGCAGGCGCTGCTGCCGGAGCTGGCGCTGGTGCCGGAGCTGGTTTGGCACAGCCAGCCAGAACTAAAGCAACCATGAGCAGCACCACCATTACCAAAGCAAATATCTTTCTTCCTTTCATTTTTTCCCTCTCTTTCCTAGTTAAGTCAGAAACAAACCTGAGTAATTTTTTTTAGCTAAAGCTATCACCTCCTTTTCTCAAACTCAAATTACTCGTGGCTACATAGCACACAAGTTGGGGAAAGGCTGTTTTTATACGGATTTTGCATCAGGATTTTCTTAGCAAGTTAGATTGACTTTCTAGAAGTTTCACTAGTAGAAGAATCCTGGCACTATCGTAAAAAATTTCACTGAGTTATTATATCACAATTGTCAAGCCCTATTTTTACCTGCCGCATAAGAGAGGAAAAATTGACTTTTAGCTAACCGAGTCGTAAAATTTTTGACTGCCAGAGAATGGGTTATTGGGGTACTGGGAGGAAGTCTGAATGTCAGTGGTGGAGAAGGTGATAAAAAGCACCTTAGCTAGCAAGCATATTGAGTTTGAGGAAATTGTCCATGAAGCAGTCTATACTTCGCACAAAGCGGCTGAGGCAATCGGACTGGCGGCAGAAGAAGCGGGAGTAAAGTCTTTAATTTTCAAGACCAAAGAAGGTAAGTTCCTGCTTGTTTTGAATCCGGGGAATCAGAAAGTGGACACCAAGAAGATAGCCGAGATGGAAGGCACCAAATCTCTTTATCTTGCCAGTTCAGAAGAAGTCTTGAACGTGGCCGGTATCCCGATTGGCTGTGTCCCACCCTTCGGGCATAAAACCAGGCTTAAGACTTATATCAATGAAGAACTTCTGGACGGTGAGTACGTCTATTTTAACCCCGGTTGTCATACCAAAACAATTAAGATGCGCTCTCAAGACCTGCTTCAAGTTCTGGGGAGTCCAATCAAATTCCGGTAAACCAGCGGCGTTGACGTCAGACGGTAGTACTGTTTGACGGCGTCCTGCCTTTTGTCAGAAGCCAGGGGTAGACATCAAAAAAGCCACGCGGGTAGCATAACAGAATGCCCACCGCTAAGAGGAGCATACCGGTATCCAGATACAGTGCGCCGGCAATGGAAAGCTGAACTTGAAACAGTTCTACCGTGACGCCAAAACAATCGCATGGGCTGCTGCCAAGTCCGCGAGCCAGCAACACGGAATTGTTGGTGACGAAGGCGGTAATAAGCGGGAGGGAGAAAATCGCCGCTAACTTGGCGGCGCTGCCGAAGAATAGCAGCAGACCAAGAATGAGTTCGGTGATAGGTAGCCAGGTAATGATGAACTTGGTTAAAGCTGTGGTCAATTCGGCGGGGAAGGGGGTAAAGACTATTCTGGAAGTCGTGGCGGGGTAAAGTAATTTGGCAAGACCGGCGGCTAGGAAAATTAAACCAACAACTATGCTTGCCGAGATTCCGAAGCTGTATTTAAGACGCATAGTTCTTACATCGTCTCCCACCAACAGGCTCTGAGTGGCTCAGCCAAAATCATTGTATAACCTTTATTCACCCTTGTCTAATTCCTCTGGTATTACCGCTGTTCCAATGGTAAAGTAAAAAGAGGCTGGGGTGAGGACTAGAAGAGCGGGCCAGGGCATTAGCCCTCACGCGGGGCTTCTCGGATAGCCTCGGATGCCCGGGGTGTTCTCCGGCGTGCCAGGACTCGGCGTCGCAGAGCATCCCGCGCCACCTGATAAAGACCACTCGTTACGGCTACCCAGATTAACACCGGCACAAAGAGCATGACGGGTATTGCGATGATTAACGCGACGATAAATTGCCAATCCATAGCTATTATAGCGAATCTCCTTCCCTTTCCCTAATCCTTTTAACTACTTGGCTTTGGCGGCAGCTTCCTTCTCGCGAGCGAGTCGTCTCGCTCTGGCTTCCTTAATTGCCGAGAAGATACCGCCCACGTTTAAATACCAGATAAAGGCTGCCGGGAAAAGGATAACTGGTATTGCAATGACCAGGGCGACAATAAGTTCCCACCCCATTGCGGCACCTCCTTCACCACGGGAGGTAAGGGGAGGATTGGAGCTAAGCCGAAGAGATTTTCCTCAACTACCTAACCTTCCTCTTACCTCCATTATCAGCTTAACACGGCACTGTCAAAAAGACTTCCGCCGTGATACCTAATTCCGACTAGCTATTTCCACTTATTCCGGCATAAGTAATTATGCTTAGCCCCGCTGGTCGTCTAGTTGTTTGTGCTGGGGCAACCGAGTTAGTAAAATTAATAAGGAGGAGGATGAGATGAGGCGCAGGAGAAGAGGTTACCGCTTTGATTTTGGCTTTCCTCACTTCGGCTTCTGGTTCCGCTATCCGGGTTATTTCCCGCTCAAGGAAGAGTACATCCGTTTGCTTGAGGAGTATAAGAAAGACCTGGAAGAGGAGCTAAAGGAAATTGAGCAGGAGATTAAGGAGCTGAAGGCAGAAGGCTAGCCATTCTCAGCACTTAACATAATGGGGATTATTAATCAAAAATTGGCTAATGCGGTTAATCAGTGCCAGAACTGCGGCAAAAAGTCCGTGCTTATCTCTCGCGCTCTTAGTCTTTGTGCCGATTGTATCCGTAAGGATTTTGATCAGGTCTTCCCTTTAATTGAGCAAGCCCACCATACGGCAAGGGTGCCTTTTAGCCTGCCTGTTACGGTGCCTAAAGAGACAAACGGCATTAAGTGCCAGCTTTGTGTCAACGAATGCGGCATACCAGTGAGTGGGCGGGGATACTGTGGACTGCGCACCAACGAGGGGAATAGACTGGTCGGTGCTACGGCGGAAAAAGGCAACGTTAGCTGGTATTATGACGCACTGCCGACGAATTGTGTTGCCGATTGGGTGTGTCCGGGAGGCAGTGGGGCTGGTTATCCCCAGTTTGCCTACCGTAATGGACCGGAATATGGCTACAAAAACCTAGCCGCCTTTTATCAGGCTTGCTCTTTTGATTGTCTTTTCTGCCAGAACTGGACCTATCGCATTGAGGCAAGTAAGCCAAGCCGAGTTGACGCCATGAAGTTGGCTGATGCTGTTGATGAGCACACCGCCTGCGTCTGTTATTTTGGGGGCGACCCCTCTCCTCAGCTTCCCCACGCCCTCCGCGCCTCCCGACTGGCTCTGGAAAAGAACCGGGGCAGAATTCTGCGCATTTGTTGGGAGACCAATGGCTCAATGCATCCTTCGTTGCTGAAACAGGCGGCGGAACTTTCCTTGAGTTCGGGTGGGTGCATCAAGTTTGACCTCAAAGCCTGGAGTGAGGAACTTCATATTGCTCTCTGTGGTGCCAGCAATAGAAGGACTTTGGAAAATTTCAGGATGCTGGCAGGATATCTGGGCAAAAGACCCATACCACCTTTCTTAGTCGCCAGCACTTTGCTGGTGCCTGGCTATGTTGATAGGGAAGAGGTATCTAAACTCGCCGCTTTCATCGCCTCTCTCAATTCAGACATCCCGTATGCTCTGCTGGCTTTTTGTCCCCAGTTTACGATGCGAGATTTGCCAACCACCTCCCGACACCATGCCCAGGAATGTCTTGAGGTTGCCCAGGCTCAGGGGCTGAAGAACGTGCGGCTGGGGAACATCCACCTCCTCGGTAACGATTATTAGTTTTGTTAACCTCACCCCCTTTATGCCCCCTCTCCTTAAAAGGCGAGAGGGGAGAACAGAAAGAGGGACTTCGTCCCTCTTAAACGCCCTCGGTTAAAGTTTCGCCGCTTCCAGTTAATTTTTCATGAGGTTTTGGCGAAACCCCTGATGAAGGTCTTGCTGGTGTCACCTTTCTACTCTAGAATGATAACGAAAGGAGAAACCAGAATTGCTTCACATTGACGGCTCAGCAAAGTCGGGGAGTGGCACCATCGTCCGCTATGCCATCGCTCTTGCCTCCCTGCTGGGCGAAGACTTACATATCACCAATATCCGTGCCAGAAGAGACAAGCCCGGATTACGCCCTCAGCACCTCGCCTCAGTCAAAGCCTGCGCCGAAATCTGCGGAGCGAGGGTGGCGGGGGCAGTGGTTAATTCAATGGAGATTACCTATAGACCCAGCCCGAAGATAAAAGGCGGTCGCTACCAGTGGGAAATCGGTACCGCTGGCTCAACCACGCTGCTCACCATTACCCTCCTCCCCATCGCCCTCTTTGCGGATAAAGAGACCTCTTTGAAAATCTCGGGCGGCCTTTTTCAGGACTTCGCCCCTTCCGCCCACCATATGCAACATGTCTTATTCCCCACCCTCAAGAAAATGGGGATTGAGGTGGAGCTGGAGATAGTCCGCCCCGGCTACGTGCCCACCGGGGGTGGTATCATTCAGGTGAGTATAAAGCCAGTGGCTGGCGCAATGAAGCCTCAGCAAATGCTTCAGCAGGGTAAAGTCAAAGAAATCGCCGGTATTGCCCTTTCCTCCCGTCTGAAGTCAGCCAGAGTCAGCGAGAGGATGGCAGAAGAGTGCCAGAAAATTCTCTCCCGAGATGGCTACCGCGCTAAGATGGAAATCCAATACGATGATACGGCAATTCAGGCGGGCGCCAGTCTGGCGCTCTGGGCGGAGACTGATACTGGTTGCCGGCTTGGTGCTGACCAGGCGGGGAAGAGAGGTCGCAGCTCCGAGGAAATTGGACGGCGTGTCGCCCTTACTCTGCTGGAGGACTTGAAAGCGGGTGCCACTGCTGACCGATACTTAGCTGACCAGCTGATTATTTACGCCGCCCTCGCTGACGGCACCACCGAGTACCTTATTCCTCGCTTCACAGAACATATTGACTCCAACCTCTGGCTGGTGGAGAAATTCGGCGCCCGAACCAGAGTTGAAGGCAACAAATTACATATTGAAGGCATAGGTTACACCAAAGGGGCTAAATGATAATACTGCTTCCCATCGGTAACATAGATAGCGCTACTCTGGAAGACCTGAGACGACCACTGGAAGAAATTTTCGGGCAAGGGACAGAAATCGGCAAAGGCATTCCGCTGACTCCTGATACTTTTAACGAGCGCCGGGGACAGCATCTATCAACAGCACTGTTAACCCGTCTCCCCCTCCCTCGCCCGGGCGATAGAACTCTGGGAGTGGTTGATGCGGATGCCTTTGCTTCGGGCCTTAATTTTGTCTTTGGTGAGGCGGATATACTGGGGAGGAGAGCTATAATTTCTTTAGCTCGCCTGCGACCGGAATTCTACGGTCTGCCTGCCGATGATAATCTATTTTGCGAGCGCATGCGGAAAGAAGCTGTTCACGAACTGGGGCACACCTACGGAGTAAGGCACTGCCCGAACGCCACCTGCGTGATGCATTTCTCTAACCGCCTCAGAGATACTGACGTAAAGGGCGGGCAATTCTGCCCTACCTGTCAAAAGAAGATTGGAGCCAAACATGATTAAGGTCGGCTGCTGCGGCTTTGCCCGAGGTAAACCGGAGTATTTCCGCCAGTTCAAGCTGGTGGAAATCCAGCAGACCTTCTACAAGATGCCCAGGCTAGAAACTGCCATCAGGTGGCACAACGAAGCCCCACCCGACTTTGAATTCACGCTGAAAGCGTGGCAGTTAATCACCCACCCCGCCATCAGCCCCACCTACCGCCGGGCAGGCATTAAAATCCCAATGAGCGCTGGGGAACGCTACGGCTTTTTCCGACCGACTAATGAAGTCCATCAGGCATGGGAAGATACCCGAAATTTCGCACAGGCGCTTGGGGCTAAAATCATCATTTTTCAGTGCCCGCCCAGCTTTAAGGAGACCGGGGAAAACATTAACAATATGGAAAAGTTCTTCAAATCAATTCAAGACTCCGGATTCCTTCGGGTCTGGGAGCCGCGCGGAGATTGGAATGTGGCGACGGTTAAATCGCTGTGTGCTGAGCTGGGACTAATTCACTGCGTTGACCCCTACGAGAAGGAGTCGTTGTACGGGGAGCCAAAATACTTCCGGCTTCACGGCGGACCAGGCTATCGGCACCGCTATTCTGAAGAAGAACTCCGTAGCCTTAAAGATAAGATTGGTAAGAGAGACGCCTATGTCCTCTTCAATAACCTGAATATGTATGAAGATGCCCTGACTTTTCAGCGTCTGGTTAGGGAAGAAGAGTGAAACTTGTCTATACCCTCGGCACCAGTACCCGCTCTCCCGGGGAATTCCTCAAGCTACTCAAGACCCACCGCGTGGAGGTAGTCGTTGATGTGCGCCGCTTCCCGACAAGTCGGTTGGAACACTTCCGTCAGGAGAAGCTCGTCAGGCTGCTTGGTGAGGCAGACATTGACTATATTTATCTGGGCGAGGAACTGGGAGGCTACCGACGGCAGGGCTACACGGATTTTACCATCACCACTCAATTTCAAGTCGGGCTGAAAAAACTGGCAGAAATCGCCCGGAAGAAAAAGACTGCCTTCATCTGCGCCGAAAGATTCCCCTGGCGCTGCCACCGGCGCTTCATTGCCTTGGAACTGGAAAAACGGAGCTGGCAGGTGGTTCACATCATTGACCCGGGGAGAGACTGGATACCCAGAACGCCTGCCCGCCCCGAGGTTATTTCGTCTTCAGGTCAGCAATAGCCGGACAGAGCATGTCCAGCATCTCGTCAGCTTCCTTTCTGGTGGTTATTATCGGCGGGTTAAAGCGCACCCGGGTGTAGTATTTTGCCAGCGAGAGTCGCACGTACAAGCCCTTCTGTAGAAGCTGGCGCTGCCACTTGCTCATCACTGCTGCATCGTACGGCTGGCGACTGGCCTTATTCTTCACCAGCTCAATTCCCAGCATCAACCCTTTACCACTGATGTCATCTACAATCGGTAGCGACTTAAGCTCGCTGTTCAATCTTTTGACGACGTAGTTACCGATTTTCGCGGCATTTGCCACCAGTTTTTTATCCTGGATCAGCTTTAGCGATGCTTTCGCCGCCGCGGCGCCGATGGGGTTGCCGTGATGCGTCCAGCCGTGCCAGAGCATGGCTCCTTTCAAACCCTCGTAAATTGTATCGCTGATGAGCGTGGCACCAAAGGGCAGGTAGCTGGCGGTAATCGCCTTGGCGAGGGTCATCATATCCCAGTTGACATCCCAGTGCTCCATCGCCCACATTTTGCCAGTACGACCGAAGCCAGTCTGGACTTCATCGCCAATCAGCAGGACATCATAGTCAGTGCAAATTTTCCGGATGATGGAGAAGTATTCAAGGGGTGGGGCGATATTACCGGCAGCACCAAGCACTGGCTCAGCAATGAACGCTGCCACCGTGTCTGGACCTTCAGCCCGGATAATCTCCTCAACGTAGCGAGCGCAAAGAATACGGCACTTGGGGTAGTTCAAATTGAAAGGGCAGCGATGGCAGTAAAAGTAAGGTGCCGGGACAAAGCCCGAGGCAAGCGGTGCGTAGCCCGCCCAGAATGCGCCGCTCCCCGCCCGCGTCGCTGCCGCCGAACCCATACCGGCACCGTGATAGGAGTTTTCAATACTGATAATCTTGTATTTCCCCTTGCCCTGCCGTGTCCAGTAAAGTCGGGCAAATTTAAAAGCCGTCTCTACTGCCTCGGAGCCACCGCTGGTAAAGAAAAAGTGAGCCAGACCTCTGGGGACAACCTTAGCCAAATCGCGAGCGAACTCAATAATGGGGACATTGGACTGCTTACCCAGAAGATGGGCAAACTGCAGTTTTCTTGCCTGCTCGCAGATAGCGTCTATGACTTCCTTTTGTCCGTGCCCCAAGGTATTGCTCGTCTGCTGAGAGCCGGCATCGTAATAGAAATTATCATCGGTATCCCAGCACTTGATGCCTTCCGCTCGGGCAACAATCGGTCCAATGTCTTCATCTCCCACCACCCCGAACCCGTGTATCAAATGTTTACGGTCTATCTTCAGGAGCTCTTCCGTCCGCTTACTTGGCATATGTCACCTCCAGATGCTTTGCAGTCAATATAACATTCCGAGGGCTTTTTCTCAAGACCAATATTCGTGTAATTATTTAGCAACCCATCCCCCTGACCCCTTCCCTTGGGAAGGGGAGTAAGATTTAAGAGGGGACTTACGTCTCTCTTCAACGCCCCGTGCTGGAAGGCGAAATCCCCCAATCCTAAAAATCCGAAATGCTAAACCCCGGGACCTCACCCCAGTCTAGGACTCTAGAAATTAGAGTTTAGAGCTTTCCGAGAAAGCTGAGGCGCCTAAGGGGATGAGGTTTAGAGGCGACTACCTCTTATAGAACCCGTCTGCCTGCAGTTTTTCCCACCATTTGAGCCCTTCCGGAGTTGGCTCGTAGAGATAAAGGGAAATCAGCCCGCCCGGTTGCCTTTTGACCAGCCCGGCGGAGATAAGGGCTTTAACCGAAGCTTCCCCCATGTAACCCACCGAGCGCAGGCGGTGGTCAGGGACTGGCTGCTCATTATTCTTCTGATGCTCGCGGCAGATTTCGGCAAGCAGCAGGGCAGGCTCTTCCCGGAGGCTCTTTAGCGCCTGTTTCATTACCTCAGTATTCTCAAGCATGACCGCGAATTCCTCAATGGCGCGCATCCTTTTCTTCGCTCCTTTTCTCGGACAGACGGTCGCGCTGCCAGCGATGGATGTCATCAAGGGCTGGCGGTGAGACACTGAAGACCTCAATATCCGACGGGAACTGGACGAGATGACCTTCGCGGATAAAGAGGATACCCACCTCGTTTGGTTTCAGGGTCTCGTTTATCCGCTTGGCGATGTGCTCATACCTTTTGTGCGTCGCTTCAACATAAAGTTCGGAGACCAGACTGGCGACCTTTTTGCTGAAGAAGCCAATGAGGATAAAGCGCTCCCAGTCCATACTTTCTGCGGCAAGTTCTTTGTCCTCGGTTGCCTCAAGAATGGCTCCATTCCGGCATTTATCCTTGGCAATCTCATAGCTGGCGGAGTTCAGTTTAGCCATTACCTTGAGACCGTCTTCACCGGCGAGGGAAATTGACTCGTGGTAAATATGGTTCACCATGCCAATTCTTGCCTCTAGGTTGGCGATATGCTGGTTTACCTGTGCCCAGTAGAGTTTGTACTTCTCCGAGTATTCTGGAGGCGCTTCTTCGCTGCAGAAGATGAGGGGCACAAGGTAGAGCTTTCGCTTATTCTGGAATTGCTCCGCTTCCGGCTTTTCAATCTTGCCCAGTTGTTCGGACATTTGCCGCATCCTTTCCGCTATGTTTAATTTTAGCGTCTTATGCTGCGGTGAACAAGGGGGGCAGTAACCCCTCTTCCAAATTAAAAACTTTAACCGTCACTGTGCTATACTTTAATTTTGAGGTCATGAGGAATTAAGCATGGCGAAGGACTATTATGCCATTTTAGGTGTGCCGCGTAACGCCTCTGACGACGACATAAAGAAAGCCTACCGTAAGCTGGCAATGCAATATCACCCTGACCGTAATCCCGGCAAGGAAAAGTGGGCGAACGAGAAATTCAAAGAAATCAATGAGGCTTTCAGCGTCCTCGGCGACCCCGAAAAGAGACGGCAGTATGACCAGTTTGGCACGGCGGGCAACATCGGTGACATCTTCGGCAGTCCTTACACCCGAATGACTTTTGAAGACCTGATGCGGGACTTTGGTGGTTCGGGGCTGGGTTTTGATTTTCTGGACAATATCTTCGGCGATTTTCTTAAGGGGAGGGGTTTTTCCTTTAAGGTGTACCGCAGTGGGCGGGGCGGAATCAATCTGGAAGACTTATTCCAGCAAGCTCAAGCACCACCCCGCCCCGAAGCCCGCTATGAGATTACCATCACCCGAGAGCAGGCGGCTAAAGGACTGGAAAAAGACCTCGTCAGGAGAGGCAGGAAACTGAGAGTTAGAATACCCGCCGGCATGAAGGACGGCACCAGAGTCCTCCTCCGCAACGCCCTCCAGACCACCGATGGTGTCCCCGGCGATATCATCATCACTGTCCGGGTCAAATAGAGAAGGGCGCTTCCCCGGACCTTGGGATTACAGCGCCCTCTCGTTTTCTGCTTT
>Ga0315312_1003530_pt1 | contig 10016 bp, 6 predicted proteins | sample TDP7_MG_FD_203629 | JGI IMG/M metagenome (GOLD analysis project Ga0315312, IMG submission 203629) | Freshwater sediment microbial communities from Lake Towuti, South Sulawesi, Indonesia - TDP7 | ecosystem: Environmental > Aquatic > Freshwater > Lake > Sediment | place: Indonesia: South Sulawesi... | reverse complement strand
TCCTCTGGCTCGTGCATGTGCACCCAGGAGCATTGGTCTCGGATGTTGGCCATTTCAAACAGGTAGGGGTTGAGTCCAGCCTCTTGAATTGTCTCCCTGAAGAGGGGCTCGTGGGTCCTTGGTGTGCAGGAAGCCACTATCACACGGTTAAGGTTATACTCCTTTATCTTTTCCTTTATCCGTTCCTGCGTGTCCTGAGAGCATGTGTACAGATTATGTTCAGCATATACTACATTCGGTAATCCTTTGACGTATTCCACAACCGCTGGTACGTCCACTATTCCGCCTATGTTTATACCGCAATGACAGATAAACACCCCAACGCGGGCTTCCTCTTCTTCAACCGCTTTCTCTGACGGGTACTCCTTTTTGGTTATGAGCTTCCCCCTTTCCGAAGCAATGACCTCAGCCGCCTTTGCAGCCGCCCCACTCGCCTGCGCCACGCTGTCTGGAATGTCTTTGGGGGAGGAGAGGGCGCCGCAAACGTATATTCCTGGCTTGGAGCTCTCCAGTGGCGAGAACAACTTGGTGGAGCAAAAACCGTATCTATTTAAGTTGATCCCAAATTTTTCGGCTAACTCTCCCATGTGACTGGGCGGCTCCATTCCAACAGACAGCACAACGAGGTTGAACTCTTCTTCCTTCGGGTCTCCATCTTCAACGTACCTTAATAGGAGGTTTTGGGATTTCGGCGATTGTTCTATCTTGGAGACCCGACTTCTTATGAAACTGATTCCATGTTCCTCCTTCGCTCTTTGGTAGTAATCGTCGAACTCCTTTCCGTAGGAGCGTATGTCCATGAAGAAAATGCTGCAGTCGAGGTCTGGGTTGTGTTCTTTTGCTATAACTGCTTCCTTTATGGAGTACATGCAACAAACCGAAGAGCAGTAGGTGTTTCCTACGCGGGTGTCACGGGAACCAACACATTGAATGAAGGCTATTTTTCTGGGGACCTCCCCATCAGAAGGACGTGTAACCATTCCACCATAGGGTCCAGATGCACTCAGAATGCGCTCAAACTCGATGCTCGAAACCACGTTTGGGAACCGGCCGTAGCCATATTCCATTTTTAGGCTTGGATCGAACTCATCAAAACCGAGAGCCAGTATGATTGACCCAACGCTAAGCACGACATCCTCTTCTTTTTGGTCATATTCGATCGCACCTGCTTTACATACCTCTTGACATGTGGTGCATCCAATGCATTTTTCCCTGTCGATTGTATATACTAATGGTACCGCTTGAGGATATTTGATGTAAATACCGCCTCTTTCACTTAAGCCTTCATTAAACTCGTCTATCGCTTCGACCGGGCACTTTTGGGCGCACACGCCGCAACCGGTGCACTTTTCCTCATTAACATATCTAGGTCTCCTGGTCAGCACGACGTCAAAGTGTCCTGCCTCTCCGTCCACTTTTTTAATGCTTGCATTCATGATGAGCTGGATATTAGGATGCCTCCCCGCTCCGACTAACTTAGGTGCAAGGATGCACATTGCGCAGTCGTTGGTTGGGAATGTCTTATCGAGCTGCGCCATCACGCCTCCTATGCTTGGCGATTTGTCAAGTAAGTAGACCTTGAACCCTGAGTCTGCCAGGTCAAGGGACGCCTGTATTCCTGCGATTCCCCCTCCAACGACAAGTACTGCCCCTAGCTTCTCCATCGTTATCTTGCCTCCAGTGCAGCGTACAATGGGGATGTTCCCTCGACCTTGTCAACTGTGATTAGGCCCCTACGTTTCATAACCACGATGTGACGCAATACCTCCTTAGGATTTAAACCCAGACGCTTACATAACTCCTTGACTGGCAGGGGCTCATTTTTGACTAGAAGGTAGATTCTGTTACGCGCATATTCAGCATTGATGGCGTCATCCATTGTTTTGTCGAACTCCTCTTGTATCAGTTTTTCTCCGTATGCGTTTCCTTCTTCAACCAATTTTCTCTCCCTGCCCACAAGTGCCCTTAACCTAAAATCCTCTGCTGCTGCCTTAGCTGCAAGCATATGTGTCAACATCTCCGCGTCTGGATTTTCTCCAGCCAAAGGAGACGGCCCTAAAGTCTTCAGCTGGTTTGTAAAATCCTTGATGAATCCTGCGAATCTTTCGCCCTCTGATGCAGAGACCCACTCAAGACGTAAGCGCTCTGCTTCGAGACCTGTCTTTGCTATGAGCTTCTTCAACATTTTGACCTTTCGCTCAGCTTGATAATTTCCGTCTGTATAGTGGCAATCTCCCGGATGGCAGCCCATTACCATGACGCCGTCTGCACCTTGGGCGAGGGTTTCCAGAACGATAACGGGGTCGACCCTTCCGCTACACATTACTCTTATTATCCTTATGTTCGGTGGATAGACCATCCTGCTTGTGCCCGCCATGTCGGCACCGGCGTAGGCGCACCAGTTGCACAAGAAGCCCACGATCCTAGGCTCGAATTTCAAGCATGTGTCCCTCCTAATGCCGCGATAGCCTGAGCGATGAGTTGCTGGTCTGTGAAATGAAGTATTGTAATTGCCTTCTCCGGACAACTCGCAGCACAAGCGCCGCATCCCTTACATAGAACCTCTATCACCTTTGCAACGCCTTTTTCGTCCTTCTCAATGGCGCCATAGGGACAAATAACTAGGCATATTCCACATCCACTACAGACATCTTCATCAACTATGGCAATAATGGGTTCAATTTCAACCTTGCCTCGAGCTAAGGGTATTGTCGCTTTGGCTGCTGCCGCGCTCCCCATGGCTACGCTATCAGTGATGTCTTTTGGGCCTTGCGCCGTGCCGGCTAAGTATATTCCATCTGAAGGCGTTTCTAGTGGCCTAAGCTTGGCGTGAGCCTCTTGGAAAAATCCGTCTATGCTTCTGGTGATTTTCAGTTTGTTTTGAATGTCAGAAGCGTCTTCACGTGGGACCATACCAACGTTTAAAACCACTAGGTCCGCTGATATAGTCATGATTTCGTTACTGGTTAAGACATCTTGAACAGTTACGATGGAATGCTTTGGGTTGCCTGAAAACATCGGTGGCGCTTCGGGCTTGTATTTAATAAAGAGGATCCCGGATTCGCCGGCTTTTCTGTAGTAATCTTCGTGCCCCCTTCCAAAGGTCCGCATGTCGCGGTATAGGTAATAAACTCTGGTGGCGGAGTTCCTTTCTTTTATTTTTAAGGCGTTCTTGATGGCTGCTGTGCAGCATACACGAGAACAGTATCTATTGAGCTTCTGGTCTTCTTTGATTGGTTGGTAGACTCCCGGTTCTTGTCTTGATCCGACGCAGGAGATAAATACTACACTTTTAGGTTCGGAGCCATTGAATTGCAATTGACCCTTTGTCGGTCCGTTCTTGTCCAGAAGCCTTTCAAGCTGTGGCATTGTTATTACATTCTCGTAGATTTTGTAGCCGTATTCGCCCTTCGGAGGTTCGTAGAAGTCGTGGCCTGTCGCGACGATGATCGTTCCTACGTCAACATCTATTTCCTTCACTTGGTCTTCAAGGTTAATTGTCCCTTTCTCACAAATTTCCGCACACTTTCCGCATTTGTTACAATTCTTATCGTCAATTACGTATCTTCGAGGAACAGCGTAATAAAATGGCAGGTAGATTGCCTTTCTCTTACTCAATCCGAAGTCAAATTCGTTTGAAACTTCAATAGGGCATTCAACCTCACATTTGCCGCAGGCGTCACACTTTTCGTTAACATACCTTGGCTTCGCGATAATTTTAACCTTAAAATTTCCTATAAACCCATCTACAGCACTTATTTCCGAGTTTGTGAAAAGCTTAATTTCTGGATGCGAAACAACTTCTTCCATCATGGGTCCTAAAACGTCCAGCGCATACTCGTCTGTTGGGTACAGTTCACTTAGTTGAGCCGTCCTGCCTCCTATGTTGGGCTCCTTTTCCACTAGAAAAACATCAAAGCCTCTCTCTGCTAAGTCTAGAGCGGCCCTTATGCCGGAGACACCCGCACCAATTATTAGGGCTTTTGCCGTAACTCCCACTTCCTTTTCCTGGAGCGGCTCCAATAGTCCAGCCCTAGCAACAGACATCCTAATCAGGTCTTTAGCCTTTTCAGTTGCCCTCTGAGGTTCATCCACATGAACCCAAGAACAATGCTCGCGGATGTTCGCCATTTCAAAAAGATAGGGGTTTAATCCTCCTTCCTCGACAACCCTCCTAAAGGTAACCTCATGCATTCGAGGAGAACATGACGCAACAACAACTCGATTGAGCCCAAACTTCTTTATATCCTCTTTAACCATCATCTGACCAGGAGCAGAACACATGTAAACATAATGTTTTGCAAGGGTAACATTTGGCAATTTTTCCGCGTATTTTGCAACTTCTTCGACGTCTACTACACCAGCAATGTTAACCCCGCAGTGGCAAATGTACACGCCGATTTTGGGCTTCTTTCCACGAGACATTCTCCTCCACCCCTACTTTCCAAGGATTATTGATGCCCTCATGGCAGCTGCACTGGCTTGAGCGACTGAGTCGGGAATGTCTTTTGGACCCTCTGCTACGCCAGCCGTAAACACGCCTTCTATGGATGTTGTAACTGGATCCATCTTTGGATTAGCAATAGCCAAAAATCCATCTTCGCCAATTTTAACTGGCAATGTTTTTTCTATGTTTTCTGTTGCGGCTGGAACCAGACCAGTGGATAAGACCACCATATCTGCTTCTTCTTCAACAAGCTTGCCCGTCTCAATGTTTTCAGCGTGGATGAACAAGTTTTTAGTGGTTGGATCCTCTAGGACTTCTGCTACTCGACCCCTTACATATTTAATGTCAAATTCTTCCTCAGCTCTTCTATAAAATTCCTCGAAACCCTTGCCGAAAGCGCGGATGTCCATATAAAATATTGTTACTTCAACTTCGGGAACGTGTTCTTTGATCAACTGTGCCTCTTTCGTGGCGTACATGCAACATACCCTAGAGCAGTAAACGTTTCCAGTTTTTTCATCTCTGGATCCAACGCATTGCACAAAGGCGACTCTTTTTGGGATCTTTCCGTCTGAAGGTCTTACTATGCGTCCTCCCGTTGGGCCAGAGGCGCTTAAAAGCCTCTCTAGCGCCAGACCCGTTATCACATTGTCGTAAATGCCGTATCCATACTCCTCTTTTTCCCTTGCGTCAAATAAGTCATAGCCAGTCGTAACGATGATGGCTCCAATATCTATATCGACTTCTTTTGGTTGCTGCTCAAGGTTAACTGCCCCAGCTTCGCATACTTTTTCGCAAAGCCTGCATTCTAAACAATTTTCTTTATCGATTGTGTATATTAGAGGAACAGCCTGTGGAAACGGAACATATATTGCCTTTCGAACACCGAGCCTTTCATCGAATTCGTTAGGAACTTCAACTGGACAGTGTTGAGTACATACGCCGCAACCGGTGCACTTGGTTTCATCGACGTATCTGGGCTTCTGAAGGATTTTTGCCTTAAACTTTTTCCCTGTCCTAGAAACTTCCTTCACTTCGGAGTATGTTAAAAGTTGTATGTTTGGATGTCTTCCAGCGTCCACCATTTTAGGGGTCATTATGCAAGCGGCGCAGTCCATGGTGGGAAATGTTTTGTCCAGTTGGGCCATTCTACCGCCGATGCTTGGACTTTTCTCCGCGAGATATACTTTGAAGCCTTGGTCAGCTAGGTCAAGGGCGGCTTGAATCCCTGCTATTCCTCCTCCTATGATTAGTCCAGCCTTAGCCATTTTTGTTACCCTAGCTCAAATCGATCGAGACCAGTTTTCTTGGTTCATGGACCTCCGTTTTATTTATGTCTTTAGTGGGTTAGGTCCCAATTCCTTCACCCTCGTTGTCACGTCCCTAATTAAGGCTGCAAATTTTTCGCCCTCACCAGCGGAAATCCATTCTAGTCTAAGCCTGTCTGGCTCTATTCCGAGGCGACCAAGGGCCTCCTTGAGGAATGTGAATCTTCTTTCCATCATGAAATTCCCTTTCACATAATGACAGTCGCCAGGATGGCAGCCAGTTACCAACACTCCATCCGCTCCCCACCTGAAGGCTGAAAGGATAAAGGTAGGGTCTATTCGCCCGCTGCACATCACTCTGATTATTCTCACGTTCGGCGGATACTCAAAACGGCTTGTGCCCGCTAAGTCCGCCCCCGCATAGGAGCACCAATTGCAGCAAAAAGCCAGTATGAGTGGTTCAAATTCTGCTTCTGCCATTAGATTCACCTTATTTTAAAGCACCCTCAGGAATTAACGCCGCTTTAACTTGTGAAAGGATTTGTTGATCTGTAAAGTGGAGCATGGTGATGGCTTGCCTTGGGCATTCCGCTGCACACGCCCCGCATCCTCGACAAAGAGCCTCAATGGTTTTAGATTTACCCTCCTCAACCATGTGCGCTCCATACGGACATATTTCTTCGCAAAGCCCACATCCAATGCATAAGTCGGTATCCACAACGGCTGTGAGGGCTTCTGCCCTCATCTTTCTGTTGCCCATCAGGGTGGCTGCCCTAGCCGCCGCGGCTTTGGCTGATATCACGGATTCTGGGATATCCTTAGGTCCTGAGGCTGTTCCGGCGAGGAATATTCCGTCCATTTGGGTGTCGACAGGCCTTAGCTTTAAGTGCGCCTCCATCAGAAAACCGTCTGGGCTTATGGGTATCTTTAGCATTCGTGCCAGGTTTATTTGGCCTCTTCGGGGCCTTAGGGGCGTTGAAAGAGCAACCCAGTCACATAGGAAGCTTACTTGCTGAGCGGCAAGCGTGTCGTATACTGTTACTTTAAGTTTATTTCCTGGGGCTTTGCTGATGTCTGGAGCTACGTCTTCGATGTATTTTATGAACTTCACTTCAAGGTCTCGGGCCTTTGAGTAGAAGTCTTCATACTCCTTATAGACTCTGAGATCGCCGTATAGAATCATGACGTCTGTGTCGGGATACTTACTTTTAATCAGTATGGCGTTTTTGATGGCGTTCATGCAGCAAATCTTCGAACAGTAGGGCCAACCCTCCTCCTTCCTCGCCTTTAAAATTTTGAGTAACAATCGTGCAACATCGGATTTAGCGAAGGCCATGAGATCATAAGCCCGTATCTCTCCCTTCCTGGCTCCCACACATTGTATCATCACCACCCTCTCGGGATTTTCTAGTTTCCCATCTTCCACAAGCTTCTCCATTTCAAATTGCGTTACAACTCGATCGTAGACGCCATACTGATACAAACCCTTTGGTGGTTGATAATTTAGGGATCCGCATGCGACTATAATGGTGCCAACTTCAAGCTCAGCCTTTTCACCTTTTTTATCAACTGTAACATTAAAGTTTCCAACATATCCTTTAACCTCTTCCACCGTCGTCGAGGTCATTAATTCAATGTTCTTGTGTGCCTTTACTGCTTCAGCTATAGGCTCCAAAATTTCCGACGTATCTTGCAGAGTTGGATACAACTTGTAGAGTTTTCGAAGGTTTCCGCCAACCTTAGTCTCCTTCTCAACAAGGTAAACCTTGAAGCCCTGATCAGCCAAGGTAAGCGCAGCAGTCATCCCGGCAATGCCTGCCCCGATCACTAGAGCTGAATCTTTAATTTCCAGCTCAGGTTCTTCCTGTGGCTTAAGCCAAGAGGCTCTTGCCACCGCCATCCTAACGATGTCTTTTGCCTTTTCCGTCGCCCTCTTCGGCTCGTGGGTGTGAACCCAAGAACACTGCTCTCGGATATTTGCCATCTCGAACAAATACTGGTTCAGTCCAGCTTCCCTGCAGGCAGACCTGAACAACGGCTCATGTGTTCTGGGGGTGCATGATGCCACAATCACCCTGTTCAAATTGTGCTCTTTTATAGCATCCTTGATGCTGACCAAACCAGCTTCAGAACAAGTGTAAAGGTTATCTTCGGCACATGCAACTCTGGGCAGGGTCTTCGCGTACTCAACCACTTCAGGAACGTTAACTACGCCGCCTATGTTAACCCCGCAATGACACACGAATACGCCTATTCTGGGCTCTTCTTCCATGGATCATCTCTCCATCATGACTTCAGCTACCCTAGCCGCCGTCGCGCTGCCCTGCATTATCGAGTCAGGGATATCACCGGTTTTTGGCCCTAGGCAGTAGCCACAAGCAAAAATTCCTGGAACCGTGGTGTCCACTGGATTAATCATGTCATCCGACGCCTTGAAAAACCCATAATTGTCAACCTCTACGCCTAAGACTTTGGCTAAATCTTTGGCGTCTCTTCGCGGCACCAAGGCTGGGCAGAGCACCACTAAATCAAACGCCAGATTTTCTACAGTCCCTGCGACGGTGTCCTCGTACCATAACTCAGGATTCTTGGTTGTAGGGTCTTCGGTGATCTCGCCTGGGCTGCTCCGGATGAATCTTATGCCATATTCGGTCTTAGCCCTGTTGATGAACTCCTGAAACCCCCTTCCGAAGGCTCGAAGGTCGATGTAGAAAATGCAAACTTCTGCGTCTGGCGTGTGCTCTTTAATCAATACGGCGTCCTTAACTGAATATTTGCAGCATATGCTTGAGCAGTAGGTGTTTCCGAATCTTTTGTCCCTTGAACCGATGCACTGTACAAAAGCGATCTTTCTCGGTATTTTTCCGTCGGAAGGCCTTATTAGGTGTCCTCCAGTTGGGCCTGAAGCAGAAAGCAAGCGCTCAAGCTCTAAGGCGGTTATTACGTTCTTGTAACGGCCGTAACCATAAGTTAAAATTCCAGAAGGGTCAAAAAGATCGAAACCTACGGCTATAATAATTGCACCAACATTCAATTCAACCTCCTCTGGTTGCTGGTCGAGATCGACGGCTTCGGCTTCGCAGACTTTTTCGCAGAGTCCGCATTTCAGGCAGTTATCTTCATCAACTGTCATTATTCTAGGAACCGCTTGAGGGAAGGGTATGTAAATAGCCTTTCGCATTCCATGCCCCTCGTCGAACTCGTTAGGGACTTCCACGGGACAGTGCTGGGCACATATGCCGCAACCGGTGCACTTCGCCTCGTCTACATATCTGGGCTTTTTAAGAACCGCCACTAGAAAGTTTCCCACTGACCCCTTGACTTTTTTCACTTCAGAATATGTGAGCAAATGGACGTTTGGGTGATGGGAACAATCAATCATTTTGGGCGCAAGGATACAAATTGAGCAGTCCATAGTAGGGAAGGTCTTATCGAGCTGAGCCATCCTGCCGCCTATACTTGGCGATTTCTCTACGAGATATACATTAAATCCTCTGTTTGCCAGGTCTAATGAAGCCTGTATACCAGCTATTCCGCCTCCAACAACTAATACCGCGGGTTTCTCCAAGGACATCACCTTACAATCTGCCCTTAAGAATTGAATCTAATGGAATTCTGTGGGACCTAATTTCCCAATCTTCTAATTTAATGCCCATGGCCATCCTGAGGAGCTCAGCAAAGTGCAGAACGGGTAGGTTGTATTCCTCTTTAAAGTGCCGTTTAACCTCTAACTGGCCTAAATCAAACTGTAGAAAACAAAACGGGCAAAGGGTAACGACGCAGTCTACTCCTGCATTTTTTAAACCAATTAGCTTTTGCCTAATTAAAGGTCTGGCTAACTCGTCATCTACGCCCCGTAACGGTCCACCACAGCACATCTCTTTCTTGTCATATTCGATTGTTTCCGCTCCAGTTGCCTCCACGAGCTCGTCTAGGGCGCCAAACCCCCATTCGATACCCAAATGTAACCTCTTAGGCTTGGCTAGGTGGCATCCAGGCTGTGTTCCAACCTTCAGTTTTGTGAAAGGTTCTTTAACGGCGTTTTTAACCTTCTCCACACCCAGGTCATCGTGGAGAACGTCCACCAAGTGTTTTACCTCTGTTTTTCCCTTGAACTCCTTACCAACCTCCGAAAGCACCTCATTAACTTGATCCTTAACCTCTGGATTCTGCCTTAAGACAGTGTTTACCATCAAAAGCGATTCGTAGCAGTCATTACACAAGGTTAAGATGTCAAGGCCCATCTCTTCCGCAATGCAAAGGTTCCTAGCTGCCAAGGCCAACCAACTTACATAGTCCAG
>Ga0315312_1003529_pt1 | contig 10019 bp, 10 predicted proteins | sample TDP7_MG_FD_203629 | JGI IMG/M metagenome (GOLD analysis project Ga0315312, IMG submission 203629) | Freshwater sediment microbial communities from Lake Towuti, South Sulawesi, Indonesia - TDP7 | ecosystem: Environmental > Aquatic > Freshwater > Lake > Sediment | place: Indonesia: South Sulawesi... | reverse complement strand
TTTCCTCCTCTAAACGGTGCACCTCAAAAGTGGCGTATCCATAGGTCACAAGAAAACTCGTCATATAAGCTCGCCTAACAGTTTCCTCATAAGTATCAGCGCCCACAAAATCCCAATAGGGAATCTTCTCGTTTTCGCCGACTCTCTGCCTCAGTTCTCGCCACAGTGTTTCTAAGTCTTCTGTGAAAACTTTTTCCGTCATTATCTGCTGCCTAATCAACTCCTCTCTTGTAGTGGTACCCAACTCAGTCTTCATAAACTCTGTTTTCGCCCACCTTTCATTAAGTGGAAGTAGACTTTGCCAATATTTGATGGCTTCAGAAAGGCTATGGGGTGAAATCTGCTCCATCTCAACAATAGGATGCCAAGACTTCAAAAACAAAGTAGCCAAACTCTCTCGGCTCAGCTTACGTAATTTCTCCTCAAGCAGAAAGGGGTCAGTGTAAAGTGAAGTTGACCTATGCCGCACCCAATCGCTTTGAAGCTTGATAACCGACGCCAAACGATTGACAGCTTCAGCGTCTAGATTGAACTCTTCAAACGACTCCCATTCGGGAAAATACTCTCGAACAATGACCAAAACATCGTTAACATCGACAAGAAAAGGGTCTAGTCCCTTCTCCTCAACTGACCTACACAGGTCAATAATGCGCTGAAGGTGTTCCTCCCCCCGCTTTTTCTTCTGCTTCTTAAAAGACAATGAAACTTCCCTTTGAGAGACGTTTAAACCCTGAAATAAAAATGTAATGGATTTAGTTACAGTATTTCTTGACCTTCAGACTTTTCATTGAGAAAATCTTAGCCTCTGTCTGATTCTCTTTGCGCAAGGGTTATAAACTTACTCGTTGATAAAACCTAAAATCAATAGGAGCCTACATTAACCATTCCTAAACGGAGCATGAAAAAAGTTTGGGGACACCCGTTGAATTTAAGAGGAAAGCCAGAATTTCTATAGCCATCGATAGAGCTCTGCTCAAACTGAAAGAGGAGGCTACCAAATAGTGTCGGTCGCAGTCATACTTCCAACATACTGCGAAGCCGAAAACATAGAGAGTTTAATTCAAAAGATTGAAGAATTAAAACTTAACTTGTTAATAGCGGTTGTTGACGACTCTAGCCCTGATGGAACAGCAGATATAGTAAAGAAACTTCAGCAGAAATACAACAATATTCACTTAATTCCTAGACCCGCAAAATTGGGGCTGGGCACAGCCATCACCACAGGTTTTCAATGGGTAACACTTCTGAAAAAAAAGCCAACTCACATTGTTACAATGGATGCTGACTACTCACACAATCCACAAGACATCCCGAGGTTGATACAGGCGGCTAAACGTGGCCACGATCTCGTTATTGGAAGCAGATACTACCAGGGAGGAAAAATGGAGTCGCACTTGACACGGCGTCTTATCAGCCGCTTTGCCAACTTCATAGCAGCGACAACAATAGGCATGAGGGTGCGTGACTGCACAAGCGGCTTTAGGTGTTATTCAAAAGATTACGTTAAAACCGTCCTACCAAATCTTCACAGTGAAACTTATGAAATCCAGATAGAAACCCTTAAGCAAGCACGACTACGTGGATTTAGCATCAAAGAGATTCCCATAACTTTTGTAAATCGAAAAAGAGGAAAATCAAAGCTAACTGCGGCTGAAGCTCAAGCATTTCTAAATTACATTTCAAGAGCCGCATTAAACCGACTTGTCCTAATGATAAGGCAGTTATAAAACCAAAATAGAAAACCATCCGCTTAAGAATGATTGATACCACTCGTTCTTGGCAAATGAAACCCTAATTTCTAATTCTCTTCCATTAAATCTGAGTCCTCTGTTAAGCAATTTAATCGCGTAAATCCAAATGTTTTATATTTTGTCTCGTTGACATTGAGAGTTATTTGAAAATAGTGTCTAGGTAATCAAAAGATGACTGTCAAGTGGCACCTTCAAATACAAGTCGCAACTTACCAAAAGAAGGCAGTAAGTTTCTTTTCTGTCCAGCGTCTAACTCTTAAAAATGCGTTCGCATGGAGGGCTTCAAGATTAAAATTTGTCAAGTGACCAGCTGCTTCCCTCCAAGCTGCGGAGGCTTGGAACGAGCTACCTTCATGCTTTCTCAAGAGCTCGTCAAGAGAGGGCATCAGGTCACGGTTATAACGACTAGTCGTGGAAAAGCCAACAACAAACAAACATATGTGGAATGGATGAGTGGGATCAAAGTAATCCGATTTCCAGAGACTAGATATTTTCTAGAGGCTCCTTTGGTGCCACAAATCGGTTTCCGTGTACTCCAAGAAGATTATGATCTACTTCACGTTCATGGAATGACGCCTAGCATCAGTGATTTGGCAATTTTCTGTGGTAAACTGAAACGAAAACCTATTGTTGTTACCTACCACTATGATCCAGAGACCCCATTGTTTGGTTCTCTTGGATTTGTTGTCGCCCGTGTATATGACCACATTTCCTACTTTCTTCTCAGATTAGTTAACGGAATAGTTGCCACTACCAAAAGTTATGCAGAAACAAGTCCTGTCCTAAGTAAACTACTAAAACGAGTGGAAATAATTCCTTTAGGTATCAACAAGGACAAGTTTGACCTGTCCGATGATGAGAACCTAAACAGAAACCATGAAAAAGCTAATGCTAACTCTAGCATCATACTATTTGTGGGGCAACTTAGAGAACATAAAGGGCTCCGGTATCTCTTAAAAGCCATGAAAATCGTTAAGACGCAAATCAGCGATGCCCGCCTAATCATAGTAGGCGACGGCCCACAACGAGCAAGTTTAACTAAATACGCGTCTGAGCTAAAAGTTGAAGACATAGTGTCTTTTGAAGGAAACGTCAGCGAAGATGTTCTGCCTCACTACTACGCCATTTCGAACCTAGTTGTCCTTCCAAGCTACACACGAAGAGACGCGTTCGGGCTCGTTCTTCTAGAAGCAATGGCAACAGAAAAACCAATAGTCGCATTTAATATTCCGGGTATACAAGAAGTTATGAGGAGTGCAGGAATACTTGTGCCTCCTAGAGATTCTCAGAAGCTGGCGAAAGCAATTCTCGAAATTCTTTCAGGTAATCAATCTGTGGAACAAATGAAATGGTATGCTCAAAAAAACATTCAGCAGTACTCTTGGGAAAACATAGTTGAGCGCTACGAGCGATTATATACAAAAGTCTTGGGCACCTCGAAACCATGTAAGGCTGATTGAATGTTTCAAGTATTATCTACATTCTGTGCAAAAGAACATAGGACATTCTTGAAGATTTGGCTACTCTATATAGCGATCTTAGCTTTGTTCTATGCTATACTTCCTGTGACGTACGAACTAAGTTGGCTTGAATTTTTCGATCCTGTGCGAAATGGTTACTTACCATACATAGACTTTCATGTTGGGTATCCGCCTATAGGATTCTTAACGTATATGCCCTTCGCGTTGTTATCAAACTTTGACTTGATGACGTTCGCCGCATTCATGAGAATAGTCAATGCATTTTTCCTGATTATGTCTGTTTGGCTCATCTACATCATCGCCTACAAAGTACGCGGTAGAAGAGATGCTTTTCTAAGTGCATTTATAATTATTTTTTCTTTCTCAACACTTAGTTACAATAGACATTCAAATGAATCCATAGCCCTGTTCTTTGCCTTATTGGGCATTTACTTTCTACTAAACAAAAAAGCATTTTCAGCTGGTCTAGCTGTTGGTCTAGGTGCGATGACTAAAATACTTCCAGGTTTGCTGATCTTACCGGCAATTAAGAGATTAGACCGTACGAGGGAACGAGTTTTACTTATTGGCGGAGCATACATTGTTATTCTATTTTTAAACCTTCCTTTCATAATTTTTAATCCTTTCATGTGGTGGGGAACATACTCATACAACGGAGCAAGAGGACCATGGGAGACGATGTGGGCTCTTATGGACGGATGGTATAGCCATGGCGGAGGAGAAGCTCTTCACCCATATTTTGAAGCATTTATTCCATACACTCAATTAACAACACTTTTCAAACCTAGTCCGAATGATCATGCTTACTATGCTTGGAACATTCCGTGGCTTCCAACATTGTTATTTGTTTTGGGGGTAGCATCAGTCTTGCTCAGTTACTTCTTGATTAACAAACGTGACCTATTAGAAGGTGTTGCATTAACACTTTTCTTGTTCACGTTCTTTTCAAAGGGATACAGCCCTGGATTTACCATATTTATGTTACCTTTCATAGCCTTAGCTCTAGAAGGAATTAAAAAAGTTACTTTATGCGCTATGCTTGAAACAGCTACAATACTTCAATCAATGGTCTGGCTGCCCGGGTTTTATTCTCAATCATTGCTTGCGATCGCAGTAATTTTGCGAACAATAACCTTCGCATTAATAATAGCAGTACTTGTGATGCATTTCTTAAAGACGCTAAAAGCCATTAAACTTCCGAGCATAAAGCTGTCAGCGATAAGAACCAAATTCGTAGCTTTTTTCACAATATCTATCATTGTTGCAGCTTTATCAGGTTACTACATCCAAAATTACTTTAGACAAATTCCACTAACTATAGAAACGCGCAAAGGAACATTAGCTACAAAACTTTACAACCCTGTTTTCTTACCCCTTCAAAATTTAACTTACAATGATAGAGTAATGTTTAACTTCACGTCCGCAGGTCTGAACAACGTATCGGTGATTAGAAATAACGAGAAGATGTGGGCTACTAAAACTCCTAAGTACAATGTTAGAGATACTTTCATCTGCAGAGACCAAGGGGATTACAACTTCAGCATAAACATGGCTTACCCTTCTTCAAACTTCAGTATATCAGATGAAACAAATGGAGATGGGACAGGTAGAATTGAGCAAATAGACAACGCGCTCAACGTAACCTTAATTGACTTGGGAAAGGATTCCGATCATTCTATACTAAGGCTTTCATGGAAAGTGGCAAATGTAAGTGTCACTGACACTTTTAAAGTGAAAGTAAGTGTGCAAAACTTCAGTGGGCAAATTAATAAAACACTACTCGGCTTGAGCTTTTTTGGAAGCGCAGACTTCTATGAATATGTTTTACCCCCAAGTAAAGACTGGAATAAGTTCGAAATCAACTCATCTTCCATCACTTTTGATGGGTGCCCATTTTCTTACATTCAAGGAAGAGAAGTTGAAACAATAAGCATGGCTTTTATCGTCAATAACGGAGATAAAGCATGCGTCGGGTTTAGAGATCTTGAAGTATGGAACGAGGGAAAAGTAGAGAGTCTTGACCTGAAAACTGAAAAGACTAGTCAAACGTCATATGAAATCTATATTGCAAATGCATATTCACCTACAAATGAACCACTAATCTACATTGCGTTTTCACTTTGTGTTGCTGGGACAATAATAGCTTGGCTGTCTATTTACAAGGCAGTTGACAAAGGTGAGGGGTCATCAAGATCGCAATAATGCACTCAAGCTTTTACGAAAGTGGAGGCCAAGAGCTCTTACCCCTTATAGCCACGATGTCGCTTCGAAAATTAGGACACGAAGTTGACTGCTTTGCAGCAGTTATTAACAAAGATACTTGTCACCCAAAAATTATTCAAAAAGCCAATGTGAGATACTATGCGTTTGAGGTTCCTGTCCCTTTTTTTAGGAGTAGCTCGAACCACTTCTTAAGCTATGCGTTGGCTCCTCTATACTTACACAAATTCAGAAAGTATGATGTCATCTTGTGTTTTCAGCAACCATCAGCGTGGATCGCCAAAAAAATAAAAGAGAAATTTAATGTTCCCTATGTTTATTATGCGCAAGGTGTTTTACGAGAACTTTACCCTCGTCCTTTGGATATTCAAGTGAGAGTCCACATGAGGGTTGAGAGGCCAATAGCCATTTTCTTCGCAGACAAGTTTAAACTATTCAAAAACATAGACCAAGAAGCCGTGAGAAATGCAGACGCAATTTTAGCAAACTCTGCGAAGACTAAGATGGAACTCCAAAAAATCTATGGAAGAAAAGATGCTGAAATTTGCTACCCCGGTGTAGATACTCATCTGTTTAGACCTTTGTCAGCAGAGAAACTCGGATATGCGCTAACTAAATTTAGCATTCAAGGACCATTACTTTTTACAATGAATAGACATGAACCTCATAAAAAACTGGAATGGTTGTTTTCAATAATGCAGTATGTAATGAAGAAAAAGCCAGATGTTACGCTTATAGCAGCAGGAGGCTTTAACAAGTTCTACACACCCAGTCTCCTTCGACTTTGCAAAAAACTGGGCCTTGACCAAAAAGTGAAGTTTGTGGGAAGAGTCAGTCAAGAAGATCTTATTTCATTGTACAACGCATCAAGGGTTTGTGTTTTTTGTTCACCTGAAGAAGATTTTGGACTTGGATCCATTGAGGCAATGGCGTGTGGAAAGCCAGTTGTAGCTTGGAACAATGCTGGTCCAGCTGAGGCTGTTGTAAATGGAGCAACGGGGTTACTTGCAAAACCTTTTGACTTGGAAGACTTCGGAGAAAAAGTAGTTACACTGCTTAACTTTAATGAGATGTGTGCAGAAATGGGGAGAAGAGGAATTTTTCACGTCAAGAAGAATTTTTCGTTAAATAATTTTAATCGCAAACTTGAGGATGTACTTTTTCATTATGCATAATTTTTCCATTTTGAAAACACTCACGTTAAGGGTATTCGGATTAATGCGAATAATTTATATTTCTAGACAATTGACATAGAAAGACCGTTTAGGCTCCGTCATAGCTGAAGCCTTCCTATTGGAGGAGGAATTCAATGGAAACACATAAAGAACTAGTTGATAGAACTCTTGAGACTATTCCAGCTAAAGACTTCCAAGGCATTCACAATCAAGGTGCACTAACAAGAAATGAACTAGTCAATTTGAGGGCTAAAGCTATTCGGCGCGGCATCTGGTTTAAGGTGTTAAGTAAAACTGAGAGAGCATGTATGGAGCTAACCATAAAAATTGTTAACAAGGTTCGTAGCCACCTTTTGGCCAAGGTGCTGGCTTCCATCATACAGAAGCTTTTAGGCGCTATGAAAAGCAGAGTTGTGCATGCGATGGAAGAAATAGGATGCGCAATTGCTCAAAAATTGAGTCAAATCGCCTTAAAGTGGGGCAATATATCTGCTACTCAATGGATGAAAAACCACAGTTTCATACAATACTTAGCTGTAATGCATATGAACACACCGCCGATGTTTAAACCATAGTGAAAATTGGAGCTAAGTCATGTTTTTTGGATTTAATGTGAGGGCTCCGAGAATTAAGAGATATTTCAAAGATAATCCTGGGGCTCCTTTTATCATAGGTTTTCAGTTGCTTTTGTTGGCATGTGCTGGCTCGCTGATTCAAGGAAACTCGGTGATGGCGAATGAAGTTGCGGTATATGCCTACTTCTTGCTCGTTATCGGAGTTATTCTGCAGTTAGTTGCCTATATAAGGCATGGAAACATGATGGAGAAGAAAAGCGATGACCAATAGCCTGCAACTTTCGTTGATAATGCCTGCTTACAATGAGGGAAGAACCATTGAAGAAGTTATTTACAAAGTAGATAACGTTGTTAGGCAAACGGGGCTTAAATATGAACTTATCATAGTGGATGACGGAAGCGTAGATGACACCCGAAAAAAAGCGATTAACAGCGCCAATAACAACAGTCACGTAAGAGTGGTGAGCTACAGAACAAATATAGGTAAAGGACACGCTCTAAAAAGCGGCTTTGCGCATGCCAAGGGCGATGCTGTCATTTTTATGGACAGTGATTTGGATATCGATCCAAGACAGGTAATTCGCTACGTTGAGGCTCTCAAACACGGGGATGTTGTAATTGCCTCCAAGTGGCATCCTCAATCAAATGTGGAGATTCCGTTAATGCGGAGGTTTCTAAGCCACGGCTTCAACGTGTTAGTCAAACTGTTGATCGGGATAAAAGTGAGTGATACTCAGACAGGGCTTAAGGCTGTTAGAAGAGATTCCTTAGACACAATATTCTCAAAGTTGGCTATTAAGCGGTACGCGTTCGACGTGGAGTTACTAGCAGCGGCAAATCTTCGTGGACTAAAAGTTGTTGAGTTACCGGTGAACATACGAATGCGTAGCATTTTTAGCTTTAGAGAAGTTTGGAGGATGTTCCTGGATTTGCTTGGGATCACGTATAAGTTGAGAGTGATTCGATGGTATCAACGTGCTATGAAATAGTTGCGGTTTATGTGAAAGCTTTGGCGGGATTTTACATTAGTGATGGTTGTCGTGTGGCGAAAGATTGGTTAAGACCTCATCAAGCAAAGTCTTCATGAAAGGGCAGTAATGAGCCACCAAAAGTTTCCGAATAAGCCAGACACTATGAAATCGCTCAACATCTTAATCTTTAATTGGCGTTGTTGGCTTAACCCAGATATGGGTGGGGCTGAGGTTTTTACTTGTGAGGTTGCTAAACGGTGGGCTAGGACAGGGCATGAGGTTACGTTGTTTGCTTTTGAGTTTCCGAATTATAAGAATGTGAGCTACAGTTTTTGAGTGGAAGCAGTAGATTCGTCTCTATATTAATTCCTTGCAAAGAGATTGATGCTTACACAAAGCAATGCATTGATTATTGTAGGAAGCTGGATTATGAGGATTTTCAGATTCTTCTGCTTCCTGATGACTCTGAAAAAGTTGAGGGAGTAAGGGTTATAGCGACTGGTTGTGTGACGCCTGGCAGAAAAAGGAATATTGGAGTTGCCAATGCTGAAGGAGAGTTTTGTGCTTTCATTGATTCAGATGCTTATCCGAGTAAGGATTGGTTGAGGAATGCCATGAAGTATTTTAATGATCCTATGGTTGCTGGTGTTGGAGGGCCAGGTCTTACTCCGGAGCAAGATTCTTTCATGCAAAGGGCTGGTGGTCATGTTCTTTCGTCTTTTATGGTTGGCAGTATATCGAGTAGGTATAAAGCTGAGCGCGTCTATGAGTCAGATGATATTCATTCTTGTAATTTCATAGCTCGGAAAACCGTGTTGAAAAAGGCTGGTGGATGGAATGAGAGATATTGGCCTGGCGAGGACACGTTGATTTGTTTAGCTATTAAGAGGCTTGGTAAAAAGTTGGTTGAAGCCTCAGATGTGGTTGTGTATCATCATCGTCGTCCTCTTTTTGCGCCGCATCTGAAGCAGGTTTTGAAGTTTGGGGAACACAGAGGCTTCTTTGTGAAGAGGTTTACGGGGAACTCTTTCAGGTTAACTTACTTTATGCCTTCTTTGCTCGTGTTTTCTTTGTTTGCGGGTGTGTTTGCATCGTTGTTGAATTCCTTTTTTTTGAACATTTTGCTTTTGGCAGTGGCTTTATATCTTGTCTTGAGTTTGATTGCTGTAGCATTCGAAGTTAAAGAAGCGAAGATGCTTCTACCGGTTTGGTTAGGTATCATAGTGACTCATGTTGTTTACGGCTTGTCCTTTTTGGCGGGTTTGATGAAGCGTGACTTGCGAAGATGAAGATTAGCATTTCTTATCCACCAATTCCCAAGATCAAAGGGACTCCAATGATTTCCCAAAACCGCCAATACCAGATTTTCAGCGAGCCGACTTACATATATCCGATCGTTCCAGCGTATGCGGCTACTTTATTGAAGGATGCTGGTTCTGATGTTATTTGGGATGATGGAATCGCTGAGGGAAAATCTTATGGTCAGTGGTTGGCTGACTTGAAGAGGAATGGTCTTGGCTTGGTGATGATTGAGACTAAGACTCCTGTGGTGAAGAGGCATTGGAGAATTATTGATGATGTTAAGAAAGTGGTTCCAAAGGCTAGAGTTGTTTTGGTTGGCGACCATGTTACGGCTTTGCCGCGTGAATCGATGGAGAATAGTAGGGTTGATTATGTTTTGACTGGTGGAGACTATGATTTTCTTTTGCTGAATCTTGTTGAGTATTTAGAAGGCAAAGGCAAGCTTGAGCCTGGGATTTGGTTTAGGGAGAATGGGAAGATTAAGAGTAGTGGGAGGTTTCGTTTGGATCATGATTTGGATGATTTGCCATTTATTGATAGGGAT
>Ga0315312_1003528_pt1 | contig 10019 bp, 9 predicted proteins | sample TDP7_MG_FD_203629 | JGI IMG/M metagenome (GOLD analysis project Ga0315312, IMG submission 203629) | Freshwater sediment microbial communities from Lake Towuti, South Sulawesi, Indonesia - TDP7 | ecosystem: Environmental > Aquatic > Freshwater > Lake > Sediment | place: Indonesia: South Sulawesi... | reverse complement strand
ATGTCTTACTCGCCGGGGGGGGGGCTCGGGGATTGGCTATGCCGCCTTGCCCAAACAGCCAATCACTCTTCCAATCAAGACAGTAGTAGGCGAGGGCAACAAAGCCAATCAACCTCGGAGCGTGGAGCACGGTGCTTGCACTGGTGGCCTCATATGTCTCACTGGTTTAGGTTCTGAAGGGCTGTTGAGAGCGTTGTCCTGCGTTGGTATTGTTCATGCTCGATATCGATTACCTACATGTAGGTAGGCGTTATAGGGAAACGAAATTACCTACGTATCACTTCAAGTTTGGTGAGCCTCATTGAGGGTTCGATTTAGAAGACATTAACGCGTGCTGAGGGTGCTCCTCAATGAGCATACCGGCAGCCTCACAGAGTACGGGATAGCGAAACTCTCAGAATGCTCACGTGAGTGGGTAATAGAGTTCCTAAGGAAGCTTGAGACGCGAGATCTTTCATCAACCATGCGAGACATAATCTCTAGGATCATAGAGCCAACCTAAAGGGGATAATAGTGGGGAGCTTGATCATGATGCTCACTATGCCTTTGCCTCTCTTCCCTTCGTCAATCTCTGGATTAGTTTCTCTCCGAGGGACGGAGCCTTCTCCTCGTCCAACTTCATGTATGCGCCAAGAATTCTTTCAAGCTCTTGAACGTCCTTGTACTCAACCTTTGATGGAGAGATGAAGGACCATGCGGGGTTGAGAACTCCTTTCAAGGAGCCGTCTCGGAGGAGCTTCAGCTTCAGTCTGAATCCTCCCCTACCTGCGTAAGTGTAGATCCACTCATCTTCCCTGTTCTTCTTGAACCCGAGCTTCTCTAGCCTTCCTTCATCTTCAGACAACGCTGAGGACATGCCTATTCCTTGGAGTCGAATTGTAGCTAGAACTAGAAAAGCTTACCTTCCTACCAGAGAGAGAGAGAAGAACTATGTGGTGAGAAGGTTCATCGAAAGGTGGTGTGCCGCATCGTGTTAACCTTTAATTGTTAACGAGTTGTCTCCATACTGGGCGGCCGTAGTCTAGCCTGGTCTAGGACATAGTGCGACGTCCAATGGCCTTCCAAGCCAACAACCCGGGTTCGAATCCCGGCGGCCGCACCAGTCTCTACACACACAATTTCGACGTAACGAAACGACGAGACGACTACACACGTTGGGGGGAAGAAGCTCCTAACGACCTTCTTTCAAGTGTCACACAGACTCGTACCGAAGAACTTGAGATAGTCTCTTATACAATATAGAGGAAGCTATGTATGGTGTGCCTCTTGGTAAGAACAACAACCAGAGAAGAGGCAGATTTCAAGCAGATTCTTCGGCGTCTGGATGTTCTCATCGCTGTTCTCCTTGAGATGGGACAGAAGAACGGTAAGCCCATTCCGGTTGGAACACGAGTCAGAATCCTAAGTCAAGCAGGAATGCGTCCAGTTGAGATTTCAAAGATATTGGGAAAGAGTCTCTCCTACGTTACGAAGGAACTGACTTTGCTGAGAAGAGGGGAGAGAACAAGTGAGTAAGGACACGCGTTATGAATACGAGGTTATCCGACAAGAACTTGACCGCCTAGCTAGGCTATTGGCCCTCAGTCTGTCCAAGGGCCTTCCTTTCAGAGAACAGGTCAAGAATCTGGATCTGGCCGGTTTCAGTCCGAGTGAAATCGCCAAGTTGCTCGGAACAACTTCTGTGAGCGTCAGAGTGACTCTCTACCATATCAGACAAGCTGAAAGATCGAAGAGAGCAAGACAGGCGAGACGCGCTAGAAAGTAGGCGCATTTGTGCGGAGACTATCGCGTTGGTCGACGCAACTCCTGTCGATAAGCTTATTGTGGTTCTCATAAGCTCACATCAGAAGGAGTTTCAAGAAGAACGTGACGCGTTGAAAGACGCGATAGATAGTGCAGAGTTATTTGAGAAATTCATGATGAAAGCTGAACTTGTGGAAAGAAGGGCTGGCCAGCGAATACGAGGCGACATTGCAAGCGCTCTCAAAGACGCTGCAATATATGTCGGAATATTCGGCAGCAAATTCTCTCAGATAACTGTTGATGAGTATTTAGATGCACGTCGCAAAGGCATATCTTTGTTGATTTTCGACATACCTCCACGAAGAAAGCTAGAGAAGCAAAGACGGGGCCGAGCTAGAGTAGAAGCTTTTCTGGAAAACCAAGTGAGGAAAACAGATGACTGCCGTATCGCGACCCTGAAGCGCAAAGATATGTTGAATGGAATACTCCAACGCATCGCAAACGAAGTGGCACAGATCGTGCAACAGAATCTTGAGATTAGGAAAATCCACCGACAATGAAGAACGCGCGCTAAGGTCACACAAGAGTATGGAGTATCCGATCAATCGAATGGTTGTCAGCATGAACGTAACAACAACGATAACGACAACAGCAGTTCTCATTGCTCAGTAGCCTGAGAGTTACCTCATCTTGGTGGGGCCTATAATTGGAGCGATCGTGGGTGGGTGTGAGCTTGGCCGCAACTCTGCTGTCGAATAGTCTGCGAGATAAGCAACGAAAGGCAGAGAGTGCTCGTAACATCATCTATTTGCCTTTGCTGCGTGACACAGCCAAGATTCTACGACAAATCGACACAGAGGGTGCATCATCACAGTAGTTCGGACAAAGACCCTTTTTCGTCGTTCGTTTCGTGCGTTCGTCGTTATGAGAAGTTAGGAAAGTGTGTGTGCGCACCAGTCTCTAGGTATGGAACCACAGGCTTTTGAACCAGGTCGATATTGAGCGAGCTACCGTTCCTTGATGGTTCAATGCCGGTAACGTGGCCCTCTATTTGCTTGTGATCAAACCTAAGAGCAAAGCTACAATCAAGCCGCCAATTATTCCACTCAATAGCTTGGACCGGTCGATTTGGAGTATGCCTCTCCAAATCCTCCTCCTTATACTCTGCCAGTTAGGCACACGTCTTGTCAATGGCCCTAGGTCTTGGCGTATCTTTATGAGGACCTCGTCTATGTTGGGGTTGTCTTCAATTGAAAACTCATAAATCTTCCCACGGGATTTCCAACTTTCCAAAAGACCTTTGATCTGCCCCTTAAAATCAGGAAACTCTTCACTGCTGGTGGGCCTTCTTGCTGCCTCGTCCTCGACTTCATAGACCAAGAATGCGAGTCTAATAGAGGTGGGTTCTTTCCTACCAAAAGCTCCCAGCCTTAGAGCTTTCTTCTTGCCAGAAATGTGTATTGCACCGCCATCTTTCTGAACATGGTCGAAGAGAAAACCTGCCCTCCCGACCATCGTCTCGATTATGCTCGGCAGGTCCGTCTTCACACCTTCCATGATGACGCCAAACCTGTATGATTCTGATATCCGACTTGTGTCAATGCCTGTTACGATTCTGATTGCCTCCGAGAAAAAGAAAAAGAGCACTAGCCAGAAAGCGGCGAATGGCCAGAAGAACAAACTGCTAACGCCTATGAAAGTTGTGACGAAACCAGACAGAGGTTCAGGTAGAAAAGGGTGAGTGATCGCTTGAGTCAGACCGTAGATAATGGGAACCACCAACAGGCCGTGATATATCGCCGCAGAACTGCCAGGTTTCTTGAATATGCCACCAAATACAAACTGAAGCGTTGAGTAGAGCAGGGAGATCCAGGCGCCGCAAATCCAAATGACTGTTTGATCTTTTGAGGCGACGTTGGCTTCAATCAACGTCCCAAGCATTACACCTAGTGTTGCTCCCAGCATCAAGCCAAGAATCGGGAAAAAATGTGCAGGCAGTTCACGATCGAAAACGTTCACGCAGATTCCTCAAACCCCGATACTCATGATAGTCAATTGCGGATAAGCTTCTTAATGGTTCCGTCGAGTCTCTAGCGTGCTATACCTCCCTGCCGAAGCCCCAAGTGAAAATCAGGGACAGCAGTGTGCCTACTGCCAAGGCCTCTGGCAAGATAGAATTCTTAGGGAGGACATCGAACGGAAAGGGAGATCGTTTTCTTCTTTTGCAGCGCTGCATCAAGTCTCTCGACTTCAACAAAAACACAATTACCGTGCACGAAGACAGTAGACTTGCTACTGTGAGCTCACACAGCCGGGAAGAATGGCTTGCAGATTCAACGCTTCGACTCTTCGGCATAAGGTCTTGAGCTTCCCAGCTTTCCTTGCCCGCGCGCTGTGGCGCGCGGGCCAAGCAGGATGATATACGTCACATGTCCTGTCCGAAAAGCCAAATGCATTTAGCTTCTTGGCAGCCTCTGACAACCCTACAGCGACTATGAGCTTGGGATTCAACTTCTCCATTTCATGTCTGAGGTAATTGCTACATTTCTCAACCGCATCTCTGAATTCTGGGGCTCTATCTTTCTTGATCTGCTTGACAGGTGTGCTAATGTTCTTTTCATTCTGAAGGAAACACTTTACAGTGTGTGTCCAATACAATCCGTGAGTCTTGGTTTCGTCGCAAACATTGTAGACTCTTCCTCCCGTCAATCCTCCAACAAATCTACCCATGGTTCCGGCCGAAGATATTCTCGCTTCCCGCCCCTTATCGCATCCCCTTAGAATCCAACGCGTCCAACTATTGTCCGTCATGTCTTTGATGTAATCCAGGCTTTCCGTCATGGGGCTTTCTGATACCACGACGACTTCTGGCGAATCACTTGCACATTCAATCAAGGCAGGACCATAATCTCCTTGCAATCGACAACTGCTGCAATAGCCTTTTCCGTCCTTCTTGTTTCTTCCAATTTCATTCAGATATTCCTGCAACTCTTCATGCATTTGACTCCACATCTGAGGGCTAGGTACCAATGAAATCGCATTTAGCGGTATTACTGCTAGCTATCATAACCAGCATTGGCATACACAACTGTTCGGTGTAATACTAAGTTTTCCCGTGTGAGTCGCCACCTACTTTTCCTTGACAAGACCAAGTTTCCCAAACATCAAGCATCCGCTTCTAGAAACCGTTGACACAAAGCTCAGACAATAGAAGAACTTGAGCAGATTTCTACGCAAATCTTGGAATCACAGAGCCTCGCAACATTTCCTGGAGCCATTCCAGTCCTTCCGAGACTTCCCGTGTAAAAGCGAGGAAAACGGTAAGAAGTCAGATTCGAACTGAATGCTGCGGACACGAAAAGGCACTCTGCTTGACCTAGTTTGCTAAGCCCCCTCAGAACTCTTGGGTATTATGCGGCTTTTGACGGTTGCTAGGGGATAAACACGCGCTCGTAGAGGGCTTTAGGACCCGTAAGTAAAGGGCGCGATCGTACGTCTTAGCGTCACGATATGCTACCACACTTTTATCTTCAAAGGACATCTGCATTATCTGCGTCTAGGAGAGAATCTGTTCCTGAGCCAATCTGAGAAGCGGACCTGTGAGGCAATGGAAGCAATGGAGGGCCAAGATCTCAGCAACAAAAAGCGTTCTCAAAGTAGGATCATTGATTCAGCATCGATGCTGTTCGTGATACTGAGTGCAGCCATGCTGTTTGCTGCTGATGCCCGTGTTTCGTACGTTCTAGCATTGCCTATTGCCTTCAATCTTTTTGTTGCCGTTCTGTCCTTCGTCATGGTTTGCAGGGACAGTCATCTCCGAAGAAGTGTGAGTCGTACGCAGGCATTCCTTTGCCCGTTGTTGTTCTACTCAATCATCGCTGTGATCGCATTGAGATTACACAATCCTGCCGTGCCAATCGACACTGCAGCCAAGGCCGTGGACACTCTGTTTCATGCCATAAAGGATCTGGGGGCCAGTGCTGTTCTTTCCGTATATCTGGCACTCGTAGTGCCGTTCGCGAGCCTTCTTTCTCTGAAAACCTATCGTGGGTCAAATCTGCTTTACGATTTCGTAGTGCTAGGACAACCTAAGAACAGGAGAGTTGAGGAGAGAAAGATTGTGACACATCCTTCCCTCACCAAATCCTTTTCTGGATTCTGGTCGGAGTTTGCGATTGGATTTGCAGGGCAGGCCGGAGGTTCCATTCTCGTACGTTACTTGGCGATTGTTTATTCTCTCGCTTTTCTTTCCATACCTCTACTCTCTTACTTCAAAGTCGAGCCGGTGACACCGCTAGCTATTCCAGACGTGAACCTTGCATATTGGACCTTCATGATCACGTTTGTGGCTAGCGCTGTCTGGGCTTTCTACATGAACAGAGTCTGCGGAAACCCGATTGTGGAGAAGTTCTTCCTTAAGTTGTTCTACTCCTTCTTTTCCCTCTCTGCTCTTGCAACGGTGTTTTCGTCAGAAAGATTGCAGTATCTGACATTCATCCTGCCTCCAATAACGCTGATCGGAATAACAATTTGCATGCTCAGCTTGGAGAAGCAGGTCTTAAGGCTGATAGGCTTACCTAAGCCCAAGAAATTCTTTCTTTTTGTTGTTGGAGTGGTGATGGTCGCTGTGCCGTCAGCGTTTCTTACGATATCTCCTTGGGCGAACAACACATTCTATGTGATCTATCTTTGGTCCGGTAGTGCAGTTGGCTTAGCGATTTGGGGATATCTCGTTGCATCCCGAGTGAAGGCGAAGCACAAGCTCCTAGCATCCTTCTTCACATTTTTGTGCTTTGAAACAGCATTCATGATTCGATTTGCCGGACTGAGCTTTCGCACGAGCAGCTTTTTCGCAATCTGGCTAATACTCCTGGTCATAGGTTTTTTGGCAACACTGTTTTGGCGACGATCCGAACCAATCTCGTTCTGTTTGATTGCACTCGCGTGGATTGCCAACGAGCTTCTGTCGCAAAACTGGTTCTACTCACTAATCTTGCTTCAAGGATTGGCTATCGGAAATACTATTCGAAGCGAGAGAGAATGTCATAGGTAAGCTTGTTACCGTCGAAAAAAGCGCGCCAGTTTGGTGCATAATTCGCTGTGTTGACAGGTTTGTGTTTGGCTTGTTTGGCTTGTTCGGCCGGCCGTACTACCTTAAGGCGAAGGACGGTTTCGAACCCATTTGGGTATGCATCCCGGCGGCCGCACCATTCGTTTCATAGGCAGAGACCGGAGCCTGCCTTGAGCATTAAGAGCGACCATCACCTAGAGGACCAAGAGTAGACTGATTCGAAAGTAGTCAGGTGGATGGTCTTTGGGGGAGGGGGGTACCTATACGTTTGTATAGCTTTTTTCGAGAGTTGCGCGCACAGCTCTTCGCACGAGGCGGGTCAGGCTTCTTAGGAAAGCTTAAGTTTAGGCTACCCTAAATCCTGCTGAGATGTCCACCAGTAACATCGAGGAATATCTTCAGACACTATACACTCTGGAGGAGGAAGGAAAGCCAGCTACCACCACCGAGGTAGCGAAGCGTCTCGGATTTGCTCCACCAAGTGTGACAGAGATGCTGACGCGTCTGGCCAAGGAAGGCTATGTTCTGTATGAACCTTACAGAGGTGCCACTCTTACAGATGAAGGGCGCCGACTGGCCAGGAAGATCACCAGGAAGCACAGGATCCTCGAACGCTTCCTCCATGACATTCTCAGGATTCGAAAGGACAGAGCGCATAGAGAGGCCTGTGAGATGGAGCACGCGCTGTCAGACGCGGCGGAGAATGGTTTATGCAAGATGCTTCGCTACCCAGACACGTGCCCGGACGGGAAGCCGATACCGGTCTGTGACAGAAATGAAAGGAATTGTGTCACTTGCGAGCCAGCCGTGGAGAGTCCAAAGCTGCGTCCGCAGCCACTTCTGCCGTTATGCTCTATCCGACCGGGACATAGAGCGATTGTTCGCTTCATCAGAGGTGGAAGGATGGCGGTGAAAAGGCTCTACGATCTCGGAGTAACCACAGGTATCCAGATCCAGCTAAAGAGTTGCGCACCTCTAGGGGGACCGGTCGAAATCACTGTCCGAGGCTCCAGCCTAGCCATAGGGCGAGGCCTCGCAGCAAGGATCTTCGTTGAGGAATGCTAGACCAGATGGCAGAAAAGACCATCAGAATCGCCCTTGCAGGCAACGCCAACGTCGGAAAGAGCGTCATATTCAACCACCTCACAGGCCTGCACCAGCACATAGGGAACTGGCCAGGAAAAACTGTGGAACGAGCGGAAGGAACTCTCAGGTTCGAGGACTACACGATAGACGTAATCGATCTGCCAGGAATCTACTCCCTCTCGACATATTCGCTCGAGGAACTGATCTCCAGAGAATACATAGCTTTGGAGAAACCGGATGTCATCATCAATGTCGTTGACGCGACGCTTCTTGAACGAAACCTATTCTTCACACTCCAACTGCTCGAGCTGGAAGCACCTCTGGTCGTCGCACTCAACCAGATCGATGCGGCGACAAGGAAGGGCATCAAGATAGATCATGAACAGTTAGGGAAACTCCTCGGCGTCCCAGTTGTTCCGTGCGTCGCAACCAGAGGAGTAGGATTGGACGATCTTGTCAGAAAAGCGATCGAAGTTCATGAAAGGCGACATCCTCCTTCTCTTCACTATCCTAGGTTTGGCCTAGAGATAGAAGAAAGAATTAGCGAACTCGCGGCAGTTGTCGAACAGGTCGATACGGGTTATCCTGCACGTTGGATCGCCATCAAGCTACTGGAGCGCGACCCGGAGGTCGAGAAGCTCGTCTACAGTCGAAAGCCAGCCGCAGCTGAGAAAGTGGACGCCCTAGCGAGAGAGATAGAGCGGATACACTCAGAACCTTCATACGCGGTCATTGCATCTGAGCGCTACAATGTGGCCAACCAGATCGCGCGACAGAGCCTAACCGTAGTCTCTCCCGAGAAGCCCAGTTGGGATGAGAGGTTGGCATCGCTGACCGTTCATAGAGTCTGGGGATACCCTATCATGGCTTTGGTGATGGCTTCCGTCTTCTACGGAATCTTCAGCTTCGGCGATTACGCTTCGAGCCTCCTGTCAAACATGTTTGGGCAAGCTAGGACGCTATTCCTCAGCACCTTCGGGACCAGCCTCGTCGCCGAATTCGCTTGGGACGGACTGATAGAAGGAGTAATAGCAGGCGCGACGATAGCCCTTCCCTACATAATCCCCTTCTACATTGCTCTATCAATTCTTGAGAATAGCGGCTACCTTCCCCGAGTGGCCTTTCTGATGGACTCCGCCATGCACAAAATCGGCCTGCACGGCAAGGCATTCATACCGCTGATGTTAGGCTACGGATGCTGCGTTCCGGGGTGCATGGCATGCAGAATCATGGAAACTGAAAAGGAACGCTTCTTGGCTTCCTTTCTCACGACTCTTGTCCCCTGCGCAGCGAGGACAGTCGTGATCCTAGGTCTGGTTGGTGCCTACGTCGGAATAGAATGGGCTCTATTCCTGTACGCATTTGACCTCTTACTAATACTCATTCTTGGGCGGCTTGCTTTCAAGGTACTCCCCGGTGAACCAGTTGGTCTGATAATGGAGATGCCCTCGTACAAGCTGCCTTCCATCGAAGTGACTGCGAAGCAGACTTGGTTCAGGCTAGAGGAGTTCGTATGGGTCGCCTTCCCACTTATGGTAGTTGGAAACCTCGTTCTCAAGACACTACGATTCTTGAACGTTCTGCCAATACTCGAGCAGGCGTTCAGCATCATCACCGTCTCTTGGCTCGGATTGCCTGCAGTCACCGTGACGCCATTGATCTTCGGAGTCTTTCGAAAGGAGTTGACGCTCGTCATGTTGGCAGCACTGGTCGGCACCTCAAACTTCGCTACAGTATTGACTGGGACGCAGATGATCGTTTTTGCAGCTGTCATAATGTTGTATGTGCCCTGCGTTGCCACAATCGCGGTCCTGATCAAGCAGTTCGGGTACAAGAGAGCCTTGACGATAACATTCTTCGAAATAGGTTTCGCGATATTCGTTGGAGGACTAATGTTCAGAGCATTGAAGCTTCTTCCTCTGCTCTAACCATCAAAGCGACGACCAACTTGGACACAAGGACAACTGATCATGCCCCCACAAGTTTTGCTGGTGATCGTCAGAGACCGGCTTCATCTTTGTATTGCGACTCCTCTCCCCTCGACTACGGCCCTTGCCAATTTCTCTCTCACAGATTCAACTAACCTCCAGACCGTGTTCCTAGAAACTCTCATCCTCGC
>Ga0315312_1003527_pt1 | contig 10020 bp, 7 predicted proteins | sample TDP7_MG_FD_203629 | JGI IMG/M metagenome (GOLD analysis project Ga0315312, IMG submission 203629) | Freshwater sediment microbial communities from Lake Towuti, South Sulawesi, Indonesia - TDP7 | ecosystem: Environmental > Aquatic > Freshwater > Lake > Sediment | place: Indonesia: South Sulawesi... | reverse complement strand
TTCTCAGGTTAAAGAGATCAGGGAAGGGGCGGCAGGCAAGCAGAAAGTCGTGGCCATAACGAGCCAGGGAGAAAAAGCCTTTGAGGCTCAGTATGTCCTGTTGGCCGTGGGGAGGAAGCCGGACATAGAAGGGCTTGGCCTACAAGAAGCGGGGATTCATTTCAGCAAAAAGGGGATCGAAGTGAATGAAAAAATGGAAACTAACATACCCGGCATTTACGCCATCGGCGATGTGACCGGGCAGTGGCTTCTGGCGCATTTCGCTATGGCTCAGGGCGAGGCTGCTGCGCAAAACGTCATGGGGCATGAGGTACGCATGGAAAGCCGGGTAGTTCCCCGCTGTGTGTACACTCTTCCAGAGGTAGCTGCGGTAGGAATGACCGAGATGCAGGCGAAGGAAGCTGGGTATGAAGTGAAGATAGGAAGATTCCCTTTTGCTGCCAATGGCAAAGCCACCATCATTGGGGAACGGAGTGGTTTCGTGAAGATCGTCGCCGAAACCAAGTATGACGAGATCCTCGGCCTGCATATTTTTGGCCCCCAGGCCACGGACCTGATTGGTGAAGCTGTACTGGCCATGCGCCTGGAGGGTACAGCTCCGGACATGGCCCAGGCCATCCATCCACATCCTACACTCACAGAAGCCTTGATGGAGGCAGCCTTGGACGTTGAGGGAATAGCCGTTCACATTCCACCCCGGAGAAAGTCATAGAAATCAGCGGTCTGTTCCAGTAAAATAAATTACCCCTTCACCGTTTCCCTCTCCCCCAGGGGAGGTGTGAAAAATTTGGAATATGCCCCCTCACCCTACCCCCGTGGTCGGGTCTTAACGACTCTCCCGCGAGGGGAGAGGGTCAACATATTGAAATAAAAAATAAATTCCCTCCCCCTTGACGGGGGAGGGTGGGGGTGATTGATGGGATTATTTCACACGTTCAGGGAAGGGGGTGGGGTGAGGGGGGATCATTGCGGAAATGAGGAAACTATGGAATTGACGAAATTAATGCAGCCCTTTCGCTTGAAGAACTTAGAGCTCCGCAACCGCATCGTTATGGCCCCCATGCTCTCCCGCCTCTGTGATCCAGATGGCATCGTCTCCCAGAAGCTCATCGATTATTATGTCGAAAGAGCCAAAGGGGGGGTAGGCCTGATCATCGTAGAGTACTGTTACATCGACGAGAAGGAGAGCAAGGCTAATCAGGGACAACTCGGAGTCTATGACGACCAACTTATCGCCGGGTTGGGTGACCTGGCAGAAGCCATTCAGCAATGGGGGGCCAAGGCTATCCTGCAGATCTGCCACGCCGGCCGCTGCACCTCAGCAAAATATATGGGCCGCCAGCCGATTGCTCCTTCGGCCATGCCCAGCTATACCGGCGAGATGGCCAGGGAAATGACCCTCGAGGAAGTCGAGGCCACAACCGCATCATTTGCCGAAGCAGCCCGCCGGGCCAAGACCGCGGGTTTCGATGGGGTGGAACTCCACGGAACCCATGGTTACTTAATCGCCCAGTTTCTTTCTCCCTACACCAATCGGCGGACGGATGCCTATGGAAGGGATCGAGGGCTATTCGCCCTGCAAACGCTGGATCGGGTGAGGAGCAAGGTCGGTAATGATTACCTGGTTGGCTACAGGATAAGCGGCGATGAGTTTATTGAGGGCGGCATCTCCCTCTCGGAGACAAAGGCCTTCGCCAAAAAGCTGGAAGCCAGTGGGATCGACTACATCCACGTATCGGCCGGGATCATCGAAACAGGCCAGCACTTTGTCGTGCCCATGTACTTTCCCAAGGGATATCTTCTGCACCTGGCCGAAGGGATTAAGAGTGTGGTGAGCGTCCCGGTTATCGCAGTGGGAGCCATTCACGACCCGACGCTGGCCGAGGAGGCGCTCCAGAAAAATCGAGCAGACCTGATCGCCATGGGTCGAGCTTTGATCGCCGACCCCGAGCTTCCCAACAAAGTTAAGTATGGCCGGTCTGAAGACATCCGCACCTGCTTGCGGTGCAACGAAGGATGCAGCAGTCGAGTGCGCCAGTTTAAGACTCAACGCTGTGCCATCAATGCCGAGGTGGGTCGGGAACGCCAGATGAGGATCCATCCAGTCTCAAAGCCCAAGCATGTCTGCGTTATCGGTGGGGGTCCAGCCGGAATGGAGGCTGCGCGAGTCCTGGCCCTGAGAAGACATCGAGTGACTCTGGTCGAAAAAGAAAAAGAACTGGGGGGCTTGCTGAGATACGCCGCTATTCCAGCTTTCAAAACCGAGCTTAAGAGTTTCCTTAGATACCTGAAAATCCAAGTGGAAAAGCTGGGCGTAGAGATCTTGCTCGACCGGCGGGCCACTCCGGAGTTCATCAAGGAGCTTAATCCGGACTCTATCGTCCTGGCTACGGGCTCAACTTTGCGCCCTGCGGACATTCCCGGGGTCGGAAAACCCTTTGTAGCCAATTGCGTAGAGCTACTCTCGGGGGTATTCAAGGCTGGGGAAAGAGTGGTGGTTGCAGGAGGGGCAGCCATGGGATGCGAAGCAGCAGCCCATTTGGCTTTCCAAGGCAAGAAGGTGACCCTGGTGGAAATGCTGGCCGAACTGGCTACTGACCTGGAGATGCGGTCTCGCCTGGCCCTCCTGCAATTGTTGAAAGAAAAGGGAGTAAAGACTCTGACCAATTGGAAGCTGGAAAAAATAGAAAAAGGCTATGTCCTCCTGATAGACCGTGACTGGAAGAAGCAGGAAGTAGCCACAGATTCAGTAGTCCTGGCCTTGGGACTTGCATCCAACCAGGAACTTCTCAGACCCTTAAGAGAAAATTTTCCGGAAGTTTATGTAATCGGCGATTGTTTAGAACCCAGGAAAGTCTACCACGCTATCCACGAGGGAGCTTTTGTCGGTAGAGCGATCTGATTACATTGGGACGCAGATTCACCCTGTTAGATGTTTACTATCTAACAGGGTAAACGCAGATTATCAAGATTTTTTACATTGAAAATACTTTTCTGCAGTTATCTGCGCAAATCTGTGTCCTATTTAAATGGAAAGGATAAATTTGAAATGGACGAAATTCAAAATGTCACGATTGTGGGGGCGGGAACGATGGGCCATTCTCTGGCCCAGGTATTTGCGCAGGGTGGATACGACGTCTGGCTGAACGATCTGACGGAGGAGGTCCTCTCCAGAGCCAAAGGCCTGATTACTTCCAACCTGAACACGCTGGTGGAGCTCGGGCTCCTGGTAAAGAAGCAGCAGGCTGCCACCTTGAATAGAATTCAGACGACCACCAAAATTGAAGATGCCGGGAAGAATGCGGACTTTGTCATCGAGGCGATCTTTGAAGATGCCGGCGCCAAAAAAGAGATGTTCAAGACTCTCGATAGGGTCTGCCCACCAGGAGCTATTCTGGCCAGCAATACTTCTTACATGGATATTTTCAAATTCGTGGAGACAAAAAGGCCCGAGAAAGTGCTCATCACCCACTGGTTTGCTCCGCCACATATTGTGCCCCTCGTGGAGATCGTCCGCGGTCCCGAAACCGCCCAAGAGACCGTGCAGGCCGTGAAGGATCTTTTGAATAAGCTCGGCAAAAAGCCGATCGTAATTTCCAGGTTCCTTCCGGGGTTCATTGCCAATCGACTCCAAAGTGCGCTGGGAAATGAAGTGTTATTTCTCCTGGACAACGGCTATGCCACTCCAGAGGACATCGATGAGGCTACCAAGGCCAGCTTTGGCCTGCGCATTCCCATTCTCGGGCTGGTCAAACGAATGGATTTTACTGGCTTGGATTTAACTCAAAAGATAATCAGCAACCGCCTTTATGAGCCACCCAAACCCGAGGGAAGATCGAAAAGCATAGACCAATTAATCTCCCAGGGAAAGCTGGGGGTCAAGAGGGGCAGCGGGTTCTATGACTATGGGAACCGATCAACTGGAGAGATTATGAAGGAAAGAGACATTAAGCTGATTAAATTGAGGGAGTTTTTGAAAGAATTAGGCGAACTCTAAGAAATTACGGATTGCAGATCGCGGAATGCAGAATCAAAAATCCGCAATCCGAATTCCACATTCCGAAATATCTGGAACCCTGGAACCCTGTTTTTGATATGCTCATTGATTCTCATGCCCATCTGGAAATGAAGGATTTTGATAGAGACCGGGACCGGGTGATTGCCCGGGCATTGGAAGCGAGGGTGAGTCATATCATCACCGTGGCCACGACCGTATCCGATGTACCCAAAGCATTAAAAATCGCCCAAAAAAATGAATCCGTTTATGTGGCCATCGGTATTCATCCCCATGAGTCCAAGGACATTGCTCCTGGGGATTACGATGAACTCCGTCGCCTATCTAAAGAGAAAAAAGTGGTGGCTTTCGGGGAGATCGGATTGGATTTCTTCCGCAACTATTCTCCTCGGCAAGTCCAACTAACCCACTTTCGGGAGCTCTTAAGACTGGGGAAGGACATAGGCCTGCCCATTATTATTCATGACCGGGACGCTCATGAGGAAATTCTCAGTATTTTGAAGGAAGAGGGAAATGGCCGGTGGAAAGGAGTATTTCATTGCTTCTCCGGGGATTATTTCCTGGCCAAAAAAATCATTCAGATGGGTTTCCTCCTCTCCATCCCAGGAACCGTAACTTTTAACAAATCCATCATCCAGCAGGAAGTCGTCCGGCGCATTCCCCTGGAAAAGATCCTCTTGGAGACCGATTGTCCTTACCTGGCTCCGGAGCCTTATCGGGGAAAAAGAAATGAGCCAGCGTACATTCGGAATACGGCCGAAAAAGTTGCTTCCCTCAAAGGGTTGACCTTTGAAGATGTAGCCCGAATTACCTCTGTCAATGCCAAGCTCCTCTTCGGGGTAGGGGAGGAGATTCCCAGGGGGAAGATTGTTTACCCCATCCGCAATTCCTTATACCTGAATATCACCAACAGCTGCTCGAATCGCTGTACTTTTTGCTGGAAGAACGCGTCCTTTGTGGTGAAAGGGCATGATTTGGAGCTATCCCGGGAACCTGAGGCTGACGAATTGCTCCAGGCTATAGGGGACCCGAAGAAGTACAAGGAAATCGTCTTCTGCGGGTTTGGCGAGCCATTGCTTCGACTGGACATAGTCAAAGTCGTAGCGGCGGAATTAAAGAAGAAAGGGGGCCGGGTGCGCATTGACACGGATGGACAGGCCAACCTGGTCTACGGGCGAAACATCTTGCCGGAATTGCAGGGTCTGGCGGACGCCATATCCGTTAGCCTAAATGCCGAAAGCGCTGAGAAATATTACCGCCTCTGTCGCTCTCCTTTCGGAGAGGAAGGGTTCCGGGGAATTCTCGATTTCATCCGGGAGGCGAAAAAGGTTATCCCTGAGGTTGTGGCTACTGTCGTGGAGATGCCCGGGGTGGATGTCAAAGCCTGCCGCAGACTGGCCGAAGATGAGCTCGGCGTGCAGTTTAAGGTTCGGGCCTATGATGAAGTAGGGTAGAAAAGCCTAAAGCTAAGTCCTTCGATTCATAAATTCCATGACGAATTCATTCACTCAGGACTTAGTGCTGAGTGAGCAATTTCGATGTTATAAATAACCAAAATACGTTACTGTATTTGCGAATCGAAGCACTAAGATCCAGGTTGAGATTAGAAATGCATTTCTTTAGGATTATCATTTTTTCTCTCTCCCTTTTGGGGATGGGGCTGTCCATTCCAGGGGCCGAGGAGAAAAGAATCTTGATGGTGGAGCGCTTTTCCAGTGGAGTAGACGAAAAAGGAATCCCGGTTGGCTGGAAGCTGGAGAAAACTCCGGGAAGTAAATCAAAAATATCCATAGAGCGTGAAAAGGAGGGTTATTTCCTCCATCTTCTGAGCGTCGATGATTCTTTCGGATTAAAGAAAGATATTTCCTTCGATATCCGTCAATATCCATATCTCTCCTGGCAGTGGAAGGTTACCCGGCTCCCCAAGGGCGGGGATATTCGAAACAAGGATACCGATGATCAAGCGGGCCAGATCTACGTAATTTTCCCCAGGTTCCCCGCTTTTATCAATTCTTTATCTATTGGATATATCTGGGACACCCAGGCCCCCGTGGGATTTTCTGGGACAAGCCCGACTTACAGCAGGATGAAGTATGTTGTCCTTCAGAGTGCCTCGAGCAAACTGAATCAGTGGATTTTTGAAACGCGGAACGTTTATGAAGATTATAAGGAGCTCTTCCAGGGAGAGCCCATCCCTGGGGGTGCAGTCTTGCTTTACATCAACTCCCAGCACACCAAAAGTTCGGCGGAGTGCAATTACACCAATATCACTTTATCTTCCAGCCCTCCCAGAAGAGGGAAGGAATAAACTTTGCTTCGCCAGGATTCAACATCCCATAGAAGATAGGGGAGGAACGCAGTGAGCATCTACTTCAACGCTGATGAGATCTTAAAGATGGCTGAGCAGATCGAAAGAAATGGAATATACTTTTACGGGCAAGCGGCGAAAAAAGCGGCGAAAACGCCAACCGCCCAAATGTTTCTTCGACTTGCCGCCATGGAAGAAGAGCACGAGAAAATTTTTGCTCGCATGCGAGCCGATCTTACAGAGCAGGAGCGGAAGACAACCGTTGCCGACCTGGATGATCAGGGCTCGGCCTACTTGCGCGCCTGGGCAGACGCCCATGTCTTCGATGTGCGTACCAATCCTGCTGAACGCCTCACGGGGAAGGAAAAAGTGGAAGACATTCTCCAGATGGCCATCGGACTGGAAAAAGACTCTATCGTCTTCTACCTGGGGATGAAAGAGGCCATCCCTGAAAGGTTAGGCCGGAAAAATATCGACGAAGTTATCAGGGAGGAGATGCGCCACATTGCTACTCTAAGCAGAGAACTGGAAAGCCTGCGGCACCAGTTGATCTAAAAGCGACCCGGATGAAAGGAGAAGAGGACATGAAAAAGTACACTTGTAGCATATGTGGTTATGTTTATGATCCGGCCGTGGGAGATCCAGAGAATGGCGTCGCTCCAGGGACACCCTTTGAGAAACTTCCAGAGGATTGGGTTTGCCCGGTATGCGGGGCAAGTAAGTCAGATTTTTTGCCCGAAAAGTAATCCACCATCTGCCCCCCGGGAGTTTCCCTCCAATCGGCATGCGGCATTCGCAGATTGCCTTTTTACCTCTCCCCAAGAGCCCGAAGAATGAAGAGCGCGCGCATCTTCACCCCCCACCTTTTCCCTCTCCCCCCTGCGGGAGAGGGAAGGGGTGAGGCGGAATAAAACATTCGCATCATGCCAATACCCGGGAATCTTCTTACTACTGCCATGGCGATCATGCCCCACAAGGATGTAGACCGGGCCCTGGAGGTATGCCTTTCTTTGGACGTGCCCTTCTGGCCCCAGCTCCCGAGGTTGAGCTATTATGAAGATATGTACGTCCAGGCCTCCGAACATTTCCCCGGAATTGTGCTGGATTTGGATAAACGCTCTTTGCGGTTTTCCCTGGAGAAGTTTATCAACGAATTTGAAGAGACCATGCGCCATTTCGACGAGCCGGAATATTTTGACATCAGCGAAGCCTATTCCGGGGCCTACCATCGCTTCTTGCAGCTGGATCTCTCCGGGCGTCCAGCCATCCGGGGACAACTGGAAGGCCCGATCAGTTTTGGAATGAACGTATTGGACCAGGATGGCCGACCGATTCTTTTTGACGACTCCATCCGCCCGTTCATGCTGGAGGTGATGGCTAAGAGGGTAAACGTGCAATTAAATCGCCTGAAAAAGCAAAACGCCAATGCCTTTATGTATATCGATGAGCCGGGATTGCAGTTTCTATTCAGCGCCATGTCAGGGTATAGCGATCAGGCAGCTAAAAGAGACCTGGAGACATTTTTCTCCATGGTAAGAAGGCCCAGGGGAATTCATCTCTGCGGCAACCCGGATTGGGACTTCTTATTAAGGCTAGACCTAGACATTCTCTCTCTGGATGTTTACACAAACGGGGAAGTATTCTCCTCTTATGGCCGCTCCATCAGCAAATTCCTGGATCGAGGAGGAATCGTCTCTTGGGGAATTGTGCCCACTAATTTCGAGCCATTTGAAAAAGAGAGCCTGGAATCGTTAGAAAAAATGCTCATGGAGATCTGGAACATTCTCGCTAAAAAAGGGATTGACCTTGAATTTCTTCTGTCCCGAAGCTTGCTATCTCCAGCCACCTGCTGCCTGGTCAACCCGGATGCGGAAAAAACCGTTGAAAAAGCCTTTGAAATGGTAAAAGACCTATCGGCAAAGCTGCGGGAAAAATATAAAATTTAGTAACCTACCCCCTCACCCTACCCTCTCCCGCCAGGGGAGAGGGCAAATATCTTGAAATACAAGAAGAAATTCCCTCCCCCTCGACGGGGGAGGGACAGGGTGGGGGTGAAAATGGGATTTTTTCACACCTTCGGGGAGAGGATGAACCCTGTACCGTATGGGAGAGGGCTTGCCCTGGGGAGTGAATTCAACCACTCCACAGGGTGAAGGTGAGCGGTTTAGGGTTGGGATGGTAAGGGTGAATAAGATTTATCAGCTGGCACGCAATAGGGCGGATTTTCCGGGTTGAACCAAAGAAAATGACCAGCCTCCTTCTGCTGGGCACGCAAAAAAACACCGGCCTGGCAGCGGGACTAGCCCTGGCTCTGTTCAGCGATCAAACCGCCATACCCGCAACTGTTTCCACGATATTCATGATTGTTTACATCATCTGGTTAAGCTTCAAACGGCGGTTCAGACATTGAGCTTCCCTCTGGGGTTGGCATGAAAAGAAGCTTATAATAATGAAAGGGGCCAAAAATTTGGGGGGCGAGTCTGCTTATGAAAAAAACTGGTGATGGCCGGGAAAAAATCCAAGAGTTAGCGATCCTCCAGGGAGCGGTGGAGAATACTAACGAAGCGTTTGTTACGATCGATGAAAACCATACGGTCATTTTTTTCAACCAGGCCGCGGAGAGGATTTTTGGTTACACCCGCGACGAAGTGATCGGAAAGGACCTGAATCTCATCCTGACTCCCCATTGCAGTAAAGATCACCGGCAGGCCGTAGGTCGGTATTTGCAGACCAAGACTCCCAGACGGATTGGCCATGAAACGGAGCTCATGGCCAGTCGGAAGAATGGAGAGACCTTTCCCATCTCCATTTCTTTTTCTGTAGCCAACATAGGGGGCCGATTATTTTTTACTGGAATCATCAGAGATCTGGCCGAAACTAAAGCGCTTCAGGAGCAGGTTTCTAAAGCAGAGCGGCTGGCAACTCTGGGACAGCTCGTGGCGGAAATTACCCATGAAATTAGAAACCCCCTGGCGATTGTGGGGGGCTATGTCCAGCAGTTAATCAAGGGCACCCAAGAAGAGAAAAGCCTTGGCAAGTTAAAAATCATGGCTGGAGAAGTAAAGAGATTAGAAAACCTCCTCTCTGAGCTTAGTGAATATTACCTGCCGAAAAAATTAGACTTTAAAAAATTGGACATGAATGGCCTGCTGCGAGAAGTCTGTTCCTTAACAAAGGCCGATTGTGAGGAGAAAAATATCCAGTTGGAATGCCAGATAGATGCAGATCCGGCGTGGGTGGAGGGGGATAAAGATAAATTAAAACAGGTTCTTCTAAACTTAGTCCGCAATGGAATTGAGGCGATGGAAAAAGGGGGGAATCTATCGATTCAATCCGCTTTGGGGGATCGGATCGAAATCAAAATTGCAGATGAGGGTCCGGGTATTCCGGAAAAGGAGCAGGCCAAGATATTCACTCCTTTTTTTACCACGAAGAGAAAAGGCCTGGGGCTTGGTTTGGCCATCTGTAAAAAGATCATCGATAGCCATCCCGGAAGCTCTATCGACCTGACCAGCCGAGAAGGGAAAGGAACCATTTTTAAAATCACCATGCCCCTTCTTCCGTCTTGAATCCGGGAGAACATAGGAAACCACAGAGATCACAGCGCGGCATAGCCGCACCCAAACTCACCCCCTCCCTACCCTCCCCCCTCGAGCCCTGAACCAACATGGTACAGGGCGAGGGGGAGGGCTTCGTC
>Ga0315312_1003526_pt1 | contig 10022 bp, 9 predicted proteins | sample TDP7_MG_FD_203629 | JGI IMG/M metagenome (GOLD analysis project Ga0315312, IMG submission 203629) | Freshwater sediment microbial communities from Lake Towuti, South Sulawesi, Indonesia - TDP7 | ecosystem: Environmental > Aquatic > Freshwater > Lake > Sediment | place: Indonesia: South Sulawesi... | reverse complement strand
TCAAGGTTTTTGTTTTGAGAATTCGTATTTTGAAAATTCGATATTGTTTCGAATTTCGGATTTCGTGTTTAGGATTTTACCAAAGAAAAGACAACTTTTCGATATTACATTGCGCTGTAGTACTAATCTGCCCGACAGTGATGAGCCTTCTTTTAGTCACCTTCCTTATTAGCTCGTCGACAAGCAGCGGCGTCGGCACGAGGATATTTTCGCCGCCCATTGTCTTCTGCCATTTAGGTGGCACTTTGACTACTTTTGGCAGCCCCACTGGCGGATTTTCTAACTTTTCGCGCCAGCTTTTGCGTGCTCTTGGTTTACTACTCATTTCTTCATCCTTCAATAATATTGACAACAGTTTTCGATGAGCTGTCATTGCGAGGCCGAAGGGCCGTGGCAATCTCAAACCAGCAAGTGATAGAGATTGCTTCGCTTCGCTCGCAATGACATCTCTGAATCTGTAACTAACCACTATTATAAATAATAAAAAATATTTTTCAAAAATTTGCATAACGTACTTGACAGAGAATTTATTATCGTTATATTTGTAATAGTTGAAATAGTACAAATGATTGGAGCGATTCATGCAGTTTCGTATAGACAACGCCTCGGACCGTCCCGTTTACCAGCAGATAGTAGACCAGGTGAAGCGCGATATCGCGCTGGGCCGCCTGGCCAAAGAAGAAAAGCTGCCTACAGTGAGGCAATTAGCCAAGCAGCTTGCTCTAAACCCAAACACCATAGCTAAGGCCTATCGGCAATTGGAGCAGGAAGGAATCATTGCCACCAAGCCCGGTACCGGTGCTTTTGTGGCCAATCTCGATAGTAATTTGAGCAGGTCCGTCAGAAAAAAAATCGTCTCCGAGGAGCTTGAGCGAATCGCAGTTGAGGCGTATCACATGCAAATCGACCGGCAAACGCTGCTGGAATTGTTTAATAGCGCGATTGAGAGATTCAATCTGCCTCCGAAGAAGGAAAAGTAATATGGATGATAACGTTATCGAAGTGGAAAACCTTGTTAAATACTTCGATGGCCGGTGCGTCCTGGACGGCATCAATCTAAAAGTGCCGCGAGGCTGTATATATGGCCTGCTGGGCCGAAACGCGGCCGGCAAGACCACAATTATCCGAATTCTTTTGGGCCTCGAACCTGCAACCCGCGGCAGGACTCTCCTTTTGGGCGTCAAATCGAACGGTCTTTCGCCAAAAGTCAAAGGCCGAATCGGCTACGTAGCTGAGGGCCATAACCTCATCCAGAACTACAAAGTCGGGCGACTTGTTAAACTGTGTAAAGACCTTTCGCTGCGGTGGAACACCGAATTTTTTGCCCATCTGATGGAGATGTTCCACCTGCCGAGGGACCGCAGGGTAAGTCAGCTATCAATCGGTATGCGGGCGCAACTGAACCTGTCACTGGCTCTGGCAATAGACCCAGAGCTACTGATCCTCGACGATCCCACGCTGGGAATGGACACCGTCGCCCGCCGACAGTTTCTTGAACTGGCCGTCGACTTGATACAACAAGAGGGCCGAACTATTTTGTTCAGCTCGCATATCCTGAGCGACGTCGAACGAGTCGCCGACCGCATAGGAATACTTGCCGGCGGTAAGCTGGTCGTGGACTGTGCACTTGAAGAACTTAAGGACCGGATCAAAAAATTCCGCCTGATTTTCTCTGAATCCGCACCAGAAGATCTGCACCTTACTGAGATAATAAATCAACAAATTCAAGGCCGAGAAATGGTAATAACCGTTGCCAACTGGAACCAGCAAAAACAGGCAATGCTGGAAACATTCAAGCCTTCAACTTGGACTGAAATGCCGATGAGCCTGGAGGACATATTCATAGAATGCACCAGGCCTGCTTCCGCAACCACCGCTTCTCAGTAATAGGAGGTTGAAATGTTTACGCTAATAAAAAGAGAGATTGAAGACCACATAGCATATTTCATCGGAGCAATTATTCTTTCGGCGGTCCTTACCGTCTTATTGGCTTCGGCCATATTCTATGAAGAGCCATGGAACCGGCCCGTGTTTATTGGGCTTTCGATTCCGGTGATTGTGGTGCTAATAATCGGCTGCTCCGGCATGGGTGTAAGCCAGATGTATACCGATAGAACCAGAAGAATCTCTGCATTTTTATCTGCGCTGCCGGTGACCCGTAGCCAGATACTTGTAGCCAGGATTGTCACTGGGGTTTTGACGATTCTAATAGCGCTTGTGCCGTTGACTATAACAGGGTCATTTTTGCGGAGTTTGCTTTTGCCGCCCATACCCATCTATCCGGGCTTGATTGCTGATATGTCTGTGACGGCATTTCTAATGGCTTTTGCCTGCTATTGCCTTGGCTTACAAACCGGCTGGACATCCAGCAGGATTACTCCTACTTTAGGCAGCCTGGTTTTAACCTGTATCCTTGTTCCGCTGATTCTGGTCAAAGGTTTCAGTCCACATATAAAAGTCATACTCGTACTGTTTATTATCGCGTCCTTGATACGTACCTGGCAGAAATTTGTGTCGACACCTCTTTTAGGAACTTGATTATGAGATCTGCAATAAATAATTGGATTGGAATAATCGCCATCGGATTTGTAGTGCTGCTATTGCTATCACTACCATTATTCTGGGCCCGCCGGTTTTGCGATGTAACCCTGGATGAAATTATGCCCCATGATTTCAGATATGTGCGGATAAGACCGTCCGGCTTGGTTCCACCTGAGCTTGAAAACGACCCCAATGTTGTTCAACACTCTTACATTTCCGCAAATATGGCTATTGGAGAGCCGGCTTTCATTTTTCTGGGAATTGTAGATTATTTTGTAGCAAGAGAGCCGGAAGGACGCTTATCAGATATATACTACTATAGTAAAAAAGATGATACAGAATGGATTTATTTTGACCAAAAGATTGGCCAAATCGTGTGTTGCTACATCGCTGAAGAGAGGATGCCCGACAAGACCGTATTACGCAAGAAAGTACAACTTTATGCTGGTCCGGAAGGAATATCAGAGACATCTGATAAGACTCTCGGCCGGTTCATCCGCCCAGCCGTAGATGAAGCTGGACCTCGGTGGCCGCTAACACTATACGACAAAAAACTGCGCCGATTTTTCCAGATTAATTTCAAGGAAAAAACCGTACTCAAAGGTCCTGAACTTGCAAAAGACGACCCGCACAATCCCATCCAGGTAGGGCGCATCATTAAGAATCGGCCGCAGGTAAATTTATATTGGGAGCCGCCCAAAACTAAAATCTCAGGAGAAGATGCACAGAAAACAAGTTATCCACCCCGATATACTGTACCAATTATAAATTACAGGTACAGTGCAGACCAGTATGTGCTCATCCTTGACGAAAGTGGCCGAATTGACCTTCTGGATAAAGAAACGCTAAAATTTGCCAGAACCGCAGGTTATTTGCCCGCACCAGAGACATTGTACCCATCAAGGAAATCTGTGACTCCAAAAGATTTATTGACCTACGAAGTTACACCTCTATCCTTTAGACCAGAGAGCAACTTCCGAGGGATATACGCGGCTGCCCTCTGCCGCGAGGGAACAGCTATGGCCTTGGCTGTATTCGATGAAAAGGGAAAACTGATCGAAAGTGATTACACCAAGGTAACAGAGTATACAGACTACCGCCGAACTATGAATGTGCCTACGAGCAAGGCTGTGTATTTTGCGGTTCCGTGGGCACCCACGCTGACGATAGCGAAGTTTCTGCTGGAAAATCTTCATCCGCCGATTTTGTCGCTGGTCTCTTACTTGACCGCGTACAGCTTTGAAGCTGGGGCCGGACACAGGGCATTATTTATTCTGCCAAATTCATTTGTCGCGATGAAGGGCAGGGACGTCAGACAAAATGCCATAAGCAAGCTGGGATATGCTCTATTGTTGATATCGCCTTCGCTTATCCTGTCCGTATTTCTTGCCTGGTGGGTTGAAAAAGACGCCACACTGGTCGGACTTTCGGACAATGCCAGACTTTTCTGGATGATTGGTACGATTGCTTTCGGCTTGGCCGGCTATATTACTTACAGACTGACCCAGCCAAAGGAGACGTTGGTGACTTGTGCTAATTGCGGCAAGCTGCGCCGCCCGAATATGGAGAAGTGTCACCGCTGCGGCAGCAAATGGCACGTGCCGGAAATCACGCCGCCAAGTTGGCGAGTTGCCGATACGTAATATCGTATTAAGATTATCAGGTTAACAGGTTATCAGGAAGTGGTTATCTGGTTATCAGGGAACCGGGTAAGAAACTGTCACGTCCCTTTTCCCCTGGTGTCCTGATTCACTGATAACCTGCTCCCTGATGCCCTGATACACTGATTTCCTTTTTAGAAGTATCCACGCAGATACTCAATGCTCCTGCGGGCGATGGTTTCCGGATCAGGGTCGTATTTGAAGACCTCTACCGAAAGCCACTTGTCATAGCCTATGTCCCGTATCGCTTCTGCGATGGGGCCGTAGTCCACATCGCCCATTCCTGGGCCGTAAAGATTAGGGTCGTTGACGTGAAAATGGCCGATATCTTCAGCCTTGACCGAACGGATGATTTCCGGCACGGGCCTGGATTCGGAGCACACAGCCTTGACATCAAGATGGAGCTTGAAGTTGGGATGATTGATTTGCCGGACCATCTGGAGGCCCTCTGCGACCGTGTTAATAAAATCGGTCTCTTTGGGCGACAACGGCTCGATACATAAAGTCACGCCCAGCCTGGATGCCTTGCCCAGAACGGCGGAAAATAATTCAGTCGCTCTTTTCCAAGCCCCTTGCCAGGTTTGGCCAGGCAGAATATTTCGCTGCTTTGGCGAGCCGACCACCAGCACTTTGCCGCCCAGATCGCTGCACAAATCTACCAGGCAAGATAAATAATCTCTAGTCTCGCGCCAGACTGCAACATCGGGGGTAGTGATGTGCAGGCCGGTTGGCCCGACAAAGAGCCAGTGCAGGCCGACAACCTCCAGGCCGTGGTCCGCGACGGTTTGTCGGACTTCTTTTCGCACGTTAGGTGTGACATCTTTTGCCGAACGAGCGAGCGTAAACGGTGCTATCTCGATGCCGTGATAACCCAACCGGCCGGCGACCGAGCAAACCTCAGCCACCGGCCGATTCTCGAACATTTCATTGCACAAAGCAAACTTCATTATACTTGGTCCGAGACAACAAAAGGTTCGCGGTAGTTTCGCTTGATCAACATGTTGGCCCAGTCGCTGTACTGGCCGACGAATTGCTCCTTCTTAGGGTCCATAGTCAACATCGGGCTGATGGTCGCCCCGGTCGGGGTGATGTCGACCTCGTTGGCCTCCAGATGTTTGAGCATCCATTCGAAAGAATCCAACAGGTCGGCGTTGCTTTTAATCATTTCCTTGATTTCATCGACTGCCATCGTCTTGCCGAGCCTGTACGAGATGTTGCCCATATGGCAAAGGGCGCTGGAGATGTGTCCTTCTTCGATATCGGCGTTAAGGTCACTGGCTTTGCGGCTGCGAACGGCGTCGATGAAGTTCTGGTGGTGTCCGCCGCCGCCTTCGCCGGCAAACTGCTTGTCGGTTCTCTTTCCGTTGTTGTCATAGATCCAACCGCCACCCTCACCGGCAGCAAAATACCCCTTCTCGCACTGTACGACTATGCCAACATCGATACCGCGATATATATCTCTGGCATTGATACTCTTACTGCGTGGCAAACCGTGAACCTCAAATATCAATGGGGCTGGTTTGTAATCGAAGAACGCAATCTGCGTATTTGGCGTCTCGCCGTCATCAATATATCCGAACCGCCCGCCAATGCTCATCACGCGCGGGGCTAATCCTTTCTGGCCAAGAGCCCAGCGGGCAAGGTCCATCTCGTGAATGCCCTGGTTGCCGATGTCCCCATTGCCGGTATTCCAGACCCAGTGCCAATCGTAATGCAATTGCTTGCGCATCAAGGGCAGCATATCAGCCGGTCCGCACCAGAGATTATAATCGCAAGACTCAGGGATTGGCTGTGGGCCATTGACCTTGCCAATGCTGGGACGCAATTTGTAGCACAGACCACGTGCCCACAGAATTTTGCCTATATTTCCCTGACGAATGTATTCAAAGGCCTTTCGGTATGCCTCGGAAGAGCGTCTCTGGGTGCCGGTTTGCACAATGCGGTTATATTTGCGGGCAGCCTCGACAGCTTTTCGGCCTTCCCAGATATTGTGCGAGACGGGCTTTTCGATATAAACGTCTTTGCCCGCCTGGCACGCCCAGACCGTTACCAGCGCATGCCAGAAGTTAGGCGTGGCAGAGGTAATCGCATCAATGTTTTTATCTTCCAGCAATTTACGAACATCAACGTAGGTATCAACCTTCTGATTCTTGCTTTTGAAGTAATCTACATTCTGCTGAATGTGGTTGCGCTCCGCATCGCAGATAGCCACGATGCGGACACCGGGCAGTTTCTCGAATATCTTGATATGATTGCTGCCCTGTCCCCCGACGCCTACCACAGCAAGACGAATGTCGTTGTTGGCGCCACGCACCTTTGAATATGGGCTGGCCAACGTTAGCGCCACGCCAGCAGAAATCGAACTTTTCAGAAAATTTCTACGAGTTATCTTGCTCATGATCATCCCTTTCCTTTAGATACTGCACAATTGAGTCCAAGATATTTTGGACTGATTTTGCCGCTAATATTTTATTTCTGAGTATTCGCGGTAAAGCTCTGCCAATTTGGCTTGCTGATAGTCGCCCTTGTGAAAGTAGAATCTATAGCGGAACGTCACGCTCTCGCCGGACTTGATAGTCAGATCACCCGTACCGGCTGGCTTTTTTTCAAAGTCATGTACGCCGAATGGATTTGCGGCAAAAAGCCCATAAGTGCGGACGTGCCACCAGGTGGGATGCCTCGGATTTTGCGGATGGTCAAAAATAGCCACGCCCACCACCTGGCCATCCAATGGGCCATAGTAATCGCACCAGGCCGCACGCTTGCCCCAGGCATCGCCGTCACGGTGACCTTCGCTGTCAACGATATGTCCCTTGCCTACTTTATCGGCTTGCATTGTCGCCGCCACACGGATCGCCATTGAGCCTTCCTTTGTGTCGCCAAAGACCACATCGCCCTGCGAGGCATGAACGGTAATCTCAAAGTCCATCATTCGACAATCGGTACGGCTGTAAAATTTGTAGGTACGACTGTCGGTGCAGACGATTTTGCCATCCCGGGCCACCCATTTATTTTGTGATTTAATAATCCCGGCCTGCGAACTGGAACTGAGCTCCAGAAATTTGTCATGCACTACCTTATCCTTGCCTCCCTGCCAAAAATCGAGTCCATTGACCGCCCCATGAGTAAACCACAGCGAACGGTGATGGGGATGGTCGCGCACTTCACCTTGAACCTCTTTCATCGGCCAATGCCGGGTTATATTGATGCCGGTCGGTCCAATCACTGGATAAAAATAGGGGAACGGCGTATCTTTGAAATTATACTCGGTAAAAATTTGGCCGTTAATCTCGACCCTGACTTTATCCACCAGTTCGGTGATTTTTACGCCGCTACCGCTGATTATGGGCCGGCTGGAAGCCGCGACCTGTGCCTTGGCAATCATCCGCTCAAAGAGCTCACGCTGCTGGGCCAGCGCAGCAACACGGTCATCCGGATTAGTCCTCGCTTCCAGAAGGATCCAGCCATCATAACCCATCGCCACAAACAGATTTATCAATTGTTGATAAGGATAGTCGCCAACATTGAGCTCACGAATATGAACGGTATCGCCGAACCGGTCTTTGACCAGATTGAAGTTATACTCCAGCCCCTGGCCTTCGAGGTCCTGCGAATTGCAATTCCAGCACCCGCCGACGTTAGGATGCTCCGCTACTTCCATAATCGCCTTTATAATCGGCAGCGGCGAACAACTGCCGTGAACCTCCAGCCGAATCGGCTGGCCGTAGTCGGCGCCGAATCGGCCCAACTGGTTAAGCGACTTGCCGATTTGCTCGATGGTCTTTTCCTTCGGCACGCCCGCAGGCAGGTCGTTCGGCTTAACCTTTACGCCCAAGCCCCCAACGTCGTGGCTGAGCTTGACGTACTGCTTTGCGCCTTCGATGTCTGCGCGGAGCTTTGTCTGGTCAACGTGATGAAAAGCAAAGTTTGTGCCCAGGCCTACCAGCTTAACCGGACTGTCGTCAAAATGCTTCTTCACCTCTGCGCGCTGCTGAGCGTTCAGGTTCGATTCTACGCCATGCGCGTGTTCTGTGCGCAGCTCCACGCCGAGAACTTTTGTCTTTTCGCAGTTGGCGATCAACGTAGGTAGATCCCAGTCCCGGCCCCACTGATAAGTAACAAGCCCGAATTTCATTTTCGAGCCCGGCCGCTCAGCGCCTAACAAAAGCGTTCTGCCTAACGACCGGCCCGCCAAAGCCGCGGCACCAACAGATATAGACCGTTTAAGGAAATCACGGCGGGTCCTACCAAACTCACTCATATTTGGCTCCTTCGGTTGCAAGTAGTAACGACCGAGTTTTACTGCCTTTTAAGACCGTTCATAGTCCCTACGGCCCGGCTTCCTCCGATGATTCTAACCGGATACACTTTCGAATTATAAATTGAAAATTGCCTATTGTAAATTCAGAATTTTATTAGCATCTCTGCAATTTTAGAGCTGGCATCCAGCCTGGCAACTTTCTTGCAGGCGGCAGCCATTTGCAGGCGTTTTTTTTCATCTTTCATCAACTCCTGCAATTGCTCCAACAGCAGTTCAGCCCGTTCTCGGGCATCCGGCACGTCATCAACTATAACCGCCGCTCCCGCCTCAACCAGCTTGCCGGCATTTAAGTACTGATGCCTGTCACGGTGGTAAGGATACGGCATGCAGATACTCGGCACAGAAGCAGCGGCATATTCTGCCACGCTGACCGCGCCGCTTCTGCCGACCACCAAATCCGCAGCGGCCAGCAAGTTCGGCATATCATCAAAATATCCCACCACCTTGTGGGCAATTTTTGCCCCTCCGTAAATCTGCTTGACTTTATCGTGATGAGCGTGTCCCGTTAGGTGTACTATCTGCCAACCATCGGCAAAACTTTCCAGCTTTTCCAGCAGGCAGCAGACTGCCTCGTTGATATTTTCCGAGCCGCTCGATGCGCCGGTTATAAGCAAAATCTTTTTGTTCGGATCAAGTCCCAATGCTTCTATCGCCACCGCCTTCTGAAGATTTTCAAACCGGCTCCGCAAGGGGCAGCCGACAACATGGATGTTAGCCGAACCCCTGGCGAAGTGTGGCTGGGTTTCAGCAAACTGTACAAAAATCTCGTCTGCCCAATGTGCAATAAGTTTGTTCGCCCGGCCCGGCACAATATCAACATTCAAAAGTGTAACGGGTATATTCAGCTTGTGCGCCGCTCGAGCCACCGGTGCGGCGACAAATCCCCCGACGCCGATAATCACAGGGTTGTCACTTGCCATGATTATCTTTTTTGCGAGGCTGCAACTTTTTGAAAACGAAATGCAAAATTGGACCAGTCCGCCTGGATGAAGCGAAAGCCCCTTCGCGGGCAACGCGGTATATTTAAAACCGGCCTTGGCAAGTATCTGGGCGTCGATGCTGCGGGTGCTGCAGAAAAAATGTATCTTGGCTGCCGGTGCTAGCGCGACTATTTTTTCCGCCACGGCGACCGCAGGGTAGATATGTCCACCGGTCCCTCCGCCGGCAAAGAAAAAGGATTTTCTGCCCATCAGTTCGGCCTTCCTGCGCATCTGCTAATTGAAAGTGTGTCCAAAGACGACGGGTAATGCAAGCCTTTTTCCACCCAAATAAGCCCGAACCTGCCTGGCGGAAATTAGGGCCGGACTGACCTGTTTCTTGGCAGGGTTCCGATTACCGCAACCTTAAGCTCTTTTGCAGGAACCAGATGCCGATAGAAAAAAGCCTGCATCATATCATCCGCCGGCACGGCCGGCCGCACAATTTCTCGCTCCTGGATTATTGCGCGGCCTTCCAGGTGCAGACTGACGGGTTCCCCTGCCTGCGCAGGGGCGGGGCCT
>Ga0315312_1003525_pt1 | contig 10023 bp, 12 predicted proteins | sample TDP7_MG_FD_203629 | JGI IMG/M metagenome (GOLD analysis project Ga0315312, IMG submission 203629) | Freshwater sediment microbial communities from Lake Towuti, South Sulawesi, Indonesia - TDP7 | ecosystem: Environmental > Aquatic > Freshwater > Lake > Sediment | place: Indonesia: South Sulawesi... | reverse complement strand
GAAAGTCCCTTGGGTCCACACGCTTTTCGAGAATACCGCTGCTGTCGCGTCAGGCATTGAGGCTTCTCTTCGAAAGGAGGGAACCGCGGACTCCGTTGACATAATCGCCTTCGGAGGCGACGGTGGCACCTTCGACATCGGAATCCAAGCGCTATCGGGCGCTCTCGAAAGGAAGCACGACTTCACATACATCTGTTACGACAACGAGGCCTACATGAACACGGGAATACAGAGGTCAGGGGCAACACCCTACGGAGCCTTCACCACAACGACCCCTGTGGGCACGAAGATCCATGGGAAGACAGATGCGAAGAAAGACCTGATCGGCATCTGTGTCGCTCACGGAATCGAGTACGCCGCCACAGCCTCCGTGTCGTATTGGAACGACTACATAACGAAGGTTCGCCGCGCCGCCGCCGTCAAGGGCCCCGCGGTCATACATGTCTTGACGCCGTGTCCGCTCGGGTGGAGGTTCGATACCGGCGAGACGATGAAACTCGCCAAGCTTGCCGTCCAAACCAGGTACTTCCCACTCTACGAAGTCGACCATGGAAAATACAGGCTCAGCATGAAAGTTCCTAGGCCCTTGCCATTAGAGGAATTCCTCAAATCCCAGGGAAGGTTCAGGCACCTCTTCGCCCCCGAGTCCGCGCAAGATCTCGATGAACTGAAGAAGCAGGTTGAGAGCAACTGGAACAGGATAGCCCAGCTTTGCGGTGAAGCAGAGCCGCAGGTCCAACAATCGTGAAGCTAGCGCGCTCAAACGTTGAGCCGCTTGAAATCATTATATGCGGTCTACCTGTAGTAGGGACGCCTGAAGCTGAACCCGATGCGCGCAATGAGAGTCATTGCCGTCGCAGTGTTGCTGATTGTGGCTTTCCTGATAGTGTACCCGCCGCTCGCAAACGGAGGCGTGAACGTGGTGATGTCTTCGTCCTCCCGGGTTACTGTAGAGCATCTGTATGTCACAATCGGGGAGATCAGGGCGCATAGGGCTGACACGCGTGAGCCCGAAGGATGGTTCATGATGAGCAACCAGTCGAGCCAGGTGGATCTTGCGGCGGTCAATTCCACACAGATAGCCGGTCTCGGTCAGGTCCCGCTCGGACAGTATGACATGATAAGGCTAAGGATCACCAACGCAACCGCGGTTGTGAACGACACTTCCAAGAGGGTTCAGTTACCCTCCAACGTGTTTACCGTGCAGGTATCGTTTCTCGCAAGACTAGGAGTGCAAACAGTTATCACGATGAAGGTTGTGCCGGAGCTGCAGGAGACACCAGAGCTGATAACTTTGAGTCTGTCATTCACGATTGTCCCCGAAACGGGGGAATCCTGATTTTCGGGGAATCGAAACGCAGAAGACCAGGATAGATGGATTTCGGCGGCTAGGTTAGGGACGCGAGTTGGGAATACAGGGTAAAGAAAAGATCGTAGAGCTCGTGAACCTGTACAAGTGCATTCACCCGTTCGACTTCAACCTCCTGGACGGCGACGGTTATGTTCTGACGGTCAGAGATGAGACGACTCTGCACTATCTGGAGCACAAGAATCTGATCTCTCACGAGGTGGTCTTCACGCCGCCTAGCTATGTTGCCCATCTCACCGCCAAGAGTCGGTACGGTAGGATGGGGCTTTCATTCCTGAACGCCGCAAAGGTCCACAGCGGCTTTGTGGGCAGGCTTGCTCTGGAGCTTGTGAACTTGAGCAACGACCGTCAGCCTATCACGATCAAGCGGGGAGACCCGCTCATGCACATCGAGTTCATCACACGGGACGGAGATCCGTCACCGTATCAGGGTTCTTACATGTTCCAGTACATGAGCGAGGACGAAGCTGCATTATACAGAGGGATCTTGGGAAAGCATTTTCCGACGCTTTTTCCTGAAGACATGCTGGCTCGTATGGTCCGTGACCGAATAGGTTCCTAGAGAGAGTCATCGTCGTTTTCGAAGCAACTGTCTGCGCCGCGACCTGTAGGTCCAGCTAGCGACAATCGCAACCAAGAATGTCACGACGACGACCGTCAGCATGAGGAGCGGTTCAAAGCCTGCGGAAGCGTCGGTGCTTATTGTGTCTCCTTGGGTCCTACCTATGCCTTCGACGGAAACTGTGGCATTGTAGCTGTACAGGGCACGGCTGACAAATTCCGCCCCTTCCCTTGGGGCCACAGTCATCTTCAGATCCACGGCTGACTCGGGGTTGTACGTCCACGTAGTCATGCCCTCTGTCACATTGTATTCCGTCTGCCATTTTTCAAGAGGCAGGGCAAGTTTGCTGAAATCGAGTAGCGTCGCGTTGCCAGCTCTATTTACCGCGACCATAGGGACTACTTCCTCGCGCCCCGACTCGTAGCTAACAGACGCAATTGTCTCATTCAGCGGCGGCTTTTCGAAATCGACGTATCTCTCAAACGCGGGTCTAATGTAAGTCGCGCCGATCAGGTTGTAGCTGATGTCTCCGTATCTGAGATTTCGCGAGACGTTGAAGGGTATCCATGAGCAGTTGAAAAGCGCAAGACTGCCCTTTCGGGTCGAGGCTCCCCTGATTTCAAACTGAATCGTCGTATTGATCCAGCCATTTGCGGAAACCAGCTCTCCCGAAAGCGAAGACACGGAGAAGTTGCCCGATCTTGCTCTGACACCTTCCTGTAAGGCAGCAGTCAATTCCTGCGCCGAAAGGTCTGTGAATGTCCCGTTGAGGGTCGGCAGCGCCGTCGCGTTCTGGTAGAAATGCAAAGAAAGGGCGACCGAAACCTTGTCATCGCTTATTCTGAAGCTTACTGACGCCCCGCTGGCAGCGGCCACAGACCAAGAGCAGATCAAGATGACCATCATGGAGATGGCCGCGAAAGTCCGTCCGCGCATTCGAAATCTCCATGCACTAGTTATTCGGCGTGGCGAGACCCATTGACTGGGATGATATATAAGGTTCAGTCGAGCCGCGGAGGCGGCATCCCGTCGACTTCTATCGAATCTTTGTGCCCGGAGGGGTGCCTTCTGGAAGAGTGAGCCAAACTGGTTTTCCATGATAGTCGGCAGCGAGCAGCATACACTCGGATTTCACTCCTGCCACGGTCCGAGCCTCCATGTTCGCAACGACCGCGACAAGCTTCCCGTTCAGGTCCTCAGGCTGATAGTATTCGGCCCCACCCACAATCGCTTCAACAGTCCGATCTCCAAGATCGACCCTGACCTTCATGATCTCCTTCATCCCTGACAGGCGCTCGATTGCTACCAGTCGCCCAACACGGAGGTCGAGTTTTTCGAAGTCCCTCATCGAGATACTCATTCCGCTTGCGTCTCCATCAGCTTGACGATTTCCTGTGCGACCGTGATGCTTTCCAGTCTTTGGCATTCTTCTGTCTGTGCACCGATGTGAGGCGTGCAGACTGAACGCCCCTCCTGGAGTGAGGCCAGATCCTTTTCCCAATCCTCCTTGGGCGGCTCGTCATGGAAGACATCAAGGCCAGCGCCCGCAATTCTCTGGTCTTTGATTGCTCGAAGCAGTGCTCTTCCGTCGACGATATCGCCCCTCGACGTGTTGATGAGGATTGATCCCTGCTTCATGCGACGGATTCTGGTCTCGTCTACTAGATGATGAGTGGACGGAAGATAGGGGACATGGATCGTGACAATTTCGGCTTTGTCGAGCAGGGCATCGATTGTGGGCGAGACTTCGAATCCGATCTGTTTCGCTTTTTCGGTTATGTCGATCACATCATAGCCTATGACATGCATTCCGAATCCATCTCGTGCGATTCTCGCGACTTCAGCGCCGATTCGGCCTCCGGCGCCGACGACGCCAAGCGTCTTTCCTCTCAGCTCGTGCCCCAGTAGCTGGGCTTTCATCCAATGTCCCTGTTTCATCGCCTGGTCAGCTAACGGAATTTGGCGAAACATCGCAAGCATCAAGCCAATTGTTAGCTCAGCCACGCTTGTGACGGGCGCCCCAGGCGTCGAGATCACTTTTATCCCTCGTTGTTTGGCAGCCTCGAGGTCAATATTGTCAAGGCCCACTCCAGACCGGGCTATGGCCTTTAGTGATGCCGCGGCCGCAATGATGTCTGCCGTGACCTTCGTCCTTCCCCTAACTACAAGCACATGGAAGTTCTTCGCATCTGCAATGAGTTCATCTCTAGTTATCTTTGGTCTCTCGACGACATCGCAGCCAGAATCTCGGAGTACCTTGACTCCGTCCTGATGTATGGGGTCACAAATCAGAACCTTCAGTGACAACGCTGCCTAACCGTTTGAGGATCACGGTTCTAGTGTAATAGCGTTTTCCGGGGAAGCTACACTTTCCTGAAGCGGCCCTTCAGCTTCTTCAAGACTTCTGGAAGGGTCGTGTACTCCATCTCCTCAGAGCCGAGGCGGTGAGGCATGAAAGGCCCGTGCCTCCGCATGTAGTCCGCGACGGTACTGGCCGTGTCTCTTGCTTGGTCGAAAGCGGGGTCGGCAAACAGATCGACGGGGCCGACTAGTTTTGCATCACTGACTTGGAATCCTAATCCGACAACTCGCGGGGGGCCGTCGAAGCGGCTGACCCTGTTCTGCGCATCGTCAGCGCTGACAGGCATGAGTGGACCATGGTGTGACCCCCGCATCCAGCCCGCGACTAGGTGGGGAAAGGCGAATGCCTCAAGAACTTCACCGGCAGCGGGAAGTCCATACTGCGCGCGTACTATGCAGACAGGGTCATCCTTGCCAACGTATTTACCAGCAATCAAGGATAGGCGGGTCGTGCTCGCCGCCGCGGCAGGCAATCCGTCACTTCGGTGAACCTTCTCAATCACGTATCTGGCCGGTGTTCCTATGAGCGCGAGGAGATCATACATTTCGGCGGGGCATTTCAATTCAACTTCAACGTTGTCCATGACATCAAGAACTGTGAAGTTGAATCCGTCGTGCAGTTTCGGGTCGATGATCAACCCTGCTGTATTGAACGGATCCGCGAACACTTTGAAGAGCGGAAGATTCCACGCGCCCGGCTCCGTTTTGTCCGCCATGAAGATCAGAACAGGATCGCTCTGCCTCTCCACGAACTCGAGCTCGGCTACTCCAGGACCCATACCCTTGACATTTCCAGAGAAGGCTTCTGAGAGAAGATCCTGACCGGCCGCGTACAACTTCAGAGGTCTTGAGACCTTCTCAGTGACTTCCTTGAAGCAGTTCCAGGCCAGCTCGTGGATGGATCGGTGGTTCTCCCCCATCTTATGGGTCATTATGAGTTCCAAGTCGTCGCCGGCGTGAGTCACATGATAGTCCGATAGCGTTCCCTTTTTGCGTGCGTCCTCCAGAACGAGGCGGGCGACCTCCATTTGTTTGGGATGAACCGTTGTGTGCCCCGCCACGGAGCCCACGTCGGCTTTGATCACAGAAACAGTCGTCTTCTTGGGTTGAGCTGACACAAGCCCTCACGTCCCGCTATCCCTAACCGAGTGTATATTATCGTTCTCATGAGGCGCAGTCGGCATTCTGAAATCCTAGGTTTCTGAAGGCTTAAGTTCGCGCTCCAGATTGCCTGTTGCTGCACGGATGGATTACGGGTGAGACAAGGCAGGATCACAACTCCATTGGTCTTGGTCAATTTCAAGTGCTATCTTGAAGCCACGGGTGCTAGGGCAGTCAGTCTTGCGAAACACGCTCAGCAGATAAGCGAGAGGCTTGGCGTTACAGTTGCGGTTGCTCCGCAGATAGCGGACCTGAAGCTCGTATCAGAGCAGGTAGGGATCCCCGTTTTTGCTCAGCATGTCGACGCGATAACTCCAGGTTCGCACACTGGCCACGTGCTACCAGAGTCAGTTGTCGAGGCGGGCGCCTTGGGCACTCTTGTCAACCACTCGGAACGGAGGCTTGAGGCAAGCACAATAGAGGAAACAATTTCCAAGGCCAAGAATATCGGGCTCACAACGGTGGTCTGTGCAAACACCGCAGGAATCGCGGCAGCTGTAGCCTCCCTGGGGCCTGATATGATCGCGGTCGAACCGCCTGAGCTGATAGGAACCGGAGTCGCTGTCTCCAAAGCCAAGCCAGAAGTGGTGACCGAGACTGTATCAAGAATTAGAAGGATCAACAGTAAGGCCGCCATCCTTTGCGGCGCAGGAATCACTTCTGGTGAGGATGTGAAGGCGGCGCTCAAGCTTGGTACTCAGGGCGTTCTGGTCGCAAGTGGAGTTGTGAAGGCCAAAGATCAGGAGGCCGCAATCGAATACCTCGCCAGAGCCTGCAAATGACGAAACTTGTGGCCGGGCCTCCCCCCAGGTAGTTGCTTACTTATGTACCTGCTTCGTGGAATGTAGCGTCGCTCGGTGCAGACTGCATGGAATTCCAGCGCCTATTAGAAGAGAAAAGGAAGATCGTCAACGAACGCATAGATGAGGTTCTGTCCTCTGGTTTCGAGCAGAACGAGGCAAGCGAGCTTGTCAGATACACATTCAGGACCGGTGGAAAACGCCTGAGGCCAATTATGGTACTGCTTGCTACAGAGGCGGTCGGAGGAGAAGAAAAGTCAGCACTTAATGCTGCGGTTGCGGTCGAATTCGTGCACGCGGCATCGTTGATTTTTGATGACCTGATCGACAAGGACAGGCTTCGCAGAGATTTGCCTACGCTGAACGTTGCGTTCAACGATGATAAGGCGATTAGTTCAGGACTTTTCCTAGCCTCGAAGGGTGTCGAGATCCTGTCCGACTACAAGGAGCCCAAGATCATGAAGATGATCGGCTGGGCGCTGGTAGAACTGAGCAAGGGCGAGATGCTGGACGTTATCTCGGACATCGCCTTAGATGTGGAGCATTACCTCAACATTGCAGACCTCAAGACTGCGTCCCTCTTCGCGGCGTCGGCAGGAATAGGCGGTTTGGTAGGAGGTGGCTCTCGCGAGGAGATCAACGCCTTGTACAACTACGGCAGAGCCGTAGGCATTGCGTTCCAGATCAGGGATGACATACTAGACCTGACCAGCAGTTCTGACTCATCAAGGGCAGAACGTGCCAATCTCGTGTTAGCCCACTACCTCGGGGCGAGCGCTCGCCGGGATCGCGTGAGCGAGATGCTGAACCACAACGCGAACAAGAGCCAGGACGAAGAACTTGAGGCATTGCGTCAGAAGGCGGTCGACTTTGCGAGACGAACCTCACGAGAGCACGTTCAGAAGGCAAAGTCTGAGATCACGGTTCTGAAAGATGGCCGAGGCAGGGAAGCCCTCTTGGCAATGGCTGATTTCGCGCTTGAAAGGGAGATCTAGCTGAGCCTCAGCCCTCTGAGAAGATCTCGCTTCCACAAGTCTTGCATTTCCATTTGTAGAAAATCTTGTTGTCTTTCAGGACGAGTTCTGCATCCGTTCCATACTGCCGTTGACACTTGGGGCACCAGAGGTGCGTCATTCCTGGAGACTTCCACGTCATGGCCATCTATCCTGCAGGCAATCCAGTTGCGACAAGAACCATCCTCTTGTATGAGCGAATCACTCAAGCTCGTTCCGCTGATCTTGCAGTCATCATAGGTCAGTAACACGATTTATATTCCTACCGAGTGTGACGTGAGGGTCTGCCGGGCCCCACTCGAGGAAAGATGCATGGCACTGGATTCTTGGACTCTCTTCGTGGTCTTCGAACTCTTGATCTTCCTCGGCATATTTCCGCTCCTGGTTTTTGGCTGGCTCATGGGTGCGAAGGGAAGGGACCCCATTAGGGACGCGCCGTTCGAATCAGGTCAGACACATCTTGGAGAGGCAAGACAGCGCTACATGATGCAATACTATCCCTACCTGATCATGTTCGTTGTCTTCGACGTAGTGGCTATGTTTCTCTTCACTTGGGGCCTAGCTTTCACCGCATTGCCTTTCGCACAAGGCTTTCTTCTTCTCGTGTTCTTAGTGATTCTAGTCGCCCCGCTCGGCTACGCTCTGTACCTTTCAAGCAAGACGGAGATCTGGTGAGGCGATTGCAAGGGCTACCCGCGCTCGACGAGATCGTGAGCCTTGCTGTAAGAATAATCACGTCAAGGACTTTCCTTGAGATTCTTGTATTCCCGGGCTTCCTGAACATCACGCTGAGCGCCGCGTTTCTGACTTGGCTGGAGAGGAAAGTGATTGCCCGTGTTCAGCTGAGAATCGGGCCGCTCTACGCGGGTATGTGGGGCATCCTTCAGCCGATTGCAGACGGAGTCAAGCTGATGTTCAAGGAGATGATCTTTCCTGAGCTCGCCGACGCAAGACTCCTCATGTTGTGCGCTCTGAGTCTGATGCTGATTGCGGCCGCACCCGTCGTGGCAATTCCATTTGGAGATGGGCTCGTTATCGCAAACATGGAGATAGGCCTGATCTATGTGTTCGCGGCAGTCTCGCTCTTCCCGACTGTTATCCTGTTGATCGGTTGGGGAAGCAATAGCAAGTACCCGTTCATAGGGGGACTGAGATCTCTATTCCAACAGGTCTCCTACGAGATTCCAATGTGGTTCTCAGCGCTCGGTATAGTAATGCTCACCGGATCATTGAACCTAACAGAGATCGTCAAGGCCCAACAGAACATCTGGTTCTTGGTGCCACAGGTCCTTGGCTTTGCGGTCTTCTTCACTACCGTCCTAGCCGAGCTTGAAAGGATCCCATTCGACTTGCCAGAGGCTGAGACTGAGCTTGTGATGGGATGGATGACCGAGCTGAGCGGTGTCGCCTTCATGATAGGCTTCCTCGCGATGTACATCAAGCTCTACTTAATGTCCGCGCTGATCACAGTGCTCTTCCTTGGAGGTTGGCTTGGCCCGCCACTCTTGCCCGACCCGGTATGGTTCCTAGTGAAGACTTTCCTCGTCTCAAGCGTGATCGTGATCATCAGAGGTTCGTTCCCCCGTGTCAGAATCGACCTGCTGCTCAAGGCTGGATGGACGAGGCTACTCCTCCTTGCTTTGGCGAATATCTTCGTCACTGTCATCCTGATCGTCCTAGGTCTTGACTGGATGTGGAGGGTCTAACGTGCCGGATCTCGCTTTCCTAGCCTTGAGCGGCCTAGTAATCATATCAGCGATCTTCGCGCTTGAAGCGAAGGAACTGATCTATGGCGCTGTCGGACTTGCGTTCTCCCTGATTGGAGTGGCAGGCGTGTTCGTACTCCTTGGCGCTGAATATCTTGCTATGTTTCAAGTGTCCGTTTATGTTGGAGCGGTCGTAGTTTTGATCCTCTTCACGATCATGCTGGTTCGCAGAGAGTCAGGCCGAATCGTCGAAGAAGAAGAGCCTTGCCGTCTAGGTCGAGCGGGCATGCTGATTGCTGGTCTAGTGGCTGTTGCCGTCGCAGAGGCGATGTTGATTCTAGCTCCATTATCACCTGAGACACCCGAGTTCTATCAGGCACCCTTACGAGAGCTGGGGCGGTCTCTGGCGACCTCATATTCAGTGGCGCTCGTCATTCTCGGACTGTTGATCGGGGCGACGGTTGTCGGCGGCCTGACGCTCGCCAAGATTGATCGGGAGGAGAAAGCAGATGGAACCGCTCAGTAGCTATCTCGTACTTTCTGCGGTTCTGCTCGGAATTGGAATCTACGGACTTGTCTCGAAGAGAAATGCGATGCGCCTCCTTTTTTCAGTCGAGTTCATAGTAAATGCGGCGAACATCAATTTCGTCGCTTTCGCGAGGTACTCTAATCCCCCGATACTGTCTGGATGGAATATTGTGTTCTACTCTGTGGCCGCAGCGGCAATGGAAGCAACTGTAGGCTTGGCCTTGATACTTGTCGCCTTCAGGCTCAACGGAACGATCGATGTTCGAAAGCTAAACCGCCTGAAGGGATAGAGCCTTGTTGCCTCTGCTCCTCGCAAGCGTTGCTTTACCGATCGCCGCCGCTCCGGTAGTCTGGTCTTTCTCACGACGGTTCCGGGCACGAGTCGGGTGGATCGCCATGATCCCCTTGGCTCTTTCAACGGTCCTAGTCCTCCTCTCCGCTTGGTGGGGAAACACCATCGAAACCTATGCATGGGAGCCGATTGGGTATTTTGGTTTCAGGGCAGACGGCCTCAGCATCCCTG
>Ga0315312_1003524_pt1 | contig 10023 bp, 10 predicted proteins | sample TDP7_MG_FD_203629 | JGI IMG/M metagenome (GOLD analysis project Ga0315312, IMG submission 203629) | Freshwater sediment microbial communities from Lake Towuti, South Sulawesi, Indonesia - TDP7 | ecosystem: Environmental > Aquatic > Freshwater > Lake > Sediment | place: Indonesia: South Sulawesi... | reverse complement strand
TTACCTATTATGGATTTGCGTAACTTAGGCAAAGGAAACAACCATAAAAAACCCACGAAAGAGACACTTAAAAGCCTTCTCTCACCCTCAAAACGTAAGCAGACCCCCTTGAAAAGTACGGGATGGAACCATATTTTGACCGTTATGAGGTCATGTCCGATTCAAGTCCATATAGAGGTATTTTCGTGATTTAATTCCTCGTTTTCCTTTCCTAAGTATCTACTATTAACTTTTTACGTGTAGTAGGAAAAGGAAAGATTCGGTTTAAAATAGTGTAATTACACTATATTGCGCCCAATCGTTGCGGATTATAACTATAATGCGCATTTCCTCATTTCCTATTTTTGTCATTTTTGCCCCCGCAAAAAAGAATTTTATTAACGCAAATAATATCGTCGAAATTATGTATTTTAATATATAAAATATTTGTATCATATTTGGACCATGACATAAAGGCTTAAATATTATTTACGCTATTACATATTTGAACCGTAAAACGAAGCGAAACGGTTCAAATGGGTCGGTCAAACTAAAGGTTCACTTCGAACCGAGTAAGACTTAAACTAAGTCCGATTTGAAGCGAGAAGCTTTCGTAGGGCTTAGTAAGATGACTTAGGCAACGGGTTGATCTAAGGCATGCTTCAGCCTTAAGGTTGAACCTTTCCCATAACAATAAGGTTCATAACTTCTGTAGATCAAGGATAAAATTCACCCTATCAGCTCAGATATGCAAGGTTCAGATAGGGAAGAAGGAAACAAGCCCTTAGAGGAAACTCTAAGGGGAGAAACACCCCAGAACCGCTAAGAATTACCCCTTAAAAGACAGAAGCGAGGTTACTCCACCGTCCGAAAGGATAGGGAGAGGGGAAACTATCCGAAAAGATAGCGAGGAAACTCTCGCCATAAATGAAGAGCTGATGCTTCCCTATCAGTAAAAGTTTTGGGGTGAAGTATTGCTTAATTCACTTCAGAAGTGGCATTTAGAACAGTATTGCTTAAGGCATAACCTTGACCCTCAAGAGATAGACAACAGCCTAACCTATGAGGAGAATCTTAACCATCTTAAGGAGCTAACAGGACTAGAGGAAGAGGATCTCTTAGACGAATCTAAGGCTATGGAAGATTGGTACGAGAGCAGAAGCCTTGAAGAACTCTATGGCGAAATAGATGAGACAGTAGAAACTCCCTTCTTGATCTTCAGGTTCTACATTAGAATACCCTTCAGACTTACGAGGATAGTACGCACTAGAACCCTGAACTTTCAGAAGCATATCAGAGAGCTCAGAGGTTACATCGAGGTCAGAGGACAGATAAGAGAGATATACGAAGTTATCAAGGTTCTTCCGCCACAGCTTGAAATCGTAGGCAGGGATCTAGAGCATCAAAGAGAGTGGCAATATATTACTAATAAGGGATGGGTTAGACGCCCATCTTAACTCTCTTTATTTTTTGGGGTGAAAAAAACGAAAATGAGGACTTTCTTCCTACTACAAATAAGAAGCTTGAGTTTTGCCTTGAATACAACGCTAAAAGACAAAACTGAGAAAAGGGTTATTCTCCAAGAGTTCATACACAGCTTAAACCGTAAAAAGATAATACCAAATGAAGAAGTTGATCCTTTGCTAAAGGAAGGCTACCGTCTAATAGAATAACCCTTATTTTTTTGGGGTGAAGCCCTTTGTACGCAGTACGTATCTTAGACGGCAGGCAGAAGAACAAGGCTTACCAAACCTTCAAGAGGTTTGGGTTAAGATGGCATAGCACCATAGAGCAGTCACCCTTAACCTTTCGGTTCACCGATTGGGAAAGTGCATGGCTAGCTCTTAAAGCCTGCAAACTCTACAACATGAAGGCAAGGATGATCTATCAGATCGCCTAAGCCTTCCTTTTTCTATTCTGGGGTGAATGCCCTAATGCCGAAGAAGAATGAGGCGAAAGCCTCAGAGGAAGAAGTAGACGAAGCCGAGCTTCCAGAAGAGCAGGAAGCTCCAGAAACCAAGAAACCTGCACAGCCCGAACCAGAGATAACGATAGGCTTCAAAGACGACGCTGTGAAACACCTTCTCGATCTAGTGGCAAACATAGGATGTAAGGAGATAACCTGCCATTATGGAAGCGGTCTAACCGTGCGAGAGATTGACCCCTCAAGGGTCGCTATGGTTGTCGCTTCCATAGCTCTAGGACAGCAGGAGCTCGACGGAGAACAGGTTAAGAGGAGCTTCACGGTGAACGTCGAAAGTTTAAGGAACGCCCTGAAGCTGAGAGAGCCTGTTATGACCGTAGGGCAGACGGATATACTTGTGAGGGGGAAGATCGGATACACCGAGAAGGAAGCTGATGTTTCCATTCCTCTGTTAGAAACTGAGGATATGGATATCCCTGAGCCAGCGATCAGCCATTTTGACGTTGAGTCCTCAATAGACTTCGACGACATACATAAGGCTTTGAAGGTCTTGTCTGAAAGTGTCGAGTGGTTGAGGTTCGACGCTGAGGATGGGAAACTAACCATTAGAGGCGTGGGGAACCTACAGAAGATAAACATCGAAGGGTTCAAGGCTGAGGGCGAAGGGAAAGCCTCGTACAGCTACAGTTACCTTGAAGCCCTCAAGGATACATGGAAAGTGCAATATTCTAAAGATATACCTATGAAGGCGACGAGGCAGGAAACAGACGGCTACGGCGACGATAAGAGGGTTGTTGCAAACATAGCTTTCTGGATCGCTCCACGAATAGAGGTCGATTGACCTCTATCCCTTTTTGGGGTGATACTGTTGAGCAGAAGCAGAGACTATGTAAACGCCGTTCCAGCCGAGATAGTTGAGAGGTTATTCGGGAAACCCAAGAAATCTGAGAAGCCTAAGAAGATCGTTAAAGTTTGTGAAGGGATATGGGTTCTCGAATAACCCCGTTTTTTTGGGGTGAACCTTTTGAGTGGCAGATGCGCATTTGAATCTGAGTGCGAAAGCAGAGGCGTGCCTCCTCTACTATGCCCCGAATGTGGCGAACCACTAGACACCATACACATCGAAGAGCACAACCGTTACTATTGGGACGAGGCTGAAGGCAGTTACGACCTAGACGACCATACTTCAGGCACGATTCTATGTCCAAACTGTGGAGAGCCTATAGGGGGATACGGTCAAAAAACTTGGGGATTCAATCCAGACTTTGGATAGTCCCCGCTCTTTTTTGGGGTGAAATCCTTTGGAGAAGCAGGTAGAGTTAACTCTCTATCGGGAGATCCCTAAGCCAGATGGTAAGCTCGAGCTGATCTATCGATGCCGAAAGTGTGGCGGAAAAGTCCACATTCAAGGGAACAGCAGGGAAGAGATCGAGAAGTGGATAGAGGGGCTTATGGGTTTCTGTCCAGCAGGAGGAAACCATGTTGAGTTATCCTTTAGAGGATACCTTGAGTACATAGAAGAGAGCGAGGCGTTCCATGAGATACCTTCTGAAGAGGTATTGTTCAAGGAGACGATTAGAACCCTTCTTGAGCAGGTTAAGAAGGGAAATGCTGTTTTGACGGCTGGAAACATAGGCATACCGACAATTCACCATATCAAGGGTGCTCGGCACTGTGGATGGGGGTTCTTTGAGGCTACCATTCCAAACGGAGACACCATTAGCTTTGATGGGGGCGGAGCTATGAACCAAGCTCCTAAGCCGATCTATGGCTGGACATACCTAAGAGGAGACGCTAAGGGATGGGGATATCCGTACGAGAAAGTGATAGAGAGATTGATGGACATACTTGAAAATGAGTATACGCCAAAGAAGTGGGAGGCTGACTAGCCTCTAATTTTTTGGGGTGAAGTATGTGGAAAATCTGAGAGAGATTGCTCACCGTATCATAGATATGATTGAGGATAAGATCTGCTACGACAACCCGAAGGTAGATCTGTTACGAGGAAAACACAAAGGAAACACGCTTCTCTACGGTGAAGGATACTACGAGCTTGAGGATGCGGTGGTTCAAGAGCTAAACGGAGGGCTACACATATCGGAGGAGGACATACGAGAAGAACTTGAGTATGGCTTAGAAAGAGAACCTTCTGAGGAGGAGCTGTCTGAATTCAAAGAGTTTCTATTGACGGATGTGCCGCAGTGGTTAGTCGACAACAGGAAAATCTATATCAGGAAGCTTCTTGAGGAAGAAAAGCTTTACCACGACATACCTGAAGAGGCTGAGTAGCCTCATTTTTTGGGGTGAACCGTTTCGCTTCGTTTTGAGAGGTTGCTTCAGCCTCTCTTGGGGTGAAGAATGAACCACATAGAGATATTGTTGAGAGTTCTTGAGAAGGCTAACTATGAGTACGAGAAAGTACAAAAGATAATCAAAGCCGAAGTTGAGGAATTGGAGAGTCAAATCCACAGAATAGAGGAGATGAGTGAAGAGCAGTTTCTAAGAGAGATTTCTAAGTCGCTTTTCGGAGTCGCAAACAAGGGCTACTATACAAATCAGAGGATGAAGACAGTAGAAGAGCTGAAGCTGATTCCTCAACAGATCGAGTATTTCCTCGACTTGTGGGTGAAGGATAAACAGATGATTGGCTGGATCATAAGGAACTACTATAAAGGCAATGTCAAGAGGATGAGAGAGGCCATAGAGAAACTTGCGGAGAGCAGGTTCAACGCCAAACTCCTCTCTTTCTCCTAGTTGGGGGTGAAATAAATGACGAAAGTGATAGTTTTAGAAGCAGTCTACAACAACAGCGAATCTATGGTGGACTATTTTGACAGATATGCAGGTCTCAAGGAATGGTTTGTCTGCGAACTAGAAGGCAAAATGGTGACGGAGGCTAAGCTACGTAGGGCTTTAAGACAGCTCCCTGAATGGCTTCAAAACCTGAAGTGGGATTTCGAGAAAGGCGAAAAATATAGCATGTCGGAGCACTACTACGGACAACTTGTATCATCAAGTACGGATATACCAGTAAAGAAAATCTATGGTGGAGAGTCAAACCTCTTCTTCCTGTTACGGGTTACATACGTAAGAACTTTCGAGATGAATAACAGCAAAGAAGAGGGTTTACCTCAAAGCCTCGAAGAAGTCAGAAGCTTTGTCGTGGAAAAACAAAGACGGCGGGAACTTAAGGAGATTGAGACGCGAGAGAAGATGGCTGAGATTAACGCTAAGATAACGCAAGAAAGCCACGCCGTAATAGACGAGAGGGGTTTCCACGTCTTAACCGAGAGGGACAAGAAAGAGGCAATAGTGAAGCTCCAACAAGATCTTATAAAGAAGCAGAAAGAGGACAAGAAGAAAGTAATCAGAAGGAAATATTACAACCTGCTCGACTACATCGCATAGGCGGGTTCAAATCCCGATTTTTTGGGGTGAAACCCACGAGCCAGAGAGTAGTTCAGGAACTGAAGGAGAAGCTTAAGGAAGAGGCTAAGAAACCTGCGAAAAGAGCGTTCAAGGGGTTCAAGGCTGTTTTGAGAGCTGAGACGGAAGACTTAGCGTTGGAGACTGAGGTTCGCTACGCCAAGATGGACAGCAAAGACGTAGACATAGCCTTGAAGGTTATCGCCAAGAGCAGATCTACAGGGAAGGTTGTCCGCTACGGTTTCATAGGGGACTACCATAAGGGCTACATAACCGAGGATGGAGAAGAGATCCCAGCCAACGATGTCGAGTGGTATCAGGTATTGCCGGATGGGGAAGAGGCTCCTGTCCAGAAGTTTGAGAGGACAAAAGCCTTCGAGATCCTCAAGTACATCCCATCGAACAAGCTGGATCAGTATTTCGTAGAGTCCAAATATGAGATATGGTCTGAGAACATACCTGCCCTATGGAAGCTTGCTGAGTGGCTGAACAAACATGACATGGTTGCTGTAGCAAGGCACAGCTTCGGAAATACCTTCGTTGAATACTACGCCCTCATATATCCCGTGATCCAAGATGGGAACTTTGTTCTCGTAATGGCTTTGACCAGGATGAACATTGAATACAAACATGTCATGCCGATCATGAACGAGACGATCCAGAAACCGCAGGCCCCGAAGAAGACGGTTCAGGGAGTCTTGAAGGTGGACATTTGAACTCTCCACCTTCTCCTTTTTGTGTGGGGTGAAACCCTTGAAAATATGCGAGTATGAGAATGTACGATGTCCTTACTGTAGCGAGGAGGAGTTGCTCAAAGAAGAGAAGAAGACGACCCTGAATCAACACGCCATAAGATGCTTTCGCTGTGCAGGGTTATTTTTTATCCCTTGTGAAGACTGATCGCAAGAATGCTAGAAAGAGGAAGAGTAGCTCCTCTTCTATTTTTTTGGGGGTGAACAGGTGAGCGTGAACGAGTTCGTGAGGAAGACGATCAATAAGCCTATAAAGGGAGACTTGGATAGTTTTCTGCGTCGGTGTAAGCTTCCCCTCTTCGCAGAGCCTAAACCCCTCTCTCGCAGTGTTCGGAAGCAGCTTCTTTAAAGGAAGCTTAGCCGATCCAACCGAACACTCTGGGGAGGCATATCGTGCGAAGGGGTCATAAGCTTCTTCCCATACTCCTTCCATGAAGGTTCATGTGACGGAGAGCGGATCTTAGCCTACATCGACAAGGAGATCTTCATAGCCAACCAGCATAACAGTGTCTACAGAGAAAAGGATCTTCCAGAGTCCTTAACCGAGGATCTCAGGAAGGCTATTGATGAACCTGTGATCCTTGACGGCGAGTTTGTCAGCCTCGAGGGGGATCTCTACGACTTCTTAAGTGCTAGGGCTCACATGAATGACCGGCTTGCCCTGAGAGTCTGGGACATCTTAAGCGTAGGCTTGGACATGCCCCTATCTAAAAGGAGATCATACCTAGAGAAGAATATGAGACAGACGGAGAAGATCCTTCTTGTTCCACAGGAGATCAAGGAGTCCAAGAAGGAGATCCTAGACTACTTTGATAAGGTTATACAGCAGGGGTATGAAGGGATCATACTGAAGCCTGACGCTGGTTACTATGCTAAGTGGCTTAAACTGAGGAAGATTCACTCTCAGGATGTGGTGATTCTCGGCATAAAAAAGACGGACTCTTGGAACAGTGAAGGGGTTCCAGCAACCTTTCTAATCGGCTACTATGATCCAGAGACGGGGAAGTTTAAGCGTCTGGGAGACGTGAGCAGCGGGTTAACCTACTATGAGAAAGCGGTCATCGGAGAGGTCGGGCTAGTTATCAAGACAGGAGAAGATAAAGACTATGTTTACTTAGAGCCGACCTTCGTTATCGAAGTTTCGTACTACGAGAAAAGGGAGAAGGGCTTAAGGTTTCCAAAGATCGTGAGGCTTCGCTTCGACAAGCGGCCTGAAGAATGCCCTCTCCTAGAATTTTTTGGGGTGAGCAGAGCGATGCAGTCCAAGCTGATTGAAGGCACAGATTTGAACCCGCAATCTAGGATCAGCTTTGATTACGTCTGTGTCAACTGTAAGGTGGACCGCGGCGACCCGAAGTATCCAGCGGTCTGGAAGCGAGGTGCCTGGAGAGTTCTGCTTGAGCACATTGTCGGGAATATATGGCGATGTACCTGCTGCGGTCTCATGCACCTTAGCAAAGACTTCTACCCGTTAGCGCACGGTAACAGAAAGAAAGAGTGTAGCCACTGTGGGGGAAGAGCCTTCTATTGGGATCGGCAGAGAAGAGAACTTGTCTGTAGACTTTGCGGGTTGGTAGCATAGGAACCTTCGCTGGGATTTGAACCCAGCGGGCTTCTTTATATTTATTATCAAGAAGTAACTAGCTAGTTGGGAGGTAAAAGTCATGACAAGGAAGAAGCCTAAATGGGCAAAACAGATCGGCGTGTACATACCAGAATCTTGGCTGGACCTCATCGATCAAGCGAAAGGGGACGTAACTTTGAGCGAGTGGATCCGTGGCTTGATTAGGGACGCTCTTAAGTCTAAAGGAGTGTGGCCAGAAGGGGACGAAGACGATATCTACAAGCGTAGGTAAACCCAGAGAAAAGCACATGATTGACGCGATCAAATATCACGTCGAATGGTACACAGAAACCTTGGAGAATTATGGCACATCTAGAGCTGGATGTCCCTGACTTGGACAAGGAATGGGAATATGAACGAATTTTGAAGCCTCGAAAAGATGTTAAAGGCGGATTAGGACAAATTTCCCTAATGACTTTGCTCATCTCTCCTGCCACTTTGTCAAGAATCTTAGCTGAGGCTTATCATCCTTTCTGTCAAAACTATTTATCAACCGAAAATTGACATGAAATGCCCTTAAGATACGGCTTGGAGATCTTAAGGATTAGGACGCCCGAGAAACAGGTTGAGGCACATCCAAGCATATCAGTGAATGCAGTCGACGTGTCGGATAAACGGCATCCGTCCAGTCTTCAGTATTGAAGGACCTTATCTTCGCGAGCCTAGTTTCTAGGTTTCTTCAACTCTAAAAAGGGATGGTGCAACTACCAAGTCTGAAAACATAAAAAAGAGGGGAGTTTGCGGGAGATATCTCCAGACTACCTTGGGTTCAAATCCCAGCGGCCCCACCATTACGAGGCAGACCATCCCAGTATAGAGGCCCTCTTAGATAAGCCCTCGGTCTGAGTAAGAGGCTCCTCGTTATCCAGTGCCCCCGCACAAAACCAGTCCCCTTGAGGCGTTACCGCCAAGGACGAGAGAGAATCCTCGCGGTCTTGACGGGTCACAGGTATAGGCTTAGAGAGAAGATCCTGCAAAACTACAGTCAAGCACTTGAAGATCTCGCCAGTCACGGAGATCTTGATGATGTCACGGTCATGAAGCGGGAAGACATACGGCCTCATTGAAATTACCAAGGTATCCTATCAACGCCTTGAGGAGATCTTCCAAGAAGAAATCGAAAAAGAGGGGTGCCAGACCCATGTAGAATTCAAACGGACTTGGGGAATGATCTATGGCGCCATAAGCGGACTCGAGATCGTTAATGTATATGAATCCCGCCTCATTACAGAAGAGGATAGGGGGTATCGATTTTAGGAGTTTTCCAGCTCCAAAATTGATAGAGGAAGTACTATGACAGAGAAAGACGGGTCCAAATCCAGCGGCCCTTATTCCAATACCTAAATGCCACGATCGATCGAGGTGGTCAATTGTGTGTGTTCTATCTTTCTGTCTGAAAGACAGGATTGAAGGTTACATTGTATGCAGAAACCTAAGTGAGGAAACTCGCAGAGATGCCTGCAAATACAACTACAAATTACTTACATGCGAAATCGAACTTGAATTTCCTCGGCTCAGAGATGTCCTAAATTGTTGACTCTTATCCCATTCTTTACGAGGAACCTCTAACCTTCTGAGACATAACCTTTTATGCTGTAGCCCCAAGTATGCAACGAGGGGTGTAGCATTGGCAGATCAACCCAGATCACCTATTGAGCCAACCCGAGTGGTTCTGGAAGGCGTGCCCCGTGTTCATTTCTACGAGGGTGGGAAGCGATGCCCGGAAGACTTCACGTTTCCCTCCTCGTTGAGGGCCTGTCTTGAGTATATGGGTGAAACCTATGGTTGCGAACACCTCATGCAGCCTCAACCAACCATGCAACTCTGTTGTACCTATGCATACATCATGAGCGCCTGCGGCTACGCCTTCTCGCTCTCATGGAGACCCGGGTGGCATATGGATAACAACTCAATCTTGTTTTTATCCACCGACCCCGCTGAGCCTTTCCGTCGAGCTTTTCAAGCTATCAGTCACAGCTACGAGATCCTACTCAAGCAGGAAGGTTATAATAATGAAGCCTATTTCCGTCGCCGTATCATCGAGAGCATCCGTGACAAACGCCGTCCTGTCCTCGGGTTTGGCATCGTCGGGCCACCAGAATGCTGCATCATCACCGGCTACGATGAAGATGGGAACGTTCTCACCGGCTGGAGCTTCTTCCAGAACTTCCCCGAATTCAACGCCGGCGTAGAGTTCGAGCCCTCAGGCTACTTCCGGAAAAAGAACTGGTTCAAGGACACCCATAGCCTCATCATCATCGGAGAGAAGCAGGAACAGATGTCAAGAGGCGAGCTATACCGTGGAATCCTGAAATGGG
>Ga0315312_1003523_pt1 | contig 10027 bp, 8 predicted proteins | sample TDP7_MG_FD_203629 | JGI IMG/M metagenome (GOLD analysis project Ga0315312, IMG submission 203629) | Freshwater sediment microbial communities from Lake Towuti, South Sulawesi, Indonesia - TDP7 | ecosystem: Environmental > Aquatic > Freshwater > Lake > Sediment | place: Indonesia: South Sulawesi... | reverse complement strand
ACCACCTAGGTGTTTCAATCCGCATCGGCTATTATATGAGGAGGAGGCATATTACCATCATATCGGATTTTCCATTTGTAATTCCATCCCCTCAATATTTTTTATCTCTTTCATCTGTTTTCCATATGGAGGATGAGCCTCTATTATTAATCTTAGTTTATTCCTAAGTATTGTATTCTCTGCTCCCAGAAGAACCGGGACTTCATATCCCTCAGTATCTATCTTAATCAATCCAACATTCTCGATGTTGAAACCATCAAGCGTCCTAACTCGTACCTTTATTCGTTCTCCTGTAAAATCCGAGTCTTTCTTAGCCAGACTATCGTGTCCGCATAGATAATGGATAAGAAATTCCGCATCGTAGTTTCCTTCGCCCAAAGCTAAATTGTATAAGTGGACATTGCCATATCCTTTCGCATTATTCTTTAAAACATCATATATCTTAGGACTTGGCTCAAAAGCGTAGACTTCTATTCCTCTTCTGCCTAAAGAAAATGTCCATCGACCCACATTCGCCCCGATATCGATGAAGCAACCGTTGTGTTTAGGAGACATATATCTAGTCAGGTGGCCTTCTCCCAGACGCGTTACGTCATTTTTGAAGACGGCTCTAGGCAAAAACGATATTCTTCGGTTTATAATGTTTAGAAAAATATAGAAGGTAAAAGATAGGCTTTTGCGATCTGCAATATCCTTAACATGTATCTTCATTTTATCATGCAAGTTCATATCTTCCGAGTGCAGCAATCTAGCTCAGAAACTCCTCCTCTCAGTAATCGGAGTCGTAAGAGACAAGCTTGGATTGATGAACCCCGCCTGACATAAGCTGGACAAGAGGGCTCTAAGTATCTTCACATAGAGTTAGCTTTGGATACACTCTATATCATGTTCATCTCAGCCCTAATAGACACTGTAAGCGGGATTTATGAGACCGCATTGATTGGAATCGAACTTTTTCAAAGACTTTCAGATCATATTCCCGCGTTAAATGTGCTTATGGCCATCTTATTCTCTGCGAGATCTGTTCAGTCGCTATTTTGAAGGCTAGGCGGGGGTGTTTTAGTGATTTGAATACCTTCTGACTGAGACTCATCTTCCTCGCTTTATCCATTGAACGATAGTATAGGAATGTCTCTATGAGTTCCTCCCTTGTAAGGTCATCGGTGCGGATCACGCATTTCCCATACGCGTAATCATCGTAATTGTTACAGAACAACTGCCCTTTCATGCTGACTTCTTTATGCAAGTCGGTGCCTGGAAAGGGCGTGGCGTATGCGAAACCGTAGTAGCTCGGATTTATCCTCCTCAAGAGATCGAAGGTTTCTCTAAGAGTCTCCTTGTTTTCCCCAGGCATTCCGACGATGAAGCTTCCATAGGTTTTTATGCCAAATTTATGTGTCAACGCAAAGGCTCTTTCAATCTCTCTAACTGTCAAGTCCTTCCTCATTCTATCAAGCACCTTCTGACTGCCAGACTCCACCCCGTAGAAGATCATCCAAAATCCAGCCTTCTTAGCTAGTTCAAGAAGATCCTCGTCTAACAACTCTTCATTTGCTCTAAAATCCGTCTTATAGATCAGTTCTCGATTTAACCCTTCATCAATCATTAACTGCAGAAGACTTTTCGCCCACTTCAGGTTAACATTGAAGGTATCGTCTTGAAAATAGATCTCTTTAACACCGTTCTCCCCCAACCATCTAATCTCCTCAACCACCTTTTTCGGATCTCGAAATCTAACAGTTCTCCCCCAAATCGATTTGTTGCAAAAGCTACACCGAAAAGGGCAGCCTCGAGATGCCATAATATACATTGACGGATGGGCACCTGTTGGGTAGGTTCCCGTGAACTTGCTGAGGTCTATCAGGCTTAAATCGGGTAGAGGAATATAATCTAAGTTATCCGCTGGTTCTCTGGGTGGGTTCATAACGCCTTTATAGCATATCCCCTCAATTTCTTCTAAATTCCTTCCTTTAATTATCTCCATGAAGATATGTTCTCCTTCGCCAATAACAGACACATCGATATCCGGAAAATCCTTAAAGATCTCAACCTCAACAGAAGATGGATGCGGACCGCCTACAACAACTAAGGATCGGGGAAGCACCTCCTCGACTAATCGGCTCACCTCCCTGGCGGACCTAGTCTGAAACGTATTCATCGTCAAACCTACAACATCAGGGTCGAATTCGGCCAAGATGCTCCTAAGCTTAGGCATGGTGACACCGTCTGCCAGCATATGCACCACCTTAACCGTATGTCCTAATCTGCGCGACATGGTTCCTAGGAGAATCAAAGCCCCGGAAGGGTACTCACAGACCTCGGTGGAGGGGTTGTTTAACCGAGGATAGACCAGCAGGATCTTCATACTTACACCAAATGTTTTATGAGAAGATAAGGTTTCGTGGCGATAATAGGACCGGATCAGGGTTTAACCTAATCAAAATATGTGATGAGCTTCCAACCCTACCCATATGAGAGGCTTGAGGGCGTTTTCCACTATTCCATATCTGGTCATGTTACGCGCTTCCAGCATTCGCCTACTAGGTTGTCCCCTACAAGAAGTCTAAGCCTGTTACTCTTCAAATATTTCATTAAGGCTCTGACTCGAGCTGGCAGATAACGTGTTATCTCCCAACAGTAAATTCTTACATCTCTAAAGCCAGCGTCTTCTAACTGCCGTTTCAGGGAAATCCAGTTGTAGCTTCTTATGTGAGAACTGTCTGCCCTGACATTTTTGCTGGAGAAGTTAGGTGTCTCAACTGTCAACTTTCCACCAGCTTTTAACACCTGGCTGATCTCAGTTAGAACTGCTTTAGGGTTCTTCACATGTTCTATTAGATGATAAGTGCAGACCTCTTCAAAGGTCTCTTCCTTGAATGGGAGGAAATGTGCATCCGCCAAAATGTCAACCTCGTCTGTACGTCTCAGATCCACTCCTATATCCCCCCTTTTTCTGAAGCCGCATCCAACATCTAGCTTCATTCCATCATCCTCGAAGAGCCTCATGCCAGCATCTAAACTCCGCTGAAGGATAGCAGATTCTCCTCCAGCTTACGAGTGGTCTGTTCTATGGTAAACTGTTCTTCGACCCTCCGCCTCCCATTTAGGCCCATTTTCCTACACAATTCTATGTCTGTGAGAAGCATGACGATCTTCTCCGCAATATCGTGGATGTCAAAGGGGTTACAGTGCAGTCCGCTCACACCGTCCAGCACCGTCTCTGAAGGACCACCATAGTTGCTTACGACACAAGGTCTGCCGCAAGCATTGGCTTCCACGGGCACGAGGCCGAAGGGTTCGTCCAAGGGCACATAGGCGACGACCTGGGTTTCCCGATAGATTGGAACCAGGTCCTTAGCATTGACACCTATGTTGAAACGGAGATCAGGAACCTTCTCTTTGACGAGGCTGATGGCTTGCCTCAGGCGCTCCGTGTTCTTGAGGAAATGTTCTCGACCAACGTAGCTGACCATATGGGTCTCCTCGACCGTAGAGAAGGGAAACCGGTCAAGCACTATGCCAGGATGAACGACCCTCGGTGTAACGTGGAGTGCCTTTCTCACTATGTCAACCATATAGTTGCTCACGCATAGAACCCTAACCCGGGCCGCAACACGGCGCTCCACCCTTGCAAAGAAGGGGTTCAGAAGACGTCGTCGCAGACTAGGTTGTACATACTGTTTCGCAAGATGAGGAGAGAAAGAGTCGGCAAACACGGTCCTATTCGGCTCCTGGCAGTACCACGTAATGGGTACCTCTGCCTTCAGGAGACCGAGGTCGAAACCGATTCTCGGGGTGAACATGAGGATAGCGTCATACAGGCCGCGGATCTGTCGTGCGAAGGCATTCCCCTTCTCGTAGTTGTCGCGGAATCGATTTGAAGTTGGGATGAGGCTGATACTATCGTAGGGAAAGATGTCTGGATTATGTTCATGGGTTAGAAAAGTGACTTGGTGGCGTTTGGCGAAGACCTTCAGGAGGTTGTAGGAGAGGGTCTCAGCGCCGCCTAGGACGGCAAGATTTCTGTTGTAGAGGAGCAGTCTCACCCTAAACTCCTCAGCTCGAGACCTTGTTGGGTTGATTCAATCTCCAGTATCTTATTCTGAGTCTTCTTAAAGATTGCAGAACCACCTATTCACTATGAGGCTCTTTTCAGTCGTTTTAACCGATTCTATTGGCTACAGATGAACAAAAGACATTAAGACCGCTCCATGGAAACTGTATAAGGAAGATGCAAGGGGCGCCACCGTGAGGCCACTGAAAGTCATAGTCGACCACTACCTCTGGGTTCGCGTCGGCGGTGGGGAGAGGGTTAACGCCGAGCTTGTGAGGGGGCTCCTCAATTCTGGGCATAAGCCCATAGTGGTAACTCCCATAGGCTTCGATCCCCGGATGTATGAGGAGTGGTTCGGGATCAAGCTGCCGCCGGAGAGTCTGTACACGCTGACACCCCGGTTCTACCCGATCTTTGGGCTCTACCAGCGGCCCCTCTCTTGGTTCAGCCTCGTGAGCGCCATAGCCAAGGAGCGGCCTGACTGTATCTGGGTGGACAATGACTACACCCGCTTCGTGGACCACTTCGGAGACGCCAAGATTATTCAGTACGTGCATTTTCCTACTCCGGACTACCGTCTTGAACAGGACTACGCCGCCAAGTACAACCGTAACGCCTTCTGGAGGATGTACTTCGAGGGGTTCATGCTGCTCAGCCAAATACTGGGTGATGAGGCTCACCGGAACGCGGACATCATCTGCTGCAACAGCAGCTTCATCGCCGAGGAATGCCGACGGCTGTGGGGCAGGACGCCTAGAGTGCTCTATCCGCCAGTCAATGTCGAGGGGTTCTACAACCCCAAGCTTGAGGGGCGGAAGAAGGATGTGGTTATGGTTGGCCGGATAAGCCGGGAGAAGAGATATGAGGAGGCCATAGACGCCCTCTCGAAGATGCGGACGAAGGCCAATCTCCACATAATCGGCGGCCTCATCCCAACAAAGCGCGATTACTACGAGTACCTGCTGAAGGAAGCGTCAAGGAAGAGTATCATGGATCGAGTCTTCTTCCACCCTAACCTGCCCTTAGACGAGATGCTGAAGATGCTGGGGAGGTCGAGTGTCTTCTGGCACTGCACCCACAACGAGCACTTCGGCATCGCCATCGTGGAGGGAATGGCAAGTGGTCTACCAGTGGTCGTTCATAGAAGCGGGGGACAGTTCATGGACGTAACGGAGCGGGATCGGTTTGGCCTCAGCTATGCTACTACCGAGGAGTTGGCCGAGAAGACAGACAGTCTCTTAACTCAGGAGGGGTTGTGGCGGGACTACCATGAGAGAAGCCTCAAGCAGTGCTGGAAGTTCGACCGCACCGAATTTACGAGGCAAGCCCTCAGCATCATCGAGGGATTCTTCCGTTGAGGGCGCCACTGTTCTCCAGAGAGATAATGAGTCGTATGGTCGGGATGCATCCTCACTGAGGCCTATGACTTAACGGTAAGGTCCTTAGCCGGGCTTCTGTTTAATAGGACGTGAGCTGAACCTATGCCTCGTGATGGCTGGGAAAAGATGTTCTAAGCCTAATCCTGGAGTTGAGCGAATTGGGGGAGTGGGCGCTTCTAGGGGGAGAATTGGGTGACAAAACATGATGAACGATGAAAATGAGGGAGGTGGTCCCGTCGCCCGAGGAACGTCCGCCCTCTTTGTTAGGGGGTTGCTGACCATGCTCTTCGGAGTAGTCTACTTTGGTTACTTGGCCCGCACGGTCGGCGCAGAGGGGATGGCCATAGTCTCCATCCTCTCCATGCTCTATGCTTTGATCCCACTCCTCCTCTTATTGGAGACACCTACGGCGATGCAGAGGTTCATCACTGAAAGCGTGGGGCGTGGGGATGCAGGAACAGCAGGCGCTCTAGTCAGAACTGGCTTGAAATTATCTATTATTCTGAGTCCTATAGGCTTCGTGGCGGGTCTGGCGGTCTCCTCGCTCCTCTCGTCCTACCTCTTCTTTGGAAGCGGGATCTTCTCACCTCAGCTCTTCGCCATAGCCGTCGCGACCTTCATCGCCAACAGTCTCTTGATGGGTATCTTCTTCGGGTTCCAGCTCTACGAGAGATATGGGATTTTTTCCTTCCTAGGAGCTATCTGGGGGCAGGTCATCTCTATACTCTTTCTCATTGCTGGATATGGGATCTCAGCCTTCATCGTGTCGTGGGTCGTAGAGAATGTGGTAGTCTTAGTCGCCTTGCGCTTGACAGTTCCCAGGTTCTCGACGAGTAGCTCGACGCTATACCCTTTGTTTCCTTTGGTTACCTTCAGCATACCCATCTTCGCGTCTACCTTTGTTCCCTACCTTGTCAACAACGTCTTCATCAAACTCTATATCTTCGAGACGCTCCCGCGAGCAGATCTTGGGCTGTACGAAGTCGCGGCGAGGATGATCGCCATCCCCAAGATGTATGAAACCGCCTTCCTGGCGGCACTTTTCCCTTACTTCTCTAGAGCCTTTGGTGTGGGTGGGAGCGCGACCCTAGGTCGGGGTGTTGGTTGGAGTTCGCGCCTCATAGCTTTGGTCTTCGCGCCGATCCTCATCGGCCTCGCCTTGGTTGCAGAGCCCTTCTTTCTAATAGTCTTCGGCCGAGATTTCTCGGACTCCGTTCCCCTCTTCCTAGTACTCCTCTTCTTTGGGTTGCTCAACTTCCTAGCCTCACCCTTCACCCTCGGCCTGCAGGCCCTGGGGCGAACCAAAGATGTCTTCATAATACAGGTCGCGGCCTCCTGGATCTGTCTGGGCGTGACATTACTGCTTTCACGTTTCCAAATTATAGGCGTGGCCGTCGGTGCTGAGACCCTTGGGTTAGTGGCTTCCTTGCTGAGCATCTACGCGTTTCGACAGAGGGTCAGCGCGTCCATAGAGGTGAAGGCCAAATCCATGGCCAAGATCTTCGTGGCAGCTTTGGCGATGATTCCTCCGGTCTATGGCGTCTCCGTAATATTGCCTCAGTACAGGTTCGTCCCCCTCCGAGTCTTGGTGGGTGCTGTGACCTATCTCTTGGTCGCCAGGTGGTTGAAACTCCTGAATAGAGAGGACCTGTCGACCATTACATTGATGCTCCCCCCGAGTTTGGGAAGATTCCTTATGAGAGTATTCAGCTTCGACTGAACTTCTTCAGGCTTGGGACTCCCCTTAGAGTACCAGCGAGCCGTCTCAACGATGGGTAGCCAATACTCCTCTAGTGGGCTTGGAAGGAGAAAAATCGACATTGCCTAGTTTATGAGCAGGGAAAACTGGACTGAGACGCGACGAGTGCCCCTGTCTGTTTTGTCCCAGCTTCGGGTTCTCAAGAACTCCCCAATGACATGTGGGGCCTTCTGGAAAGTCCTGTTCCCAGAACCGAAAAGGCTTATCTCGGCTCCAAAGCTAAAGTTCGGAATAGATCGAATTGTCGATGGGGCGTCTTCGACATCATTTGTTCAAGAGGATGGTTGAGGCGTGCCATGCGGCCCTGAATGGGGAAGGTGTTGAATGAAGGTTCTAATCTGCGATCCTGTGGAGAAGGAGGTCGTAGAACTCCTCAAGAAGAAGCTGGAAGTCCAGGAGGGGGGGAGCCCAAAGGGGACCGATGCCGATGCTCTAATAGTTCGGAGCAGGACGAAGGTCACGAGAGAGATCATTGAATCCGCCGGAAACCTCAAGGTAATAGGTCGTCAAGGGGTTGGACTGGACAATATCGACGTAGAAGCCGCAAAGGAACGGGGAATAGCGGTTGTGAATACGCCCGAGGCGCTGACTGAGAGCGTCGTTGAGCTTGCTTTGGGCCTGATGCTCTCCCTTGCCCGAGATATTCCGAGGGCTGACAGGGGGATGAAGGAGGGGGCTTGGCTGAAGGGCAAGCTCAGACAGCTGGAGCTCTCAGGAAAGACCTTGGGGATTCTCGGCCTTGGAAAAATAGGGACTAGATTGGCAGAGATTTGCAGGAGTTTAGGGATGCCCGTCATTTATTGGAGCCGCAATCGCAAGCCCGAGATCGAGGAGAAGGTCGGGCTTGTCTATGTGAGCTTCGACGAACTCTTTAGGAAGGCGGATATCCTAAGTATCCACCTAGCACTGACCCCGGAGACCAAAGGGATCGTCGGTGAGAGGGAGCTCTCCCTGATGAAGCCCTCAGCCTTGCTGATAAACACGGCTCGCGGAGCCGTCGTAGATGAAGAGGCTCTCTACAAGGCTCTAAGAGACGGCAAACTCGCAGGGGCGGGATTCGATGTCTTCGCCCAAGAACCCTACAGTGGGAAGCTATGCGAACTCCCCAATGTGGTGCTTACACCGCACGTGGGCTCTGATACGAGGGAGGCGCAGCTTCGTTCGGGGACCAGCCTCGCAGAGAAGATAATGGTGGAGCTCAGGGTCTAGTACAACCTTTACGTAAGAAGACTAGCTTTGGAGATCCCCTATCACGTTTCTGGGGCTTCGTCTTCTCAAGACAAAACATTAGGAAGTGGCCTTCTACAAGGCATTCGTCGGGCCTCCCGCAATGGGTCTGCTAAGGGTCTTTGGGGAGACTAGGATGACGGCTGTAAAGCTGAAGGCTGCGGAGAGGATGATGGAGAAAGAGAAACCGTAGAGTGAAGAGAGCAAAGCCGCTATGTAGCCTCCTATCCAGCCCCCCCAGGCCTTGGCCGTATATGTTATGCCGTAGTTGACCGTCGAGTACCTTCGCCCATAGTAGTCTCCTATTATCGAGGGGAAGAAGGTGAAGATGGGGCCCCAGAAGAAGCCGATCAAGGAGACTATCGTGACGAAGACAACGTCTTTCGAACCGAAGCCGAGGAGGAAGAGGGAAAGGATACCTTGTAGCGTGAAGAAGATGGTCATGGTAACCTCGCGGCCCAGATGGTCGGAGACCCGGCCGCCGACGATCCTGCCCAGACCATTGGTCAGGGGGAAGATAACTGTGGTCAAGAGGACAATGCTTGGAGACAAGTTGAACGATTCCCCAAGCGATGTCAGTTGGGCCGCGATCATCAGGCCTGTTTGGGAGGTCAGTATGAATGCCGAGTATATCAGCCACCACTGGGATGTCCCAACCATCTCCGCTGGTCTGAACTGGTAAGCCTCAACCGAAGCCCCGCTCTTCACCCTCTGGGCCGATGCTTTTGGCAACCAGTCCGCGGGTGGATAGCTTGAGAGGAACCCTAAGGCTATTAGGGATAGGAGCATTACTCCTCCCATGTGGAGGAAGGCGCTTCTGAAACCTTGTAGCCCGATTATCCAAGAGATGAGGGGGTTCATGACAGCGGCCCCGAAGCCATAGCCGAAGGAAACGAAGCCCGTCGCCAGACCTCTCCTGTCTGGGAACCATTTGTTGGCCACACCAACAGCCGTGGCATATAATATTCCGACACCAAGGCTACCCGTGCCATATGTGAGGTAAAGGGCCTCAACGCTATTCGCGTAGGATGAAGCTAACCATCCGAAGCCAGTAATGGCTCCCCCAATGAGATTCAGGAGTAGAGGTCCTCTCCGGTCTGCCACGATCCCCGCTACTGGCTGAGCGAAGGTCATGAGGGTGGTGAAGATCGTGAAGGTGAGCTGAACTGCAGCCAGTGTCGACTTGAGTTCTACGCTGACGGGCTTGGCGAACAGTGTCCAAGAGTACTGGTATAGTCCAATAACCATCATGCTCAGGGTCGCCGCTACTAGGATGACCCATCGTTCCTGTTTCATCCTCTTGAGCCCAAAAACGACCATGGTCTCGCCGAGGCGTGTTCCCTACCCTTGTCTCTTCGAGGAATTTAACCTATCGCGAACCATCAATTCTGTTGTAGAAAGAGTTTAGTTCACCTCCCATGGTATTCAAGATAGATTGTCCCGAACCGGATTTGCTGAGCTGCCCCTCCACGGTGGTAAGGCCCCTCCTTGGCTCGTCAAGAGGATGCAAGGCCTCTCAGAGGCCATCATCGAGGTGATACTCGATGAGCATGGCGTCGATGAGCTCTTCTCTAGACTCTCAGATCCTTACTGGTTTCAGGCCTTCGG
>Ga0315312_1003522_pt1 | contig 10033 bp, 15 predicted proteins | sample TDP7_MG_FD_203629 | JGI IMG/M metagenome (GOLD analysis project Ga0315312, IMG submission 203629) | Freshwater sediment microbial communities from Lake Towuti, South Sulawesi, Indonesia - TDP7 | ecosystem: Environmental > Aquatic > Freshwater > Lake > Sediment | place: Indonesia: South Sulawesi... | reverse complement strand
TTCGTCCGTGCAAGTGAAGTTTCTCCTTGAGTTTAGCAACCTCACGATAAAACGCGCGTCTACGGTTCTGGTCGTTAACCGGGAGGTCATAATCGCAAACCCAGGAAACGACTGGTGTTGTCGCACGTGTGACTGGTCTAGCCAAGTGACGCATCCCCATAACCTAACGTACCGCGAGGCGTCGGCGAACTTGGTTGGAGAGCGTTGCTGGGGCTCACAGAGCTTTGTTGCGGAGGACCTGGCCCATTGAAGTCAACCGTTGGACTGGCTGCAACCCTCAAAATCGTCTGTTCCAAGGGTGTGAACTGCTGAGTTACCCGTTTCTGATTACTTTCAGTCGACCGATTTCTCTCGCACCCTATATGTGTTGTTGTTTGTTTCTCTCTCTGCTTATGCTGACATGGTGAAACAACTATCCCACGCTCTTCCACCTCGATGAGATTAGGTGAGAGAGAGAAATTATCTATGGAAAACCTTGACTCATGCCTTTCATTGTGTTGGACTCTGATACGCGAAATTTGTGGAACCACTGAGACTTCTTTGTTGAGAATCATAAACCATGTGTTGCCGCGTTTCTCGTAGTTCACTAAACCGAGCCTTTCCAGGTAGCCTTCACGCTTGGAAATGTTCTGCCTCAGCTCTATAGTTTTTTGGCTTATCGTCCCAGTTTGATAGCGTGCTGTTCTTTGAATAACTCTCTTTGAAACGTCTGGTTGTGTTCCAAAATAAGCCTTCAAACTTGTGCGATCCCAGATACCCATCTCATCCTGGAAAACTCGTTTTGCTTCCTCAAGCGGAAACGCAAGAGTCACGCCGTACTGATGCTTCAAAATGGTTAAGTATTGCAGGCAGCGTCGACGTACAGTTTGGCAACCACGTCTAACGTAGGTCCTAGGCTTGGTTGTGAAGGGCCGCTCAATAACCTCAAAAATCGTAGTTCTCCGCAACACCCTCCCTACTTCGGAAAAACTTTCAGCGTCAGAACGACTCAAAAGTCAATTGCGCCTCCGAAAGCTGAAGGCGGCGTTGTATTGTTATCATGATTGTGAAGCCTCACTTGCGTTCAATGCGATCGTCCCCCGCGGTTTCAATTGACCTGACATGAAACGCCTTGTCTGTTCTCAACAAACCTACTCTAGCGCCTGGTCTGACCGAAGACAACCTAGTCTGCAGTATCTCTGACTCTGGACTATTCTTTGGAAAAAATAGCACAATGTGCTCAGCTCCGCAAGCTAAGACAACAGAAACTTCCGATTCGGATACTTTAAGCCTTACAAATCTCCCGATTAATTCTGACCACAAAGCCAGTTCAATCTGTTTGCCTCGTTCAGCCAGCACCAAAATCACCTTTCAGAAGTATCTTCATATTGTCGTGAATGTTCTAGGAACTCGCCAATGGCTTTCTCAGCTAGCTCTTGCACACGTCTTTTTCTAAGAATTGCCTCTCGTCTAAAGTCAGCCCAAATCTTGCGGTCAATCCGTATCCTTACAAAGACTTTGTTAGACATAGGTACTTATGTAAGCAAATACATTTTAAATAGAATCTCTCAAAAAAATAGAGAGGTTATGCAATGGACAGAGCAAATATCTTGGAGAAATTTGTTCGGAGCATGGATCTCCTCTGCGAGTACGAGATAGAAAAGGCCTTAGTAGAAGTAAGCAAGTCAAAGATATGGAATTTTTTGCAAGATCTCCAAGCTAACGGTTTAATTGAGGATTGTTCAGGGCCTTTTTCAAGACGTAGTACTCCTAAAAGGCTCACTATGAATGGGATAAGAGTCTTCGAAAAGATTGTTCAGCCATTGTTAAAGGCTCCTCAGCACTGTGATTATCTATTGAATTTTCCAAGTGAAGAGTTAGCTGTCGCTTTTCAGATAAAGCTCGTTGAAAGGGTAGATAAGCGCTTTGGTCTCCTAGATTGGAGGAGAATGGTGCAGTTAGATCCTGAGTTGACGGCCGTTTTTCCGGTTCTGAGGGAGATTATCGAAGGCTTCCCGCTTCTTGACGCCTTAGCTAACCGCAAACTAGTCAGCGCGTTAAAGGCAAATCTGCTCGATCGTATCAAGTATAGAAACGGTCCTCTAGGTGTCTTCATCCAATGAAATCATCAGCTGCATGAATGGTGAGCAGCTTGTGGCAGATTCAACCACTCGCTAAGCATATTAATGTGGATTTTTACCAGTAAAGTTGTGCGTAAATCCCACCCCCCGCACTATCCAACTAAGAATATTGCAAACCTGTAACAAAGCCTGTCGTTGACAGAACGTATAGGAATTACATGAAGAGAATGGTTGATCTTGGTCTATTGAGGTGTGAAGGTTCTCGAAGATGGAAGATTTATGAAATTGTTGTTTAGCCGTGATTAGGTTATCTATGCTTTTATTCTTTTGACTTAGATATATTTCGGGGATCTTCAGGGTTCGAATGATGCAATAATTCATACACCACCATTCCCAAAGCCATGGCAACATCACAATCCGAAAGCCTTAGTTCTTTGTTTTTCGCAAAGATTATCTTCCAAATTTCCTTTCTTAGCGTATTGATTTTTGAGTTCATCATGAGAAGATATTGCCCCTCTCTTTCTCCAGCTCTGATTGAACTTCGCATCTTATGATCTTTCATTCAATCACCTAGTTCGATTTTGATTTAAGACCTGATAAAAATGAAGTTAAATCACATTCATTCATAAAAAGGGTACTGTATAGATGCGAGGGTGTGAACGAGGGTATAAACCTAGTCCCCCGCACCACTGAGTGGTTACTTAGGAAAAGTGAAACTCAACCGTAAGCATTTACATGGCTTTGGACTAATATTCGCTGAATAGGCGGTAATGGTGTTGGATAAAGAAATGGGGCCTAGGCCTAGCATTCTCGCGACGTTGTTGTGGGCGCTTGGAATTTTCATAATCGGCTTGACAGTTTACAGCCTCATCAGTTTGCGGGGCTGGACAGAGAACCCGCGCGACATCCTCTTCATATTTGTGGGCTTTTCAAGCGGCGTAAACGCAATCGCAACCGGAGCCCCTCATCGACATGCACAGCATGAGATACAAAACAGGAAAGCGTGAACTATAGAGAAAAACGGCTTTGGAGTTTACACGAAGACTGATCAATCCTACAAGTAGCGGAAACGCTTTTTTCTAGTTGAGGTGCAAAACATGGTGAAATCAATTTTCTAGAAGTTAATTCCATAAGCTAATTTAGATAGAAGCGGTATAACCAGTTGGGATGAACAGATGCGCAAGAAAGCCGTGATTGTAGTTTCTCTTGTGGAGGAAAGCGCTGAAAAGGCAAATGAAGAAATTGAAAGGGAGATATTTGAGGAACTTTCGAAGGGCTTGCCTAAGATCCCCTGGATGAAAAAGGTTGAAAAGGTTACCGTGACGGAGGCTTAGAAGCTAACCAATCAGGCTTCTCATGAAGTTATGAATTTCTCCATTTACTTTCAAAATGGTTTCGACGGTTTTTTCGCCTTTATCGGTTAACTTGTAAACTCTCTTCCTCTTGTTCCACATACCTTTTATCAATCCATCTCGTTCCATGGAATACAGAACAGAATAAACCGTACCTGAACTAAGCAAAATATGAAATCTTTTGCGAATAAATGTGATAACATCATAACCGCTCATAGGACTTCCCTTCATCAATTCCGCCAAAACCACTGCATCCATGAAACCTTTAACCATCCTCTCACGCATTTCCCTCAAAATTTCCCTTTCCAAAACACCCTCTCCTGTCTTTGTTTATCTAATTTATATATGCTCAAGCTTCTCTACAACTTCTTGCAAGTTTCTTAGAAAAGGGTGGTCCGGCTTCTCAATTGCCAAGAGTGAAGCCCTGTCGGCTTGAAGCACGTCGCAATAGCAAGGTATTACGCCTATTACAGGATGTTTGAGAGCTGCCTCCATCTGATTGATTAATTCTTTCTCTCTTCCGTTTGACCAAATTCGCGTCTCAGGAAAAACCTTATTCATTAAGACTACGGCTCTCTTTTCGAAATCATCGTAAAATTCTGCGAGTATCTTTTGCACGCCCTCTATGTCCAACGAGTCCAAAGTTGTTACTATAACGGATAGGTCAGAACTGATCACAGCGTTGATGGATGAATATTGAATACCCGGGCTTGTGTCGAATATGCAACAGTCTATGCCCATGTCGTTAGAAAGTGTAGACCGTAATGAGAAAAGCTTCTTAACAGCCGCAACTTCCCAGGCTCTACTCCTTCCCATCATGTTTCGAATCGCTTCTATACCAGGATTTGCCAACCCTGCAAACAGTCTTCCCCTTAGATTGTACTTTTCAGATACGTCAACCAAAGCTTGCTCTATTGTACCTCGGCCATTTATGAAGTCGTTCAACCAATGTTTGACTGGTCTCCTGATTCCCTTTGAGAACACAGTTAGTAAACTCGGGGCCCGAAAATCTAGGTCCAAAAGTGCGACGTTCAACCCTTTACTTGCATAAGTTGCTGCTAAGTTCGTTGCTATCAGGGTTTTCCCAGTCCCACCCCGTGATGAGTGAATCGCTATCACTTTTCCCTTCATTCTTTTACCTCCGACGGAATCATTCTATGTAGAAATACACTTTGCGGCCTTCTCGCTTTTTCTTGAGGTATCCCATCCTCACCAGCTGGTTTGCAGAAGCGCTTTCTACCGCTCTCAACCTTTTTGTTTCCCTTGCAAGGTCTTCAGCTGTCGCCTCCTTCAGTTTGTACAAAACCATTACAGTCTTCCTTAAGGACCTAGGTAGGGACAACAACGTCATAACATCGGGCTGAAGCTTGATGACTTCCCCTTGATGACTTCCATTGGTGATCCTTCGAAGAAACTCTTCCTGTGTCTTTAGTATCTTTCCATTCAACTCAGCCATCATGTCAAGTTTGCTATTTATCTGGTTGAGCTCATCAGTTAGCATCGTCAATAATGCATTCACGTCCAAAGTTGGCGACTTTTTCTTCGCAGTTTCGCCTACAACCATCTTTAAGGCCACGAAGTGTATTAGTGTATGTTCATTAATACACTAACAATATAAATCTTATGTAGAGATATTTCTTCATATTATGAATAGGATCGGAGAGGATCATAATGGAGAATCGTCAAAGAGTGTTTTCGACTAGAGTGTGTGGTGAGCATAGCGTAAAGGAGCGTTGTGATAGGATTCTTGAGGAGAATGGAGGAATAGTAGCAGATAGGGCTAGGACAATATTGCTTGAAGACGCCTCCTTGAAGGATTTACGGCTTCCTCTGGAGTTTGTATCAAAGAATTGGCGCGACCCTCTCACTCCATCTTTGATGGGCCTTTCTTGTCAGGCGGTCGGAGGGCGGTCAGATGTCACCTATGAAGCTGCTTTAGCTATGAGCCTGATGCACCTGAGCTTTTACGTCTGGGACGATATGATAGATAAGGCTCGTTTTAAGCTATTTAAGCCGACGCTTTTTGGGAAATTCGGTGAAGGCACAGCATTAATAATCGGTGGACTTGCGTCAGCTAAAGCCTTTTCAATTCTTAATCAAATGCCCGTAGATAAAATGAAACGTCAAACTGTTACTAGGCTGATCTGGGATCTTTGGACGAAGATGGCTAAGGCTGAAACAGTTAATCTTAGATTACGGAGTCAGGGAAAACTTACCCCTAGAAAGAAATTTTGGGTGATCAAAATGGAGGCCGTCGACCTAGAAACGTGTCTAAGAATTGGAGCAGTTCTAGGTAATGGTTCTGAAGAAGAAGTCAAACATCTAGGTAGGTATGGGCTATATCTCGGCATAGTTTTAGAATTATGGAAGGACTTCCATGTATCCATTAACTTGACGCTAGAGCTGGCTGAAAAAATAAGAAGCGGCGCATTGCCTTACTCCTTACGGTGGGCAAGGAAACGCTCTGAAAAAATTCGAAAAAAACTTGAAGATCTAGCAAATAGAAATACAATCGGGCCATCCGATATAAAGGAAATTGTAGAAGATACCTTGGAAACAAAAGCGTTGAACAACACAATGAAAACTATCAGAAAGTTTACCAAAAAGGCAAAAGAGGAGCTGTTTGAATTGACGAAAAATGACGCTACTCGAACGCTGAAATTCTTTGTTGAGGCGCAACCCCAACTTTTCGTCGAAAGCCTATCGACATTGCAAGTATAGCGGAGCTACGCGAGTGCTGGCCATTTCTGATCGGGACCAATCGCTAACAGCACCGACACAACATTGCCTAAGTAAATCTCTGGAATTTTGACCTTTCTGCACATTTTCATAAGCAAGTTCTTGTCCTTTCTCTCAACCGCATCTTGAACCTTCGGAAATACGTCGGGGGCCGTCAAAGATTGAAGATAAAACGACACATCCGCTATTCTTTCCTTAAGGGTTTTCATTTTCCCACCTTTGTGAACATCGTCCTTTTTTCCTATTAAAGCTTGTTATATCCCAAAATCTAAATCTAAGTCTAAATCGAATCAACGTTAGTGTGGCGAATTGAGCATCCTGATGACGGGTATTCAACTGACTAAACGTGGCCTCTTGGTCACCATGATTCTTCACCTTGATTTTCTTACGTGGTACCATGTCATCTCCTTCGGGGTTCTGTGGCATGTCGTTGGTTCATCCGCTGAGACTTATCTAATGGCTTATGCATCTTATAATCTTATAATCGCCATTACAGTGATATTATCCAGTTTTTTCATTCACAAATTCAATAAAATATATATCATCTATGGATGTTCTATAGCCATTCCAACAGTAGTCCTTCTTCTTCTATTTGTTTCAAACGTTATTCTTAGATTAATAATCATTTTCGTAGAAGGCGTATTCTTCGGTATAGGTCAGTTGGTCTTCTTTACGTATTTCTGGAGCTTAACCGTACCTGAAGAAAGAGGTCGGGCTGCTGGTCTCGCTGGATTTTTCTCTATACCATTTTCTCATCTCATAGGTCTAATGGCACAAACTTTTGATTTTTTTGGGACGGTAATGTTAAGTGCTATTCTTAGTCTGGGAACACTGGCAATTAAATTGTTAAGGTCAGAAAAGAAAGCTTTGTTGACGAGAAAGAAGAATGAAAAAGGATATCGTCCTGAGAAAAGAACCATCCTTCTTTACTCTGTTCCGTGGATACTCTTTTCTTTAATTAATATGACACTGGCCAGAAACATATCACTCCATGTTTTACAACGCGTTCCATCTTCTCTTTACATATTTCTCTCGGTTCTGCAGATGACCGCATCTGGTTTCGGAGCGTTGGGCGGGGGAATAATTGCAGATCTCTTTGGACGAAGGTTATCACTAGGTTTCGGCCTTACTTTATATGGAATTAGCTCGGCTCTCGGAGGGTTTGTCGAAAACTATGAGGTGCTTTATTTTATGTATGTTATAAACGGTTTGAATTGGGGAATCCTCTGGGCACTGTATGGCTCTGTAGTTTGGGGTGATCTAGCCAACGAAGAAAGTTGCGCTAAGAGATATTCGATTGGATTGACAATCTTCTACTTGGGTATGGGCGTTGGATTTCTCCTTTCCCATCAAATGTCTCAGATCCCGCTAATCGTTAGTTCTCTTGTAAGTTGCGCATTGATTTTCCTTTCGAACGTACCGCTAATTTTGGCTCCAGAACTGTTATCCTCAGATTTCCGCGAAAGAATAAAATTAAAATCATACATGAATGTCGTCAGGAAGATTGGACGAAAACCATCGCAAAATCAGGGATAAATGCTATCGAATAGTCTTGGGAACGCTGAAGCTTCTCTAATGTGTTTAAGCTTGCAGATCCACTGGATCAACCTTTCAACACCTATCACAAATCCCGAGTGAGGAATAGAGCTGTATTGTCTGAGATCCATATACCACCTTTGATCCTCCGGTTCTATCTTCTCCTCCGTCATCTTTTTGAGCAAAACCTCTTTTTCGTCTATCATTTGCCCGCCGCCAGCAATCTCTCCATAACCTTCTGGGGCAAGCAGATCCACGGACAAGGTTAGCTCTGGCCTTTTGGGATGAGGTTTGTAGAAGAAAGTTTGGATACCGATTGGAAACTCCGTAATAAAGAACGGTTGATTGAATCGAAGACTAAGGTGATTCTCCAGTTCCCAGTTTAGTTCATGCCCCCACGAGATGTTAAATCCATCCATTTGCAGCATCTCGATAACCTCATCATAGGTTAGCCTAGGGAAGGGTGTCTGCACCTTTACTATGTCCTTAACATGACGTCGCAAACATTTCAACTCCTCTATGGCATCTTTGGATAAACTGTGGCAGATGTGAGTCACTAGCTCTTCCTGAATCCCAATTATACCATCCAAATCACACTGGGGAGCCGCCGCTTCTATGCGCCAGTATTCTGTTAAATGTCGTCTCGTTCTCAACTTTTCTGCCCTGAAGGCAGGGGCGATCGTGTAGATCTTCCCTAAACTTGCCATAAAAGCATCGGTGTAAGGTTGTAGTCCTTGGGTAAGGTAAGCCTTTTTATCGAAATATTTAACCTCAAAGAAGTTAGGCCAATCTCCAGCTGCTGGAATTATCGTTGGGCCGTGGACTTCAATGAAATTATGTCGGTTAAACCACCATCTGGCTGCATCAAGCAAATTAGCTCTAATTTTCATTACTGCTCTATTTTTCTCGCTCCGTAGGTTACGAGTGCCAAACATGTCGCAATTCAGAGGAAGACTTACAAATTAATTTTACTTAAAAACTATTAATCAGACTCACGGCGGATGTCCAACAATTGCTTATCCTCTAAACTACGAAATTTCTTGAGAACATAATTGTTGGCTAACCAGCAAGGTTATGTCAAAGCCCAAGTTTGATAGCACTTCTGCACGGCTAGGGTCTGCGCACCCGCTTTTCGGCGACGTATCGGAACCAATAGTTCAACCGAACATAGTTTGCCTTTCTTTTCTCAAAGGAATTGTTTGTCTTCGCCTATTTTCTATTTGGAGCCTAATAATTGACGATAAATAGTTGAACCAACGATTACTATTCGTCCGAAAAATTCCCCGAACGGAATAAGCGGACAGAAAAGAAGCGTAACCCGGGTAACCCCCGTAACCCGCCTCTAACCCGTCAAAGCGGGCAGGAACGGACAGAGGCACGGAAACCCGCAAGCGGCGGCGTGAAGGAAAAGGGCAAGGCAAACGGGAAAAAGGTCCTCGGCAACGCCCACGAATCAAATCGGGAGCAACGGGCTAACCGCCCACGGGGCGCAGCAAGGAGCGCAAAAAGGCGGGTAAACGGCTCACGATTGAATAGGCGGCGGATAAATCGGCTTAGCCGAATCCGTAAAATAATCCCAACGTGGAAAGCGGAAGGTGACGAGGTAAAGCAGGAGGCATTGGACGCCTACTCTCGCCTACGAGCCTGAAAAAGCGGGGCATGAGGAGCCTAAAGGTGCCAACCGATGTCCAGCCTGAGGAAGCTCCCGTAATACGACCCGCACCGCCCACAAAGACGGGATTTTCCGATAGACCTGAAAAGGTCCATAGGTTTAGCCTGAAACTAGGTGCGTGGCAACCGAAATGAGCAGAAGCCGAGATTACGTGAACGGCGTCCCCTCGGAAATTGCCGAAAGGATCCATAGACGGCTGATGAGTAAGCGCCGACGAAAGCTGTCTTAACCTTTTTTTTTCTGAAGCCCCGATAGCCTCGCGGGTTAAGTTCGAAGTTAACCCGGAGGGCTAAAGGCTCACCTGAGATAGGGCGACGGGGCAAAAAAGGAGGTGATAAGTTTGAAGGAGAAGAAAGCTGAAAAGGTGCAAGAGGATAAGCCAAAAGCAAAGCCTGAAGCCGAACCTAAGGAACCCAGAGGAGTAAAAATAAACAAATACGGGTTTTTGCACATCAACGGAAGTTTGGCGGAGCATCTGGGCTTAGAATTCGGCAAGGATAAAGGCAAAGACGTGCCCGTGACCATCGAGCCCATCCAAGGCGGGTTTGTAGTAAAGGTGAAGGTTTAAGCGGAGTAATTCCGTTCAAATCCACAATCTCTTTTTTGAGCCTTTCGTAATCGGAAGGGCGCAGGAAACGGCGTAGGGCGAATTGAAGCCCAGAAACAGACCAAGC
>Ga0315312_1003521_pt1 | contig 10036 bp, 9 predicted proteins | sample TDP7_MG_FD_203629 | JGI IMG/M metagenome (GOLD analysis project Ga0315312, IMG submission 203629) | Freshwater sediment microbial communities from Lake Towuti, South Sulawesi, Indonesia - TDP7 | ecosystem: Environmental > Aquatic > Freshwater > Lake > Sediment | place: Indonesia: South Sulawesi... | reverse complement strand
GGTCCCGGTTTCGAGCATGCACCGTACATGGTTTCAGTGAAGAGCAGGAGAGACGCGGTTACAGCTACCGAAATAGTAAAGGCTGGAAGACTCGCCACGACTGTCAAGAAGCGGTTCATCGTGGCGGTCCCGGACTTGGAAAGAGGCAAGGTAGAGTATCTCATATTTAAATGGTTTAAGGCCTAAGGTGTAATCGAAGGGTTTTCTGAGCAGATTTCCTATCGAAGGGGAAGGAACGCACTGACCTTCACTACCGGAGGCTTTGACGGAGTGTGGTTGTTTAGGGGATACTCAAGACTAGGATTCCGAGGATGGTCATTAAGTTGACTAGATAGAGTATGAGAAGAACGAAACCCTCTCGACTCCCCATCTTTTTGTTGTCTAAGAAGTACCATAACAGAAGGTTTGAGATCACACTGAACAGTATGAGGTCGGAGAGGACGAGTATGTTCACCTTGAAGGGTGTGAAAGTCAACAATAGACCCAAGATAAGCGTTGAATTCAAGAAGCAGCTTCCAACAATATCACCCATTGCGATTTCAAAATAGCCCCTGACGGCAGCTCTGACGTCAACCACAAACTCAGGGATACTAGTCCCCAAAGCGACGAGAGTCGCGCCTATGACGGAAGCCGGAACTCCAAAGAAAGCTGCAATTTCTATCGCTGATTCAACAGCAAGCCTAGCACCTACGATGACGCCAGCTACACCGGCGAAAGCATACGATAGCTCCTTCCAAACTTTTCGATCAATATTGCCGTTCGGGATGCCTTCTCTGTCTTCCTTTGTCTTACGCGCTAGGAAATAAGAGTACCCAAAGAACACGCCCAACAACATGACACCGATCAGTCTGCTAATGTACTCAAGATAAAGAAGCGTTAGAAGCGTTATCGAGAGAAGCATCAGTCCAGTCTTGAACTCTCTCGTATCTTCTTCCCTAAAGGTTATCTTCCCCTTATTGGAACGACTTAGAGTCGCAAGAACAAGGCAAGCGCCGATTATGAAAGTGATATTGGTTATGTTGGAGCCGAGAATATCTCCGAGTGAAATGGACATATTCCCAATGAGTATTGCGTTGATGGCGACAGACAGCTCGGGTAGTGATGTTGAGAAGGCAACTAGAAGATAGCTTAAAATGGATTTTCTCAGCCTTCGCTTCTCGGATATGGCGACTATGTTGGATACGACTATCCCGCTGCAACCGCCGAGTAATACTATTCCAAACGCTAGCAACAGAGGAGGCAACCAAATCATCCGAGTCACTCTCGTTTTGACAGGAATCAGATAACTAAAGTGATGGCGCTTTAAATTCATTGCTCAGGATCTAGCCAATTCAGTGATTCATTTGAAACTGACGCCATTCACGTCCTGATCCTTTCTACTTTTTGCGAACAATAGCTCAGCATGAAACCGAGGGCCTTCGGATGAAGTCCCTTTTAAGAGGCCCAAAGCATAGGGAGGCCGTTACGCTTTCCCGGAAACCTCAGCCTCTGCTTCGCGTCCAAGATTTCTGAAGGTCGATAAGTTTTCTGGTCTAAGTTTATATATTAAATCTTCTTAGGCGGGTTTCGTACTTCTTAAAAAGGTTTCTCTTGCACATATCTGCCTTGTGGAGGGCTACTAGCGTGCCTGCTAACTCCCAGTTCCAGGAGAAGATCGATATCCTAGACGTAATCATAAGTGTGCTGAAGGACCATGAAGAGACCCTCTCAAGGCTTGCTGACAGATTTGACGAGATATATGACGACATATCGGCTCTCCAAGAGAAGTTGCCCACTCTGGACCAAGCCTTACACCGTCTCGACGGGTTGAAGGTCAAACGACTGATCGGCCCGACCGGGTTGAAGGGTCCACTTGCCGCTGTGAAATGCAAGGACTGGCTGACTTTCCTGAACGCAAGCCAAGGAGCTTTGCTCGTGGCCTTTGAGGTTTCCGATGATACGTGCACATTCTCTTCTGTCTCTGACCTCTTCATCTTCACCTTCTCTGAAGAGATTGTGGACGTCAAATTGCTCATAGACAAGGAAGTGAAGAAGTGGCTCAGGCGACGTCCAAGACATGCTGGTTCCGCGACACCTTCCCCGGGCAGGTTCTCTTTTGTGGAAGGAGAATCAGTCTGCGAGGTGATAGTCAGCCCGAAGATGCTGAAGCAATGGCTTTCGCTAGAGTTGGGGATCCCAGAGAAAAAGATCATGGAAGGAAGAATCTTGGGCTGAAGACCATTGGTCCCTCTTCACAATTTTCCGTTGGCATCAGACTCCTCAAAGTGTCGTCCAAAGAGGGGAATAGAGGAGTAATGGACGCCTTACAGACCCATTGCTGAACTGGAAGGACAGAAGATGAGAGCCATTTTGGCTCTAAAGCCGTGGAAGATGCCGTTCCTCCTTGCTCTCGGAGGCGTCCTGTCAGATTACGCAACCACAGTGATGGGTCTAAGCACAAATCTAGGCTTTCGCGAGGTCAACTTGCAGTACGACCCACTCTGGGCACTCCTGGTCTTCTGGGGAGCAATCACCATATGGATGCTAACGCTGCCTACAGGAAAACTCCGAGGCCTAGCCACAAACGGGTTGGCGTTAGTCTCGTTTCTGGGCGCGGTAAATAACGCGTTAGTAATAGGTGGGTTGTCTTCCGGACTCCCAATATGAGTCCAGTCCGTTTGACCGTAATCGGAACGGTAGTAGTCTCTCCAGCTAGGCTTCAACGTAGTATTCTCTATATCCACCTCTAGCGCGTTCACCGCTTGGGTCTCGTTTCATATCATCTTCTGCGAAACTGGGACAAACCGTCCTATCTGAAAGGGACGATCCACAGATGCTATTCTATAGATCTTGCACTACGGATATTGATGGTCATAGGGGCTATTATATGGAACAGTCACTTATGCAGAGATAGGAATCTCTTGGCAAAACCGATTCGAGGGTCTTCCTTCGCTTTCTCATAAAGGGAGTAAAAGGCCTCGGTGAGCTTCTGACAGAAAAGTGCATTCCTAAACTTGAAGGCGACATAGAAGTCGCGAGAAGTAGGATGCGGTAGCTCGATGATCCCATATTCACCGTCGGCCACTATGAAACAGTAGGACACATGCTGCTCAGTAAGCCTTGCATTCACTTCCTTTGCGTCAATCAACTTTCGGATAGTGCTGACTATCTGGGGCTGTAAAAGAAGTATCCTCATAGCCTGTATACTTTCAGTGGACCCCTTCTCCTCATTCGCCAAGTAGAAGAACCTCACTCCTCTGTCAATGAGATTGAAGGCAGCTTCCATGATCCTGAGATCGAATTTGTTTGAAGCAATATAGACACTTTCTTTTGCTCGTTTCATCATCTCCAGGACTTCGTCTACGAAATGGTCATAGCCCCCAATCATTTTCACTTCGTGTACGACATCTGCCAAACTGGCCGGGCCGAAGAGCTCTTTCGTTGAGATTGCACCCAGAACTTCCTCTTTCTCCTTAACTGACAGCGTATCTGACTTCATCAACTTATCTGCCAATGCAAGCTGATCTCGCTGGCTTACGGCGTTAAGCAAGGCTCCTCCCAACCTTTGGCAGAGTCTTCCAAGCATAGTCAGAACGTAAGCGTTGTCTCGTTTTTCTATCAGGCCGGCTTCCATGAGTCTTTTCAGCCATACATAGTATCTTTTCTGTGTTAGGTCAAGTTTCCTGATAGCCTCTGTTGAGCTTTCTATCCCCTTCTCGGCTTCGAAAAAAATTCTCAAAGCATCCTCATTAGCGAGCGAAGAGAGAATCTTCAGCATCTCGGTCAAGGCAACAGAGGCTTCTTGGTCTTTCAGTTCTTCCCTCTGCAGCAGAACTGTCTCTTCCTCGCTCGATCTCATGATAACGCAGCTCTCATGTCTGTTCATAACCTCTTGAGCCAGAGTATAAAAAGCGTCAGAAGCACAGCTACATACGTATGGTATGATACTTGATAACCATAAGAATTGTACGGAAAAGTGGTCCACTAGCAGACAAGAAGTGGGACGGCCATACATGGTTCCCGTAAGGCCTGTTGTAAGCCCTCACGCCTTGAACTAGGTACTAGGAAATGGCGCCTCCGAGCCTTACTTTCTTCCTTAGCAGAACAACATGCGTTGACAAAGGAGCAGAGCTGGAGAGGAACCTCAAGGCTAGCTTGGTTGAACGGGTTTTGAGGCTTTCGGTTTCTTAGGCTTTCTCGGTGCCTTGCGGCTTTCCTCGGCCGCCTCCGGCTTCTTTCCGGGTTTCTCGACGATCTTCATGTTGATCTGGGCAATATCTTCGGTAACTGTGTTTCCCCGGACGGTCTTGCGTTTTCTGCTGCCTTTTTCTTGGGGCCGGTATCCAACGCCGCCGCTCAGAAGGGCCCTTGACTTGACCCCGCCGTGAACATCAGGCCTCATGGGGAACCCGGCTATATCACATCCGCCCGAGATCTGCACCTTGTGCCCCGAAAGCCCGACTACTGTGCCGTCTAAAGTCTCGCCGATCCTTCTGCCTATAAGAGGGGCAGCCCGGCTACCTTCAACCTCGACGATACTTGACCTTCCTGTCTCAGGATCGGAGACTATTATCTTGAACTTCGCCATGGTGGGGCATTCGCTCCTTAGCGAATTATGACATGCGCGCGGTTATTGAAAGAGGTTCCCATTTAATAAGCATTCGCCATACGCTGAAGCAAACATGGGGATTTGTAGGTTTCACTGCCTCTCTGGACTTCCCAGGAAAGAAGCGGCAAAGGCAGCCGCCAGAACAGCGACCAAGCCAACGGCAAAACCTGCGTTTGTTGTCGCATTCCCTAGCCTTGCAGTCTCTTCATCCATGAGGTCGTGTTCAACGACGCGGAAGCCGTTGGACAAGAAGAAGTCTCTCTTGGCCCGCGAGGCAGCCACATAGTCCGTTCTGGTGATGTTGGCATACTGGGCTGTGGGATGGGCAATGACTGCTGACATTCTGATGGCGTTCAAAGGGTCGAGATGAAGATTCATCGAACTTACGTAAGTGAGGTCAACAGGAAGCCAACCCCATGGAGGAACATAAACCATGGCCCAACCATGCCACCCAATCCTTGTTAGATTCACGAGAAGACTGCCATCCCAGTAGTTGTAAACCTCTGAAAGTCGATTCGGAAGGTAGATGCAGCCAACCTGCAGATAGGCTGGGATTCCAACTATGCGGCACATCGTGACCAGAAGGTTGGCTTGATCGTCGCAATCGCCCGCCTTCTCCAGCAAGGTCTCATTCGGATATCTGGGAAGGCCAGCGGTCTCGTATCTGATGTTGTCCCTAATCCATGCGATGAACCTGCTGACGATGCGGAGAACCTTTGTCTCGTTTCCGACGATCTGGTGTGCCAGATCCACTAGCTCAGGTTCGTTTGGCAGCCAAGGACCCGCAGGTTCACTGTATAACCCCCTCAAATCTCCGGGTATATCAGTCAGGTCGTCCGAGCCTTCCTCAGAGATCTGAGGAACTGGGCGAGGCTTGAGGATGATCCTGTAGCTAACTTCGTACGTGAGGTTTTCTCCGGAGTGTATCGCGGATTTGGGGAAAGACATGAACCCAATGTAGTTGCCGTCCATATCGGTCTCGAACCCGCCAACCGTAAAAGATGCCCTTGTCAGATAGACCGTCTGCCAACTGTTATTCATGAATAGGCCAATGGTCTTATCGTCCTCGGCGAAGTCCCACATTGCACCTTCAGGGTTCCTGTTCTCGTAGGTTACAGTGAAGGCTAATGTGAAAGCTCTGGTTCCTGCTGGTTTGTCGAGAGGCACAACATATGCGTTCTGTAGGTAAAGAGAGACTACAGCCATTACGCTGATCACGACGACTAGAAGACTGATACTAGGCGGCGGCGAATGGTCTTCTTTTGGAGCAGATGTCATAGGCTCTCCAGCGAAGGATTGAACGAGATCGGAATCCAACCCAAGCGGCTCTCATTCCCTTAGAGACAAGATCGTGAACCCTTGAATAAATACCTTTAAGCGAAGAGCCCACGAAGCATATATGGACCATTACCCGGAACTTGCCTAGGTGCGCTAGATTGGAAACCAGAATCGGCAGAACAGTTCTTGAGCTTGCGAAGGGTGACATCACGGAGCTCCATGTGGATTGCATAGTGAACGCCGCCAATAGTGAACTGGAGCTCGGAGTCGGAGTCGCAGGGGCTATGCGAAGGAAGGGCGGACCTCAGGTTCAAGAAGAATGCGACAAGATCATTGCTGAAAGAGGCAGGATACCCACAGGCGAGGCAGCAATCACAAAAGGAGGCAAACTCAAGGCGAAGTATGTGATCCACGCTGTTGGACCCATATATGGGGAAGGTGGCGAGGATAGGAAGCTAAGAAACGCGACTGTGAACAGCCTCAGACTCGCAGACCAGCAAGGCCTAAGGAGCATTGCCTTCCCAGCCGTCTCAACAGGCTATTTCGGTCTGCCCAAGCAGAGGTGCGCGGAGGTTATGATTCCAGCGGCGATATCCTATCTAAAGAAGGGCTCGAACTTAGAGCGAGTGATCTTCTGCCTCTACGACCAAGAGACGCTCGATACATTCAAGGAGACACTTAGACGGACCTTTTCATGAGCTCTCTCTCGGGGCGATGCATTTCAGCGTTGGCCTTCCATATTCGCATGGCTGGCTTCGTTTCCAGATCGACGATTTCGCAGTTGAAGCCCATCTTCTCAAGAACATCCATAAACTTCTCAACATCCGCACGGTCAAACCAGTAGTCATCGAGAGCCATACAGTCCTCGCCTTCGCTCAACCCTCATACATCCCAGCTCGAAGAACATATAATGACTTGCGAAAGGAGGATTCGGACTTAGAATTCTTAACACCTCTTCTTAAACCAGATTCGGAAGGAACCGAAAACCCTCTAATGATTCCTGAAGACCCAGAAAAAAGAGGCCCCGACCAGCAGAACCCGCATAGGGACGCCGTATACTTATCTGTAATGGTTTTTGTAACCTCTTGAAATTCAACAGCTAAGATTTCCGCTTAAGACTATCCCAGATAGTTTTCTTTTCATCTTCGGTTATTCCATAAATCTTACAGATCAACTCATCAATTTCAGCATCAGTTTTCTTTACTTCCTCCTCTAATCTAGTCCTTTCGTCTGTCTTCTTGTCACTGAATTCATTTATGCGTTTGTTGAGAGAGAGCATTTTGTCAACCAGCTTTGTCAAGTCGGCTTGTTCATTTTCTGAAGGTTTCTTAATCGGCAGTCTTAGGAAGTCTTGCGGATAGAATTGAATATATCCCCCTCTAACATGAGTGGAAGCAAAAAAGGTTCTGTAGTAGAAAGTCATCAAGTTCGAATTAAGTATGGCCAAAACACATTTGAGATTCACATCTTTATCCTTGGCTAGGATTATCTTGACTGAATTGTTTGCGTAAAATCTTTCATTGTCATATGCGACTTCTGGTCTTAGTCCAAAAAGTGCGGTAAACAACTTTTCTGTTGCTTCAAAAATTCGTTGGTCACGCAATGACCCATATTCGCCCCTATCTCTATCTATCACATCTTTTCGATAGTCCACCCATAGGCGATTCCACTTTATGGAATATCTATCAATAGACTCTGCGGTGATGAGCTTCTGGCATTTATCATTCTTCTTATAGTCCAGAATAAGCTTATCTCTAACGTTTCCCGTATGAATGCCATCTTTCATCTCACATATCTCACCTAAGGCTTTGGATGCAGCAGTCATCTTATCCAGAATTTTCGTGATTTCGGTGGTGAAGTCCAGAGAAAATATGTAGTTGGGTGATTTGAAGAATGATGCTTGATTTATCTCGTAAAATCCTTCCGTGCTTTTTAGTTCTGCATCAGCAGATACTCTCTTCACTCTGACTGCATTGTTTTTTCTTTCAGTCTTGTCTCGTTCTTTCTGCAATATCATGATATATGGATAGGTCGATGCATCCCTAAAAACGTCAATATTGGAAACGTCAATTATCTGTCTAATTTTGCAGTTTTCCAAGATATGTTTCCTTATCCCATATCCGTAGTCTGACACCGCAAACTTGTTTGATATAATTATGCCTAGAAGACCATGATTCTTCAAGACTTGAATCATTTTTTCTACAAACAAAACACTCAAATCGAATCTTTTGTGAGCACAGGAGTATTTTGCTCTATAGAAATTCCATTGTTTGTCTTCTATGTCTCTTGATTCTACGTACGGCGGATTTCCTATGGCAACACCAAATCCGCCTTCTTTCATTATTACTTTAAATTCGTCTTCCCACTTGAAAGCCTTGTCGCCTGCAACCTTCTCATCATCAATTAAGGAATTACCGCATTTGATGTTTTGCCTCAACAGGGGTAGTCTCTGCCCCTTTTCCGCGATTTTCAGCAAAAGGTTCAGGCGCGCGATCTCGACCGCTTGTTTATCCAAGTCAACGCTAAAAATGTGGTCCTGCAAAATCTTGACTTTCTTGGTGAATGTTGTCCCTTGCCCGGACATGTCTAGTCGAGTTTGGGCGTAGTCACTATCATGCTTACTATAATACTCGTTCAGAATGTCGAAAGCCTTGATCAAAAATGAGCCAGAACCACAGGCGGGATCCAAAACCTTGATTCTTTCTATATCGGCTTTTTCGCTTTTTAACAATTCACCTAAAGTATTCCTTACGATATAGTCAACGATATAGGTAGGCGTGTAGTAAATCCCTTGTTCCTTCCTGTGTACATGGCTTTCTCTAACCATAGCCCTTTTCTTGGTTTTCTTCAGGATATGGCCCAAGTATTGCTCATAGACGTTTCCAAGGACGTCCGCGTCTATGATTGAAAAATCGTAGCGACGCAGCTTGTCTCTGGTTCTGTATAGTCCGGTTATCACTTCTTTAAGCACGCTATTGGTTATGACAACCTCGTCCGCGAGCGCCTCTTCAAACAGTTCGCTGTCATATGCCAAGTTAAGTTTCCTGAAAAGCTCTCCCAAACGAACGTAAAGAGCCTTGCTACTATCGCCATCCCATTCTCTAAGTGTAGACAGTAAAATATTTCCCTCGAGCCTAGCATCCTCGGCTTTTCTTATGAACACCAGCCTGTTGAGCAATCTCTGGACAGCCTCGTCCAGTTCATCTTCAGTCAACTTCTTACGAGGGTTGTGGATCAGAATATCTTTTGAGAGAGCATTTCTCCATCTAGAGAAGTCGTCGAGAAGTTGCTGGTCTATAGGCGCCAGCTTGGTTTTCTTGCCCCATTTCTCGGCTTCTCTATCTATCAGACCTTGCTCAAAACTCTCTCTCGATAAAAGCCACAATTCATCGAATCTATCCAGAAACTCGCGGCAGGGGATAGACTTTAGTAGGTTTTGCAAAAGGTCTTCGGTTTTCCATTCCGCATTGAATATCATAACAGTGCCGAAGTCAGAGAGAACAGCCCAAGTACATCCCTTCGTCCAAGCGTAATCTATAGCCTGTTCAATGAAATTGCGATCATTCAAATCGGCTTTCAATGCTTTGGCTTCAAGGAAAAATCTGGGAATGCCATTAATCCTGAATCCGTAATCGACCCTCTTTCTAGATATTGTTTCCTCCGCTGTAACTTCCAGAGAATTTTCAACATCCCAGCCGAGGGCTCGAAATAGCGGAAGAATGAAGTCTTTCTTAGTCATCTCTTCATTGTATCTGCTTGCTCTCTTTTCTTCTAAGACCTTGTTGTATTTCTCAATAAGTTCTCTAACTTCTTGTTTAGCCTTTTCTTTATCCATCGTGATAATTTGAGATGACATGCCAATCAATACTGAAAGCTGAAGTGCCTTATAAAAAATTATGGACTGAAGAATTGAAGCCAAAACATGTTTTTGATGCTAATGACAAATAAGTATACGGTAGCCCGCATAAGTTAAGTTTATTAAGAAGACGGGAAATAGTTAGTTTTGGATTCGAGCAACATGCTCGAAACCGCAACGCGATATGGCGGCGTCAACCTAGACGTATGAGGCATCTAGCCTCTGGATGAAGAGTTGACCTCCAGTTGCGGGAACAAGAGATGCGGATCTAAGCATGGTCTTAGGTCTAAGGTGGGCTTGGCAAGTTTCGTCGG
>Ga0315312_1003520_pt1 | contig 10040 bp, 12 predicted proteins | sample TDP7_MG_FD_203629 | JGI IMG/M metagenome (GOLD analysis project Ga0315312, IMG submission 203629) | Freshwater sediment microbial communities from Lake Towuti, South Sulawesi, Indonesia - TDP7 | ecosystem: Environmental > Aquatic > Freshwater > Lake > Sediment | place: Indonesia: South Sulawesi... | reverse complement strand
CCTCACTGAAACCTTTACGTAGTTTTCCCTTAATCTCCCGTAACCGGGGACCTCGGGGGACATCTGGGTGAAGCCTAGGATATATTTGTTGGGCTTCACCAATCTTTTTTGGAAGGCTAGGAAGGAGCAGAAGGTTCCTATAACCTTGGAGCCCATTCCCGTGTAGGCGTCGCCCGCATCAAACCATTGGAGGCGCCCGGTCTCCTTCAATCTCTCGCGGTAGAGCCTCCCCAGAAGGCCCTTGTTCGCCTCCTTCCTCCGCGCCTCCCACTCGTCAACTCTGCCTTTAACCTCCTCGGTTATCCCCTCTAGGCAGGCTTGGATTCCCAGCTCAGGACCGTTCTCGTAATAGCCCACGGAGCCCAAAATCTGAAGCTTTGAAAAGAGCTCTTCAATGGTTATTCCGAATTTTCCAACCAAGATTTTATTTCCCGCAACTTGAACCACGCCCTTTTCTATTGCCTCATCCAAAACAGCCCTGTTTAAGCCCAGGAGTCCGTCGGGAATCTCGCAGCTCCCCACCAATGCCAAGTAAGAAAGATCCATATTGAGCCGGTTTAGGGCCTTAGCGAAGAGGTAGCAGCATGTGGCTCCTGAAAAGTCGGTTTCTCCTTTAAAGCCATAATTCTCCAAATTGAGGTCGTAAATCCGCGGATCAGCCGCTGGCCTTGGGTCGTGGTGATCCAAAATAATGGTTAGATTTCGACCCCTGTTGTGCTCCGATATAAGATCGACATGGGCAGACCCGATGTCGCCATAGAAGATAACTGCCCCCTCGCCTTTATGCAGGCTTTCAATAACTTCTGGATAAGCCTTTTCCAGACAAAGGGTCTTAACGCCATGGCCTTCACGCTCCAAAGCTGCCTTAATGACAGCGGCTGAGCACAGGCCGTCCGCGTCATCGTGATGAACCAAAAGGATTTCCTTAGGCGCCATCAGCTTTAGTTCAGATATCGCCAAGGCGACCCTTTCCCCAAACTCCTTAAGGCCCATTGAAATCCCAACATATGAAGGCGCAGACTTACTTAAAGCAATTGATAACTCCGAGGGAAAAATACCATGAACGATATTCCCAGTTAGTTGCCATGGACAAGAACTTCTATGAGCACCTAAAGGGGACCTTAAACAGCTCAACCAAATAAATTTTAGTAAATAAAGAGCGCCTATTGATGGCTGGAGGAACAACCCATGGGAACGGAAGATTTGAAGAATGATCTCCTTAAGGTTTCCCGTTGGTCTGGCAGTAGGGAATGGTGTCCCGGAACCAGTGGAAATGTGAGCGTTCTAAACCCTGACCGAGGGGAGGTTTACATTAAGGTTTCAGGGGCAAGCATGGCGGACCTTGAGCCCAAGGACATACTTACCCTAGACCTTGAAGGAAACGTCATCCAAGGCGAAGGCCGCCCATCCAAGGAGGTGAATTTTCACCTGGGCATCTACAAGGTCAGAGGGGACGTAAAGGCGGTTTTGCACACCCATTCTCCCTTCGCCACGGCCTATGCCGCTGCGGGGAAGGAGATACCGCAGGTGATAGCCACCGCGCAACTAATTCTTAAGAGGGTTCCCCTGGTGGAATACGCGCCGCCAGGCTCCCTGGAGTTGGCAGGCTACGTCATAGGGGGCTTCAAGGACCCAACGGTGCAGGCCCTGCTCCTAAAGAACCACGGCGTGGTCACCATCGGCGACACCGTCTACCGGGCATACCACATAAACGAGTGGATAGAAGAAGCCGCAAAGGTAGCCCTCATATCTTCTATCATAAAAAGATTATCCTAATAAGTTCTACCTTGACTCCTTAGAGGGTTCCCCAGAGCCCATTTTTGAGTAACGATGGATTTTCCGATTAGAGTAACAAATCTACCATGCTTTTCCCTTAACGACAAACATAAATCCCCATTTGTTAAATGGCTTAGGAGGCCTAGAGGGAGGCTTTTAGGTGATAGTAGACTGCCACATGCATGTGAAGGGGGGCGACCTTTACAGGCGTGAATTTTCCGCGGATTTTATTGTCCGCCGCCTGGACGAGGCTGGAATTGACAGGGCTGTGGTTTTCTCCATATGTCTGGGTTCCAGGGAATCCAACGACCTTACGTACAGGGAGGCAAAAAAGTTTCCTGACCGTTTAATTGGCTTCGCCCACTTTAACCCCGAGGAGGGCGACCTAGCCGTGGAAGAGCTGGGGAGGGCCTTTAAAGGGCTTAATTTTAAGGGTGCGAAGATTCATTTTGGGGAGTTCGCCTTCTCGAAGGAAATCTTTCTACCAGTCATGGACGAGATTGCCAAGCTTAAAATTCCGTGTCTAATAGACTGTAAGGAGCAATATGACGTGATGAGTGAGTTAGCAGACGCCTACCCGGAGGCAAAAATTATCGTAGCCCATTTGGGCTCCCATAATAACGAAAAGTTGGTGGACAGGTTCATAAGTTTGGCGAAAAGGAAGGAGAATGTTTTCCTTGACTCCTCCTGGAGTGACGTACCGTGGAAAATAGACGACGCCGTCACCATAGCAGGCGCCGAGAAGGTCCTCTTCGGTTCAGACGGACCGTTACTGCATCCCCTAATAGAGTTGACAAAGGTGAAGGTGCTCAAACTGAAAAGGAGGGAGGAAGAGCTGATCCTCGGTGGGAACATCCTTAGCCTTCTTCCGCGGTAAAGTCAAATTTCAGCCTTACTTTATGGGAGCATCGTTAACGCCAGCCCGGAAGCTAAAGGAATGGTTATGTTGTCGCTGATCGGTGAGGGTAAGCTTTCCGCAAGCATCCCCACGGCGGCGCCTACCAAGGCTTTCCAGGGATCTGCCAGGAAGAACAGGGCGCCTAGGAAGGCGAAGAGGAAACCGAAAGCCGAACCCTCCATCCTCTTTCCCTTGTTAAGGGGGGAAACTGTTCTCCCAAACTTTTTCCCGAAGAGGGTGGCGAAGCTGTCGCCTAGGGTGAAGATTGCGATGGATGCATAGTTGACGGGTACGGGAAAAAGGATGAGGGATAACATTATGCCTAGGGCGAAAAAGATGGGGGCGGTTGCAAACTCATAACTTTCCGACGTAATGGCTGTTTTCAAGGTTATCATGGAAAAGGGGGGAAAATCGGTTCCCTTCATTCTGGTGAATTCAGATGCAGTGTAGAAAAGAGTTACGAGGAAAATTAACAGAACGGCCAAGTAACGATCCAGAAGATACCTGCAAACGAGGGGCACGAAAAAGCCGCTTATGTGGATCATTTCCCTGAAGGCTTCGTTCCTTGAAAGGCCTGGTCGGGAAGCCTTGGACACATTTCCTGTTAGGATGGGAAGAATTTCGGTTAAGCTTCCATTAACGACAAAATCGGATTTGATGTCCACCAGAAACTCAGGACAGTAACCTATCCGCAGGGAGCAGAGATTAAACATGGGCAGATTATTTCGATCGTCAGCGACAACGACGCAGTCCCTTGGGGTTAGACCATCGGCATTAAGGATCTTCTTTAAAACTAGGGCTTTACCTTCAGGCTCTATCACATCACCCCCGATTTTACCTGTTATGTGGCCATTCAATACTTCTAAATCTAAGCCGAAGGCGTAATCCGCCCTTAACCTATCCGCCAAATCCTTAACGAAGGGGGTGGGAATACCTGAACTTATAAGGGCTGTTTTATACCCTAAATTCCTCAATTTCTTAAAAACCTCCTCTGCGCCCAACATTAGGGGAACCCTCCTATAGAAATTGAAGAGATCGTTAAAGGCAAAATCCCGGAGGAGCGCAAAAATTCTCCTAAGGGCTGATCCAAGGGGCATTAACCCAATTGTGTAGAGGAAACCGATGGTGAGGACCTTCATAAATTTCCAGAAGCCCAGCCTCCTCGCCACCTCAAAGAGCAGATAGCGCTTCTCAGGCAGCAACACTCCTTCCACATCGAAGACAATCAAGCGATTGGGTCTATCCGCGCCCTGAATTACCAATAGGGACTTCCTCCCCGCTAATACATTCGTTTAACATTTACTTAGAGTTTTGTGCCGAAACTGCAAGATTGCCAGCCACGCCATTGTTACGTTCTTGAGACCTTTAAGAGTCTTTTAGGTGTAGAATTGGAATGACTTACATATGCGCTGTCATAGCAAGTTGCATCGTTTTCTTCGCTCCAATGGGAGAACATTAACCAAAACCCTTAAATGGTAGGTTATTTATCGTCTTTTCGAGCTTAAGCGAGTGTAAGGAATATGGCAAGTAGAAGTGAATCAGAAAGTAGGGAGCCCATGAGAATCGGGGAATTAAACCCAAACTCTAGGCAGGTAAACGTAACCGTGAAGGTTGTATCCAAGGGCGAGGTTAGGGAAATCATGTCGAGGAGGGATGACTCCACGCATAGGGTCACCGACGCCCTAGTCGGAGACGAAACAGGATGCGTGTACCTCACCCTTTGGGACGACAACATAGACAAGATAAACGAAGAAGACACGGTAAGCATCAGGAACGGTTACGTCAACCTCTTCAGGGGCTCCATGCGCCTCAACGTAGGCAGATACGGCAGCCTAGAACTAGTAGAGGAGTCTCCCATCTCAGAAGTTAACACGGAAAATAACCTATCTGAGAAACGGTACGAAGAGGAGAGACGCTACCCACCTTCACGACCATCCTTCGGATACGGTCGCGAAAGAAGAAGAGACTTCGGAAGAAGAAGATATTAGGCTTTAAACATTCCCAACGTTTCGTAACGCGCGCTGAGGTCAGACAATACTCAATTTCCCACTTCTATTAACCTTTAACTGACGTTCACCCCTAAATATGATAACATTCGCGTTTTCAACCTGAATCGAGTCGCCAACAGAAATTTCATCTATCTGCTTATTCCACAAAGGCAACCGAATGGTTCCGGTCTCGTCGGTAACAAGGGCGTTCGCCACATGGGCGTAAGAACCAAAATTGGTTACGACGAGCCTTGGCTCTGATTTTTCAAGAACCTTCGCCTTTAGATTAATCCGCTTCATTCCAACCTTCAAATCTTTAATTTTATACTGATTTGATGTAACCCCCTGAACCGACTTCCTTAAAGGCGACATCCTGCGTGTAAACTCTGGGAGTGGATTGGCTTCTTCAAGGATATACTTAGGCACAGGAAATTGCGCGATCACATCCTGGCCACTGGTTATGAGAAAGACACCATCCTTCTGCGTTCTCTTACGACATTGAATGGTGAGACCTCTGCATGCTGATTCCTGATTCTTCCAAGCTTTGACAAAATTTTCGAAAAATTCGCCCGAATCGATTTCACGCTTCGTTGAAATCTTGGCAAGATACTCAAGGAGCCCAGCGTCAACAGGTGAATGATGCTTGCCGCGGGGTCGACCACGCCCCCTTGTTGTTTTATTTCTCATTTTGCCAGTTCCTATTTGCGCGATAACGTGATTTCTATTGTTGAAACCATCCTTGTTCCGCCTTCCTCTTGCGGGATTTCTTCAGTTCCGATGGTGATTTTGCTTATATCTAGATCTTTCATGAACTTGCGCCTAGTTATCTCAGCGGCATCGACGGCCGTTATTATCGCCCTTCCCCTCGCCTTCAAATTAACCTCTTTAGTATCGGATGAGGTGAAGGCTGTTACCACAGCCAGCACATAGCTCATCGCGGATTTTCTCCCCACATATATGACGTTTGGTTCCCTAGACAAAGACAGTCCCTTCTCATTAGACCCTTTCCGCTGTGGCGTACCGCGGACCAACTCGGGTTATTCGAATCCTTGCGTGTTCTCCAATTTTAGTTTCTGGAACAAAGATGACGAAACCCTCAATCCTGGCTATGCCTTGACCCCTCCGGCTTATCGCTTCAATGGTAACCTCATGCTCCTCGCCTTCCCTTACGGGTTTAGGTCTCGGCCTATAACTATAATTCATTTCATTTTCCTCATTGTTGGCATTAATAAGTAGGTGGCCCTCACTTTTAAATACTGCTAGCATTCTATTTCATAAATGCACTGAAAGCCCTTTATAGTAGGGAGTGTATGCAAATTTAGTTCCTGTGAGGGGATATTAAATGCCGAAAGTAGAGCCAATCGTTAAGGTTGAGAACATCGTTGCCTCCGCCATTCTGAAACACGGGATCGAATTAAACGCGGTGGTGAGGGCCTTTCCAGAGGTGGAATACCGCCCAGAACAGTTCCCGGGACTAATCTTTAGGTTGAAAAAGCCTAAAACCACTAACCTAATTTTCGGCTCGGGCAAGATAATCTCTACCGGGGCCAGGTCGGAAAAAGAGGCGGAAAAGGCCTTAGGTAGGCTCCTTAACGTGTTGAGGGATGGCGGCATACTAATCACGGGAAAACCGGAGATAAGGGTAACAAACATCGTAGCCTCGGCAAACCTCGGCGGAACCATTGATCTTCTGCAGTTTTACGAGTCTGAGAGGAACATGCGCGGAAGAATCATGTACGAGCCGGACCAGTTCCCAGGCATGATCTACCGAACGGAGGACCCAAGAACCGTGATCCTCCTCTTCTCCACCGGAAAACTGGTCTGCACAGGCGCCACAAAAGAGGAAGATGTCCACCGGGCAATTAACAAGCTTCATCAGAGACTAGAAGAGGAAGAGCATATACGTTACGAGTAACTCGTATCCTCTTATACCGCAGGTTAATATCGCCTTTTCTGCTTTTTAAACGGTCTTCCAACCGGCTCCGACCAAGGTGTTTTTATGTGTATCTGCTCCGAAAGGTTATTCCTCGTGTTCACCTCCCCTATCTCCTTTTCCGCCTTTTCCACCATCCCGCGTCCTCCAGCGTTCAGCCTTAAGGACCCCTTAAATAGGGAGGTGTACCCGTTCCTGATTTCGAGTATATCACCAGCCTTAAACCGGCCGATCTGATCGCCCCAGAGGGTTAAGAGGACTGATCCTGTTTCGTCTCCTACGAAGGCTTCGGCGACTCGATGCTCTGAACGATCCCTTCTGGAGAAGATCACCCGCGGAAGGCCTACGCTAAGAACCTTCACAACCACATTTACGTTCATAAAGTCAGGCTTTAAAGCGCCAACCTTCATGTATCCTTCCGACACTTTACTCATACACGCATCTCATGAAACCATTATGAAAGGCTCATATGTGAATAAATAACTTTCCATTTTTAAAGCTTCTTATTCCAGCCGTAAGCGAGGCAATTCTGTTTATGGCGTAGCACGGGACTAAAATAAGTGAATGCCGTATTGTGCTATAACTTGGGGCGCGGAAGGGGCCTTTAGCATGGGATTAGTTGGTTCAGGACCTAAAGCGCCGAAATATATATTAGATTAGAGCTGCAGAATTTGCATGGGTGAGTGGGGGTTTGGGGGATGATTGAAGATAGGAAAATTTTAGATGCCAGACTGCTGATCCCCGCGCGCGGATGTAAGGTTAGTTAGGTGATGGTTATGGCAAACTCCAAGATTCTAGATAAGGAGAGAAGACTTCGGAGGCTCGGCACTATAGGCATAGCGATAGGATTGGCTGTGATCGGGGTTAATCTTGCGATGCTAATATTAATTCCTGGTTTTATGCCACCTTGGGGATTCGCCATGAGGGTTCTGGGCATTCTGGTGGGCACCACCGTTCTTTTGAATGGAATGCTTTGCCTTATTAGCGCCCGGAGCCTTGCTCGGCAGGCGGCCCTTCCTGCGCCCACCCCCTTTTCGGCTTGGTTCACCAAGAAGAGAAACTTCGTCCTAACAATCCTTCTGTCGGTCATATTGGGCTTCGTCATCGGATACTTAATTGTTAGGACCCTAGCATAGTACCCAATATGCAGTAAAGAATAGGGCGAAACTAGACCCCTGAGGCAACGCAATGTATATACAATAGAATTGCTGAAGTGTGAAAGGGATGTAGGTTAGTTAACGTTTCCTTTAGGCGTGGTGGTTTCATGAGGTACAAAAAGAAGAAAATTATTGGTTTGCTCAAAATGGAGGGTCTTTCACCAGACGAAGCGATGGCTAATCTTAAGGAACATGTAGAGAGGATCAGGAGAATGGGAGTGGAAGGCCCGAACCTAGGTGACCTTAGAAAAGTCTATCTTGAGATGGAGTTCGAGGAGACCCTGGCTTGAAAACATTCCTAGGCTCACCCTTCACGATGTTAAAGCCTCCGAGCTGAGCATACCGACGATAAACGTTAACCCCGTGGGGCATCCAGGAAACCTTAATTACTTTGCCCTTTACCATATTATTGGAGAACGAAGAGGCTTCTTTCCGTAGGCAAAATAGGCTGGGGTGCTTCATGGAGATAAAGGGTTTCGTTGATGTGAGTCTTGTGGACTGGGATGGGAGGGTGTCTTCCGTCATATTTCTTCCCCATTGTAACCTCCGCTGCCCCTACTGTTATAACTCCACCCTGGTCCTCCATCCCGAGGATTTACCGACAGTTCCCTTTAGAGAAATAGAGGATTATTTGAAGCAACACTGGGACTGGATCGACGGCGTAGTCATTACCGGCGGTGAACCCACGGTGCATGAAGACTTGCCGAACCTTTGTTCAAAAATAAAGGGAATGGATTTCTTAGTTAAGCTGGACACTAACGGAACTAACCCCAGCATGGTCAGGACGCTGATTGAAAAGGGCGTGGTGGATTATGTAGCCCTTGACCTCAAGGCTCCCTTAAAAGAGGAGAAATATTCCGCCGCTTCCGGGGTTGATGCGAAAATTTTCTTGGGAAAAATTAGGGAAACTGTAAAGACCCTACTGGATTTTAAGGTGGATTATGAGTTTAGAACGACCTTAGTTCCAACCCTCCATGAAAAGGCGGATGTGGAGGAAATATGCAGGGAAGTAAGGGGATGTAGAAAATATGCCCTCCAAAACTACAGGGGCGACGTTGAGCCCATTAACCCAAAATTTAAGGCGCTAAAACCCTTCACAAATGGAGAAATGAATAATTTTTTAGAGACAGCCAAGAGAATAATCTCTAACACGATATTGAGGACTAGGTGAGGATAAGCCCCTTTCCAGTTATTCCCTCTATTTCCTTTTTTAAACTCTCCGTTAGGTCAAACTTTCCCCTAGCCTTCTTCTGTATTCTTTCTATGGTCCTAACTGGTGTAGGGTCTGTCCCTCTAAGGATGGCCAAGTAGACGCTGGTCATGTCTCCCACATGGAGCAAAGAAAAGATCTTAGCCAGTTTACCTCTCCCCATGGCGTAGATTTCTAAGACCTTCTGGGCCTTGTGCAGCACCAATTGTTTGGTCACTTCGATTTTGCGTCTAATTTCCGGCTTCTCATACTGGTCCCTAAGGAGGATTACGGAGAATTTTCCGGTGAGGGTTTCTGGGGCCTCCCACCCCATTACTTCGTTGTGATTTAGTTCTGGGAAAACCTCCCAGTGGCTGGGAACCTTGCTGTTCTCGTTAAACTGGGTTTTCCATCGATGGGCAACAGCCCCATAGGGTCCGAAGCCGTAAACTAGGGGGATGGTGTCCGCCAGCTCCAGGGCCAATTTTTTGGAAGGGTTATTGGCCGTAATAGTTTGAGGGGCGGTTTCTTTTCTCAGTTTTTGGAGAATTCCCGCGGTTTCACTGATCTCTTCTTCCACCTCTATGGGCAAGCCCATTTTTTTCATAAGGACTGGAAGGGGAAAGAATAGGTAGGGTATCGCGGCGCGGGGAGGCATGCCCCCCGGTATCTTTAGGTAAGGGATTCGCAATTTCTTTGAAAGGGAGAGGAGGTGGCCCCCAGACGTTATTACAATCACCATGCAGCCTCGCCTGATGGCGTCCACAAGGGCCCTTAGGGTCTCCTCCGTGTTTCCAGAGTAGCTCACTGCAAAAACCAGGGTGTTTTGGTCTGCGTAGCTCGGCAGGGTGTAGTCCCTACAAACTTCTATGGGTAGGGGGACTCGATCCCGTAGCCAGTCTCGAAGGATATCTCCACCTATGGCGGACCCGCCCATGCCAGCAACTAAGATGCATTGGGGCTGTTTATACGTGATTGCAGCACTTTCGGAAATCTTCACCTCATGTGGGATTTTGGTCTCGTTAGCCCGTTTTATTGCGTCTGCACAGTCCTCTGGTATCCTCATGCAGATCTTTAGCATCTCGCTTTTGTCGATTTC
>Ga0315312_1003519_pt1 | contig 10041 bp, 8 predicted proteins | sample TDP7_MG_FD_203629 | JGI IMG/M metagenome (GOLD analysis project Ga0315312, IMG submission 203629) | Freshwater sediment microbial communities from Lake Towuti, South Sulawesi, Indonesia - TDP7 | ecosystem: Environmental > Aquatic > Freshwater > Lake > Sediment | place: Indonesia: South Sulawesi... | reverse complement strand
GTGGACAAGTTGACATTGAGGTACCAGCGAAGGAGCCTCAAGACCATCGAAGGCTCGACGGTTTCACTTCTTGCCGTCGATCAGAAGACATTCAAGAAGGATGTCGAAAAGGACTGGCTCGGTGGACTCCTAGTAGAGAATATGCTTGTCCCCTATCAGCCTCTAGTCAACGCAGACTTCCTATGGAAACGGGAAGTAGAAGCCAAGAAGAGGGTGATAGTCGAAATTCTGGGCAACCTTGTTCTTGAGTATCCGGAAATGTCCCAAGAACTACTGATTAGGCCAGAGTATTTCATGTTTGAGGCAATGGCTCGCAAGGCTTCTCTCTACCCGCCGATAGTCTACAGGTTCCTCAGCATACTCAGAGGCGACTTAAGAGAGAAGAACCGGGAACTAATGATGAAAGGGTTCAAAGTCGCGGTGGATAAGTTAGCCAAGGAGGGGCTTGTTGATTACTCTGAAGTGTACGTCAAGATCGCCAAGGGGTTCGTCGACACCATCCAGAGGAGAAAACTCCGCGTACTGTATCTTCTCAAAAGCGTTCGGAACAGCATTCTCCGTCACAGCCTAGTGGTCTTTCCAAAGATGATGCGTTACATGATCGAAGATTACGGATTGTACACTAGGCGTTTCATAGAGGGTGGGGACCTCGGGGAGATTTCGTTACCTGAACTTGAGGATACAAAGAGATTCATCTTTGTGCCCACTTCGTCCGGGCTGGTCTCTCTCTCTGACAAAGTGACGATTGAGGATTTCGTGAGGAAGACTGTGCCCGAGGGAGCCGGCCTGAAAGTGCATACAGAAAAGTCAGGCGGGGTGCTAAACGCGGTTTACAAACTAAGGCTTCATGGCGAGAAGGATGCACAGACCATAATTGTCAAAGTGTTCAAAGACTGGTACGGCTGGAAATGGTTCCCCCTGGCCCTATGGGCCTTAGGCACCCGAGGTTTCGCTGTTCTGGGAAAGTCGAGGCTGGAAAGAGAATACGCCACAAACCGCTTTCTGTCCAGCAGAGGCATCAATGTTCCCCGGATTATTTATGTAAGCCCGAAGGAACGGCTGATCTTCCAGGAATACGTGGAAGGAGAAAGCCTAACGAAGATAATCAAAAGGATGTGTTCTTCCAAGGAGAATGCAACTGACCTTGCAGGTGTGGTTAGGCAAGTTGGAAGCGAGATGGCTAAAGCCCATCATTTTGACATAGCCCTTGGCGACTGTAAACCCGAGAACATAATAATAGCTAGAGATGGCAGGATTTTCTTCGTCGATCTTGAACAGGCAGAGAGGGGCGGAGATCAAGCCTGGGACATAGCTGAGCTTCTCTACTACTCAGGCCACTATGCGCTCCTTTCTTCAGTGCAAGTCGCTCAGATGATGGCCAGAGAGTTCATCGACGGCTACTTGGAAGCTGGCGGGAGGATTGAGAACATAAAGAAGGCAAGGTCTCCGCGATACATCAAAGTCTTCAGTTTCTTCACACCGCCCCACATTCTGTTCGCCATCTCCAGCACCTGCAAGGAGAAACTGAAAGCCGCAGGAGCTGGAATATAGAGTGAACTTGAAAATCCAGTGTATGGTTTGACTGGTCATATTTTGTGGTGATGGGGAAATGGGGACGGCATCCTTGACTTTCTACGGCGGGGTTAACGAGATAGGTGGAAACAAGATTCTGCTGAAAGATGGAAAGGCGAAAGTGTTCCTTGATTTTGGGCAGTCTTTCACCATGGGAGAAGACTATTTCACCGGCGGGCTTGCACCCAGGCCGCTTTACGGTTTGATGGACTATTTCGAGTTTGATCTGATGCCGAAGATCAGGGGACTGTACAGTAAGAGACAACTCATGTACACCAGTCTTCGCTACTCGAGGCCAAAGATTGACGCCGTGTTTCTTTCACATGCCCACTTCGACCACGTAGCTCACATATCCTTTCTAGATGAGGGAATCCCTGTGTTCTGCGGCTCTTGCACCAAATTCTTCATAGAATCGATGGAGGAGACCTCTCCGGTATTCTTAGGGGAACACCCCTACAAGACCTTCAGGACCGGAGACAACCTAGAGTTAGACTCCTTGAGGATCGAGCCGGTTCATGTCGACCATTCTATACCGGGAGCCTACGGCTTCATAATCCACACAGCAGGAGGAGAGGTTGTCTACACTGGAGACATAAGGGCTCATGGACCGAAGAAAGAGATGACCGAAGAATTTATTATAGAGGCATGCGACTGCGAACCAGTTGCCATGATAACCGAAGGAACAAGGATGGTTGAGAAAGAGCGTCGAGAAAACTATTCCGAAGCCGAAGTGAAAGAAAAAAGCAACAGAATCATCTCCGGCACTGAGAAGATGGTCTCAGTCACGCATTACGGACGAGACATTGACAGGTTCAGAACCATGTATGAGGTGGCAAAGGAGAATGGGAGGAAGATAGTCATCTTTCCAAGGACGGCGCATCTGCTGACTAAGCTTGTGGAAGATGAGCATCTGGATCTTCCTGACCCTCTAGGAGACGAGGACGTTCTGGTCTACTATAAAAGAAAGAAATCTGGAACCTTCTCCGAGGAAGACTATTATGTCTGGGAGAGACCGTTCATGGACAAGATGGTTACGGCTGAATTCGTCCGTGAAAACCAAGGCAACGTGATAATGGATCTGGATTTCTACCAGTTCGGAGAGCTCATAGACATCAAGCCCGACAGGGGAAGCCACTTCATCCACAGCATGAGTGAGCCTTTCAGCGAAGAAGACATAGAAGACCAAGTGATGCACAACTGGCTCAACCACTTTGGGATTAAGTTCCATCAGCTCCACGCCTCCGGCCACCTGAGCAGAAAGGAATTGGCGGAGATGATTGAACGGATCAACCCAAAGAAGCTGTTTCCCATTCACACAGAGAACCCCGCCCTCTTCAGAAAAACGAAGAAGGACACCGTAATTGTCAGAAAGGGGAAACCGTACAAGCTATGACCCGCGGTACTCAAGCAGGGCGGGATGCCTTAGCTAGAGGGTGTACCGAATCAGTCCTATGACGCGCGGAGTTCAGATCGGGATGCTTATACCCAACCTCCGTTAAGAACCATAATGTTTAACATGGACCTGTCGCTCACTGAGCTGAAGAGTCAACTCTGGATTGGCGGTTAGTCCTTGCGGGAGACGATTCAGGAAGGAAGTAACGTGCTCCTCTTCTTGGACAGGCGTCGAAGCTACTTGGTCAGGGTGAAGAAAGAGGAAGATTTTCATACTCACAAAGGTTTCGTCCATCTGGCCGATCTTGTCGGGAAGGAATATGGCGCACGGATAATGAGCAATCTAGGGGTGGAGTTCGTTGCCCTCAAGCCGACCATAAGGGACCACGTGTTCAAGATGTCCAGAAGAACCCAGATACTCTACCCAAAAGACATTGCGCTCGTCATCATGCTGGCTAACATCCAGCCTGGAAGTCGGGTAGCCGAGGCAGGAACAGGTACAGGCGCCTTGACCACAGCCTTAGCGCATTATGTGAAGCCCTCAGGCCGCATCTACAGCTACGAGATAAGGAAAGAGTTCATCGAAACCGCGGCTAGGAACCTAGAAAAAGCGGGCGTGTTGGAATATGTGGAGCTCAAGAACAGGGACGTAACCTTGGGGATCGAGGAGGAAGACTTGGACGCCGTTGTCCTAGACATGGCGACTCCTTGGCTAGTTGTCCCACACGCCTACTCCGCTTTGAAGGGAAGTGGTATAATGGTCTCCTTCAGCCCAACAATCGACCAAGTGGTCAAGACTACTGAGGCGCTGGAGGAGAACGGGTTTGTCGGCATCGAAACCATTGAGTGTCTTGTTAGAGGAGTTCAAGCTGAAAGGGGGAAGACTCGACCCGAGACTTTGATGACTGGCCACACGGGGTACATTACCTCTGCTAGAAAGGCACTCAAGTAGGCGTCCAGACTTGGTGATTCTGCTGCGAACTGACGTGCAAGGGAAAGAAGATGCCGGCTCCACTAGGAAAATATCTAGAAGGGACCGAAAAGGTCTGCATTTATCGCCTTCGCTGGTAAAACATATCTAGACGGAATACAATGAGCCATCTTAGGAAGCTGTCAGAAGGATGAAAAGCCAATCGAAGAAGGATGTCTTGCTTAGAGAACTGCACAAGATATGGAAAGACAGGACAGCTAGAACCATCCTGATCGTCGCGCTTGTTCTAATAGCCAATCTCGCCCTTCAAGAAGCTCTCATCTTAATCCTTAGAACAGAGCATCCCCTCCATACCCCCATATCTGGAAGCATGGAGCCCACGCTGCAGGTCGGGGACCTTCTCATTGTTCAGGGCGGATTCGATGGCGACGATATAGTCGCTGGCCCAAAACCTGTCGGAGACATAATAATCTTCAGGAAACCCGGCAACCCTGACGATCTCATTGTTCACAGGGCCATAAGAAAGTTTCAGGAGGGGGAAGATTGGTACTTCATAACCAAGGGAGACGCCAATGCCTTAGACGATTGGGAGATGTGGAGGTGGAAGATCCAGGAAAGCGACATCGTCGGCAAAGTAATCTTCTCTGTCCCCATCCTAGGTTATGCTCTGAGGTTCCTAGACGAAACCAAGATACGTTTGGGCGCATACACAGTCACTCTTAGAATGGTTCTGATAATCCTCCTGATAGCGGCTTTCTTCATTCTAGAGTATACAAGCTATTCAGAGACTGCCGAACCATCTAGTCAAGCTGAAGAAGCTGGGGGAAAAGAGGACCGGCGTGTAACTGACCATTAAATATAAATGGCAGTTACGGAATCCTTTATAAAGGTGTCTAGCCAAGAATTCGTTGGAATTTTCCATAAGAAGGGATAATTTAATGCCGAAAGTTGAGGCTAAGGTGAAAATAGAGAACGTAGTTGCCTCTGCAACTCTGAACCAGAGAATCGATCTGAAAGCCGTGGTCAAAAGTTACCCGGGAGTTGAATATCGGCCAGAACAGTTTCCAGGTCTAGTCTTCCGGCTGAAGAGACCAAAAACGGCGACGTTAATTTTCAATTCGGGCAAGATGGTTTGCACTGGCGCAAAATCCGAGAAAGAAGCTCGGGGCGCTGTTATGAAGGTCATCAGGGAACTGAAGAGAAGCGGGATTGTGATCATCGGTAAGCCGGAATTGAAGATACAGAACATCGTCGCCTCAGCCAACCTGAGCGGCATGATCGACCTAGAGAAATCCGCTTTCACACTTGGGAAGACAATGTACGAGCCTGAGCAGTTTCCCGGCCTAATCTTCCGCATGGACGACCCAAAGGTTGTGATCCTTCTCTTCGCAAGTGGAAAGCTCGTCTGCACAGGCGCCAAGAAAGAGGAGGATGTCTACAAGGCAGTAGAGAGGCTGCACGATAGGCTAGAAAGCGAAGAGCTAATCTACTATGGATGATTCTGAGATCCCACACGTGTTCTACCAGTCAACGGAAACGTCCATGGTGCCAATCCGATACAGCCATAGCATGATACGGGAGATTTTCGAGGAGCCCGCCGTAGTCAGAAAGACTATCGACGAAGAACGTGGAAGAACCCAGAAGATAGCCCACGAGATCGTATCTGCCGGCTATGAAATGATCTACATAACGGGTAGCGGCACAAGCTACCACGCAGGCCTCGCGAGCCAATACGCCCTAGCAAACCTGACTGATCTGATGACAAGCATAATGCCAGCTTCAGAATTCCAGCGCTGGGTGCCCTCAAAGATTCCCAGAAAAGTTCTTCTGATGGCCATATCTCAGTCCGGCGAGAGCTCAGACCTTCTTGAGGCGGTCAACGCAGCACTAGATAGGGGTATGACTGTGTTGGCAGTCACAAATTCGCCAGGGAGCACGCTGACCCGGGTTTCGAGATATCACCTTCTGCCAAGATCCGGCAAGGAAGAAGCCATTCCAGCGACAAAGACCTACGTCACCCAACTTGTCTCAATCTCTATGCTCTCGACAGAGCTTGCCACGGAGACGATCGGTCCGGAAGAACTTGCGAACGTAAGGAACGGGCTCTACGAGGCGCCGAAGCTTCTCGAAAAGACGCTTAAGTCTCTGAACAGTCAGATCCAAGAGACAGCGGAAAGATACCGAGAGAGAAACCTTCTTTTCCTTCTGGGCAGTGGACCCAACTATGCCACAGCGTTGGAGGGAGCGCTGAAATTGAAGGAGACCTGCACAATCTATGCTGAAGGGTTTGCCATAAGGGAATTCCTTCACGGTCCGATGAGGCTCGTCGACGAAAGAACTGTCGTTGCTATGGTAGTTTCTCCAGACGAGATTGGCACCTATTCCAGCCTTGGCAAAAGCCTCAGAAATTTCGGCGCCCCAGTTATCTTGATCTCCGAGGAAACAGAACCTTCGGTCAAGTTGAGCGAATCCTGGGACGAGGCCATACTGGTCCCTCCCGGTTTGCCAAAAGTTTTTTCTCCAATCTTGTACATAGTTCCCCTTCAGTTGTTTGCCTATCACAGTGCTGTGTCCAGAGGGTTAAACCCAGACAAGCCGGAGAAACTGACAAAGGTGGTGAAGTGAACTTGAAGGTGAAGGCGGTTGTTTTCGATGTAGACGACACCCTGTACGATTCTTCGCTCCAGATGAGGATGACTCGACTGAACGCGGTCAGAGCCATGATTGAGGCGGGTCTCCCCGCGGACTTGGAGATGGCATACAAGACGCTGGAAGAGATAGCGGATCAATATGGTCCACATTACACGCGGCATTTTGACAAGCTGCTTGAGCGTTTGGGGCTGAAATGGAACCCAAGGGTCATCGCAGCTGGCGTCGTCGCCTATCGAGAGACAAGTGAGGCTTACCTTAAGCCCTTTCCGGACACTGTCCCGACGCTGGTTAGGCTGCGGGACCAGAAATACAGGCTCGGAGTAACCTCTGAGGGCAGGTCGGTCAAGCAGTGGCAGAAGCTCATACAGTTGGGGATTCATCACCTCTTTCATTCGGTGGTGATATCAGAAGATACGGGAACCGAAGAGTTCAGTGTCGACGTATTCAAGGAGTGCCTAGAAGAGTTGGAGGCAAAACCGAGAGAAACCATCTACGTAGGTAGCAAACCGAACAAAGGCATACTCTATGCCAACAGAGCAGGAATGATAACGGTTAGGATCAGAAAGGGGGACTCCGTGGCTGAAGAGCCTGCACAACCTGAGGGGAAAGCTAAGTACGAGATAGAGCGGCTTTCAGAAATCTTCGGTGTCTTCGAAGCTCTCGAGCATACTTCAAAGAAGTAGCAAAGGCAAGTTTGAAACAGATTACCCTCTTCCTTTGGGTGCTTAGTCTCGCATATGGTCAGACTCTAAAATGTTCCCATCCTCTTCTCTCTACCGATCTTGTCTCCCCGTTCATCTTGAGTTCGATCTTTTTCTCTTCGGTCGCTCTCCCTATCCACATCAGCGTGGACCCAAAGGCTGCAAGGGCTTTGCTGGCTTTCCCGCATAGCTCGGGTCGGACTGTCACAACCAACTCGCATTCCTCTCCCCCGTAAAGGCTCAATTCCAGTGGATCAAGCCCATGGCTTTCCGCGAACTCCATGGCTTCTGGAGCCACGGGAACCGAGTCGACAGTGAAGCCTACGTTGCTGGCCTCAGAAAGCTCGTGCAGACTCCAAGCCAGCCCATCGCTTGAGTCTATGGAAGCAGTCAGAGCACCTGTCTTTGCGAGAGCTAAGCCTTCTCTGAGTCTTGCTCTAGGCAAAAGGACGGCTTCCGTGAGAGCTTCCCGCAACCCTTTTGGCGCATGCAAGCCTTCAATGAGGATTCTCAGTCCGGCTGCAGTCTTTCCAAAGGGTCCTGTGGTGGCTACTAGATTGCCAGGCTTTGCTCCGCTTCGTTTCACCAAGAGTCGTCCGCCGCATATTCCCAGAAGCGAACAGCTTATAACTAAATCGGAAGCCTCATTTGTGTCGCCGCCGATGATATACGTGCCGTATTCTCGAGCTCCTTCATTCAAGCCTAAGCCGATCTGCCTTACATCCTCGTCTGTGCAGCTCCTGGGCAACCCCAACGACGATAGGACAGCAAGGGGTCTGACTCCCTTAGCTGCGAAATCGCTGATGTTCATCACAACTGCCTTGCGCGCCGCCTGCCTCAAACTCATGCCCGGAGGGACATCGGTCTTTCCAACAAGCATGTCAGTCTTCACGACGACCAGCCTACCACGGTCCAGTTCCACCGCTGACACATCGTCACCAAACGGAATAGGCATGTCCGGCATCTTGTCTAAGCAGTCTATGATGGACTTGATTACCTTCTTCTCGCCAAGTTCCGTGATTGACTTCACCAAGGAGCCTCCCTAACGAGGAATCAAACCAGGGAACTAGTACTTTGAGCTTGTTTAAGTGTGTTGGCTCATTCAGCTTTAGACAAAGAAGAAATACAAGTTTCCCTAAGATTTCCTTACAGGGTCTCAGTCTGCCCCGGTGGCTCAGTGGTTAAAGCAACGGCCTCGTATGCACAGGCAGAGAAAGCCGTGGATCGCGGGTTCAAATCCCGCCCGGGGCTCTTTTTTCATGCTTTGTTCCAATACTTTCGTACTATCCAGTATGGTATAAGGGACGCGTACATGCTTTATACCTCAATATTGAGTTCACTGCAGTAGCGTAGCTGCAAATGACGATGAAAAGGATATAAGAGTCGTCTGCCGCAATCAATGTGGTCGATCTATTTTGAGGTTTAGTGTTGTCATTGAGAAAGACGAAGACGGATATTATGTGGCATCCGTACCGGAGCTTCCAGGCTGTCACACCCAAGCCAAAACATTAGACGAACTCATGAAACGAGTCAAAGAGGCTGTGGAGCTTTACTTGGAAGTCAAGGGCTCAACGATCGAAGCGAAAAGAGAGCTTGTCGGGGTCCAGTTCGTAGAGGTTCCAGCAATTGAGCCTGAAACCGCTTCCAGCTAGGAAACTCATAAAGGCACTTGAGAGAGCAGGGTTCAAATCCGTCAGATAGAGAGGCAGCCACGTAATATTGAAGCATGACGACGGAAGAGTTACAGTTGTCCCAGTTCACAGACGAGAAGAGATCGGAAGGGGCTTACTTTCTAAAATCATCAAGGACATAGGACTAACAAACGAAGAATTCTTGAAGATACTTGAAGAGATCTAGGCTCGTCACGCATCCATAATGGGGCAAAGCAACTATTCTCATCGTTGTAGGGAATACCTGAAGTTAGAGCTGAGACATCGAAGCATAGGCGTCCTATCATTCACGCAGCAGTCAACCATTGTGCACAGTGAAAGCCGTGGATCGCGGGTTCAAATCCTGCTGCGGCTCCATTACCAGCAATTGAAATCCAGATTGCTACTGGAAATGCGATGATGATCGCCAATATGGTCCTGATGGCTGGTTGCATGAAAAAACTTAAAACTTAGAACATTCTCCACCCTCGGAGTGGAGAGGGTGGAGGTGTCTGTGAGAATCCTTGTTTGTGATCATATGGATGCGGAAGGCATTGAGAGACTGAGGTTTGAAGGCTTTGATGTTGATGTTAAGCCCTCAATCAGCAAGGAGGAACTTGCCAAGATCGTTCACGGGTACGATGTCCTTGTTGTCAGGAGCCGAACCAAGGCAACCCGGGACATAATTGAACGCGGGGAGAGGCTGAGGGTCATAGCTCGGGCTGGAACAGGCTTGGACAACATTGACATATCAGCCGCCAAAGACAGAGGAATCGCCGTTCTGAACACGCCTGAAGCGCCCGCTGACTCTGTCTCCGAGTTGACAATCGGGCTGATGCTGGCTCTTGCCCGCAAGATCTGCCTCGCCGACGCCTCGATGAAGAACGGGCAATGGCTCAAGAACGAACTGGAAGGATACACACTAAAGGGGAAGACCTTGGGACTGATTGGGTTGGGGAACATTGGCACAAGAGTGGCAAAGATTGCCAAGGCTATTGGCATGAGAATCCTTATCACGAAACGGACTCCGCCAAGCCCGGCGATGCTTGAGGCTCTCGAAGCCGAGTTCCTGCCCTTGGAGGACCTGCTGAAGCGAAGCGACATTGTGTCTATCCATGTTCCCCTTACACGTGAAACAGAGCGG
>Ga0315312_1003518_pt1 | contig 10044 bp, 10 predicted proteins | sample TDP7_MG_FD_203629 | JGI IMG/M metagenome (GOLD analysis project Ga0315312, IMG submission 203629) | Freshwater sediment microbial communities from Lake Towuti, South Sulawesi, Indonesia - TDP7 | ecosystem: Environmental > Aquatic > Freshwater > Lake > Sediment | place: Indonesia: South Sulawesi... | reverse complement strand
GCCATCAATCTCACATCGATTCCTCCCATGAAGCTGATCTTGTCTCCATACTTCTCCTTTAGTTTGATCAAGTCCATTCCAGCCTTCACCTCGACTGGCTGAAGACAATCAATACCTTCTTCAATGAAATACGGGATTAGAGCCTCGACTTTGCCGCAACAGTGTAGGATTACATGCATGTTGTGGCTGTGGAAATATCTACACAACTCTTTGAACACCGGGTGGAGTTGTTGCTCATAGTGTTTTGGCGAGAAGAAGAGTCCACCTCTGTAGCCTAGATCGCAGAATAGGAAAGCTCCGTCGAAATTGAAACCACCTTGAATCATGCGGTCGCACATCTCCATTGCCAACTTTGCATCTGTCCAGTACATATCTTTGACCCATTCGGGCTCCATGATGACTGCCTTCAGTAAACGTTCAGAGGCTACGTAACTCTGGATTTTGTCGTATCCAACGGCTGCACTATAGGTGATAAAACGTCCACGGCTATTTTCACGATGAAATGATTGGAGACTTGATACCCAGTCAACTCGGTAATCGTTTGGTTTCAACCTAGTTTTTATTCTCTTCCAGTCATCCTTATTCTTACATGGGTAATCGATGATCATGGGTGTAGTGGAGTAGTCGCGATGGTTCTTCCTGACGCCTCCAAAGCTATTTCGCTCGACAATGTATTCTTCGTTCTCGTGAACAACCTCGACAGGAAACTGAGGCGAAGTATCCGGGCCATAACTAACTAACTCATAGTCGAAATAATCTGCTGGAGAGACTCCTGAGGGTAGGCCTTCTGTCCGCCACCTGTCCACTGTTGCCTGCCAAGGGCTGTCATGAACTGGAACTCTATCAGGTTCACGGTGCTGTAGAGCCAATCTCAATCTTTCGCGCGAGTTCATTTACCTTCTTCCACCTCATGTCACAATTTTTTTTGAATCATTGTATTCAGTATGCTGTATAACTGTTTTTTCTATTGCAATATGGCACGGACATGGGTGTCCTCCACACCATCTAGGCTTACGACTACTAGAATGAAGGAAAACAGGTTAATACAAACAAGGCTACTACACGAGAGGTTCGAGTGCTATTGCCCTTATCCAAGATGAATCGAGGCTAGCAACTCGTAGTGGTAGCCCAATGTAAAAGACTCTTTCTCTCTCAATCTTGTCTAGGTTCACTAAACCTTCAATGAGAGGTATGTCGTTCCTCAACAGATTATTGTGCGTAGCCATTGAACCGCCGGGTGCTTCTACCCTAAGGTTCTGGACACCCACCATCTTCACAGATTTCTCCTTAAGGCATTTGGCAGCCTCGGGTGATATATAGGGCGCTTGATTGCCTTCGTAAGGGCTCCACATTAGAACGATATCCCCTTTTCTTACTTTCTCAAGGTGAGTTGGGGTTATGGGTTGTCCCTGTCCTTCTTTGGAGTCCATGAAATCGAATTTCAGCACTATGGCTTCGCCTAGGAAGACCTCGACTTGCATCTCAGCGCATGATTTTGCTCCTTCGACGAGATGCGCTGGCAACTCGACATGGGTTCCAATATGGGTCTCGGTTTCAACCCAGTGCATGAAAGCCTTGTCAGGAGCATAAATGAATTGCCGTATCTCGAATCTTCGGGCTTCTTTTCCATGCAGGTATTCTCTATTTACCTTGAGAACACCAGGCCTTATCTCGGCTGATAGATCGATTACTCTGAAATCTTCTATCTTGATCATCTTGCTCACCCAATATTTCTATACTCCAAGACCCTTTGTCTTCAAAGGTTAGCTGCTTTCTCCCAAGTTTCTTTTTTCTCGTCATATTCCTTTCGGGTCATATGGAAACGTGCGGGGTTACCAAGAACGACTGAATCTGGTGGCACATTCTTTGTCACGACGGCGCCTGCTGCCACTACAGCGTTCCTGCCAATCTTCACCCCTGCTATCAATGTGGCATTCGCACAGATGACTGCACCTTTCTCGACAGTAACCCCTGAGAGACGTTTGCTTTGAGGGTAAGGATCGTTTGTAAAGCATACGTTGGGCGATATGAAAACATCGTCTTCTATAACAGTTAGATGGGGGAGATACGCGTTTGACTGGATTCTCACTCGTCCTCCAATCTTGACTGTACCATCTAGCTTTGCTGAGGAACCGATAAGGGTGTCATCGCCAATGATGCTGCCTTCTCTTATTAGGGCGTTGTGTCCAGTCCTGACTTTATCGCCGATAGTCACAGTCTCATAGATTACTGTGCCCGAACGGATGATGCAGTCTTTCCCGATTCTAGCGCCCTTGCTGAAGGTATCGTACTTCTCGATGTCGAATGGGTGGGAGTAGACGAAGGACTTGAGCGCCTTCTCAACCAGATAGCCAACTATAACGTCTTTGCCTATCACAGTTCCCGAGCCTATGGTACTCGGTCCCAAGATAACAGCATTTCTCTCAATGTATCCTTCGACCTTAGCCTTAGAAGACACGTAACCCGTCATCGGTCATCCACACTCTTAAAGGCGCCAAACCTTTTCAAGGTTGCGGTCAAATATACATAATAGCAGACTTTTGCTTGGCAGTTGATACTTTTAAAGTAATATTGTTAAGAATAAAGACTTCAGATATCTATATATACAGAATCTGGAGCATATGAAGATGAGGAGATTGGATGGCGAGACGATCGAAAAGCGAGACTCAAAGGATGCTGAAGGCTATAGCTGTTCTTCTCCGAAACACAACATGGAAATGCGGTAGAATCGAGCGTCTCGTTATCAGTTACCTGCAGACCCACTTAAGAAGAAGCGGAACCTCATGGTCTCATATAAGAGATATGGAGCAATACTTTAAGCTGAAAGGAAAACAGAAAAGCGAATTTTTTGACGCACTTAGACGGTTGGAAAGAAGACAAATAATAAGGTTAGAGGGGCTTTAAGCCGAGATAATGAAGTAGTTCTCTCGTGTAATTCGTTACCTCTTGAAAGTTCCTTTTTTCTCCAAAAAAATGAAAAGAGAACTGTCGTATGCTTAAGTTGCCTTCGTCTTCAGAGCTTCTTGGAAAAGCTTCTTTACTACTGTGATCCGGGCTTTTTGAGCTAAGACATCGGCAGTGACGAAGTCCAGCGCTTCCTCTGGACACCATTCAACACATTTTGGTTTGCCGTCGCAAAGGTCGCATACGAAGACCACTTTCCTCTCAGGATGGAGCATGATGGCACCGTAGTCGCAGGCTTCTATACACCACCCACAACCATTGCATTTATCTTCATCAACCATGATTATTCCCGTTTCCTCAGACTGGGTCAATGCATCTCTTGGACAAGCAGCGATGCAAGGAGCATCTTCACATAGCCTACAAGTTAAAGACATGTTGATGACTGTATCAAGACGTACAGCACGTATCCGTGACTTTAACGGGTTAAAGGTCTTCTCCTTCTCATATGAGCAGGCATATTCGCACACGCAGCAGCCTGCGCATTTATCAGGATCCGCTGAGACGAATTTTCTCGCATGGATAGTTGACATTCCTGTCTCTCCTTTACTTGGTCTTTTCAGGTCTACCAATCTTATCTTGCACTATATACGATAGGTCTTCTACACCCAACTCTCTAAGTTTTTCCAAGGTCGGGATACCTTCTCTTGTCCACCCGCGGTGAGAATAGTAATCATCTAACATAAAGTCGAGTTCCTTCTTTGAGATGTAGCTCCCCTTAGAGACAGTGTCGTCAGGGATAGGGGTGCTCATAACCTTAGCTGGAAGGTGATCATCCTTCCTCGTTAATCCCTCTCTGATGTTGTAAAGTCTGCCGAGGTTGTTTATTCTCTCGCCTGCTCTTCTGAGCTCCTCCGGAGTCAACGCGATTCCTGTGGTAAGAGAATAGTAACGGGCGAGGTCATCAAATTCCTTGTAATAGACACCTCTCGAGAACTTGCAGACTATAAGCGAGTCGATTATGGTATAAAGGTCCTCAATGTCTATGACGAACTTGGAACGGCCCTTCTCAACTTTGAAGCGGTCAACAGTTCCTTTGAGGTCGACTCCGTAGGCGCCATGTCTGTTGTGGTCAGCCCCACGGAATGAAACCGCGTATCCTATCGCGGCCGTCTTCAGACCTCGTATGTCGTAGCCAGTCATCTCAAGACCCTTTATGTGGTTTGCATATTTTTCAGCGCCCTTTCCGATCTTTTCAGCTGCTCTCTTAACTCCTTCAGCCAGAATGTCGCCTAGACCTTCCCTTTTGCCTATCTTGTGAACTAGTTCAACGGTTGCCTCTGCGTTGCCAAATTCCAAATCCATGCCACCCGTGTCATTCTTTGTTAGGATACCATGTTCAAAACAGTCCATCGCAAAGCCCACGATGTTCCCTGTTGACAGGCTATCGAGCCCGTAATAGTTGCACAAGTCCATAGCCTTGATTATAGTGTCCAGTCTGTCCACACCGCAATGGGGACCAAAAGCCCATAAGGGTTCGTATTCGACCCGTGTCGTCGTCCCTTTATATGGTCCCTCAGGAACAACAGCGAGGTGCTCGCAACGCATAGCACAAGATGAGCATCCATCAATCTTTGCGACAAAACGTTCGTTCAAATATTCTCCGCTGACATTGTCAGCTCCTTCGAAGACTGCGTTGGTAAAGTTTCTCGTCGGTAAAGCCCCAAGCGAATTATGGACTAAGACATTTAGAGGAGTACCCAAGGTTCTGTACTTGGATGTCGCTGGACCCTTCATCCTCTCATGGAGCATCTTTACGAACTCCATGAATTCGTCTGGTTTCGCAACGGCAACATCCTTTGTACCCCGAATAGCTATAGCCTTTAAGTTTTTGGAACCCATGACTGCGCCCATACCAGTCCGTCCCGCTGCCCTCGTCTTGTCGTTTATGATGCAGGCGACACGTGACAGTTTCTCTCCAGCCATTCCGATAGAGGCAACACGAATGTAGTAATCTCCCAAATCATCCTTTACCATATCCTCAGTCTCTTGGGGCGACTTTCCCAGGAGGTGCTTTGCGTCCATGAGCTGAACACTTTCGTCGTCGATCCATGCATATATGGGCTTCTCTGCTCTCTTCTCGAAAATTATTGCATCATATCCAGCTCTCTTAAGCTCCGAGCCAAAAAATCCATGCGATTTGGCTTCGCCCAAGCCATTGGTCAAAGGTGACTTCGAGACAAAGGCATGACCATTTCCTCCAGTAGGAGCAATTGTCCCGCTTAGCGGTCCGGTTGCCAGAATTAAGGGGTTTTCTGGACTGAAGGGATCGATGCCCGACTTCGAATTGCTCAGTAGCAGATGCATTCCAAGACCAATCCCGCCGATGTACTTCTTCGCGTCTTCTTCACTTAAAGGGGTGACTCGGGTCTTCCCTGTCGATAGGTCTATACGTAAAATTCTCCCTGCATAACCGAACAAGGTTCGATCCTCCATCATTGAAGAATATATACACGAACGCCGATATATTTAAACCTAATCAACCTAGATGGTCGCTCAGGATTCCAAAATTTTTTGGTGTCGTTTGTCTACGATTCCTCAGTTGGTTTGGCATTTTCCCTTAGCCATCTTGTGACTTCCCGAAGTATTGGATGATCAGATACATCTACAACAGGAATCTCTAAACCAGTCACCTTGACTGAGGGAGCGTATTTTGGCATCAAAGCGAAGTTGACTGAGCTCCAGAAAATCCTTCCTCTTAGATAGTTTTCCATTAGATCATTAGTATCAGGTGGTAAGGGGTAATAGATGAAGAGCACTCCTTCAGCCCATTGTGCCATGACGGGAAGGCCTGATTGTATTATTCTGGCGAACATCTGGTTTAGTTTTTCCTTTGAAAATTGGAAGTAGTCAAGTATTACAATCTCCTTCGCAGGCTTGTATATGATCTTCACCTTATTTTCTCCTTGCCCTTTACTGCCCATAGTGGATGCCTCCCTTCTTCATCATTTTTTCTATACATATAACCCTTTCGAGACAATCTTCTGAATAGGAAGAAGGTTTTTCCTCAAATCTGTTTCAACTAAAGCTTCTCATACTGGTCGGTGTCCATCTTCTTTGGATTTATTAGATGATAGGATTAGGGGAAAAGACCAAAGGCTTCCCTTTAGCTTTGATCTGCAAAGTTTACAGGGTCTAGGTCTTTTGTATGGAGGCTTCGAGATTCCTTATGCAAACACGAACGGGCCCTTTGGGAAATCAATAGACATCGGGAAGATGAAATGTTCTGATTAAAACGAAAAACATTAATAATGAATTAATATATTCATGTATAAAAATATGGGCAGATGCCACCCAATATGACAATAGAGTGATAAAGGAATGGCGACTCATGTTGAAGATTTGAAATTCCGTCTTGCAACGGTTGAACTGCTTCGAACAGCTAAGAAACGATATACTTACAGAGAATTGTCCGCCAAGACTGATCTTCCAGTAACAGTTCTAAGCCGGTATGTGAAGGGCCATGTTCTGCCGAATACTGAAAGGGCTCGTAATCTTTGGGAAGATCTTTCCAAGATTGTGGGTCTAGAAGCTGAGTTCCGAAGGAGGATTAAATTTGACAATCAGGGGTACTTTGATAACACGTCAATAATTGGCGATATTAACCTGCTGAGGCAAGCGGCAGATCACGCTTTAGCAAAATTTGCTGGGAAAAGGATAACAAAGGTTCTGACAGCTGCTGTTGACGGTGTGCCTCTGGCAACCATGGTCGCGAATGCTTTGGGCGTAAACATGGTAATAGCCAAGCCTACTAAGGAGGTTGGGGTTCCTTCATTTATTGAGGAGACCTATACCCTTAGCGGTTCTGGTTATACTGTAACATTGTATGTACCTAGGGATGCGATCAAGAAACGTGATAGTGTCCTTGTGATCGACGACATAATAAAGAGCGGAGACACTCAATATGCCTTACTAAACCTCGTGAAAAAGGCAAAAGCTGAGGTCTCAGGGATATTCGCAATGATAGCAATTGGCGACTCTTGGGTAAAGACCATGCGCATACCCGAGTATTGCCAAGTAGAGATAATACTCCCAATGTAGATCTATAAACCCGCCTTGTTTCAACAAGTTCGGTTGGGAACAAGTATTCCAATGAAAGTAGCTAACTAGCGGGTCTTCTCTCTTTTTTTCCACCTTAGGTTTGGGCTTCTGCATTTTCTGCATTTCTTGGCGGTCGGAGCGTTTCTTACTCCACATTCCCGACATATCTTCATATAAAGTCTCTTCTTTTGAGCTATGCTTCTTTTCAATGGGTCAGTGATTGGCACTTTGGTTCACTCACTATCGTGGACATCCATTTCGCCGCTAGAAGATAATATATACCTTTTGGTTTGAAGCACTACGCTGACTCGGGTTGAACACCGCAAGCTATTTATTGATGGTCAAAGAGCAATAAGTCTACCGTATATACAGAAAACAAGGGAGTGAGGCGGCGAAATTGTCAGAAAACAACTCGGTGCTGATTGGACGTAAGCCAGTGATGAACTATGTACTAGCGTGCATAACGCTGTTCCACGGCGGAGCCAAAGAAGTGAGCATTAAGGCAAGAGGACGAGCGATAAGTAGAGCTGTCGATGTCGTCGAGATTGCTAGGCGTAGATTTCTGCCCGATGTAAAGATTGAAAACATCTCCATCGGGACACAGCAACTTCAGATCGATGAAGGCGGTAACACGTCCACAACAAATGTAAGCACAATAGAGATAACACTGTCACGCTAAGAAAGAAGCAACGAGCAAACGCTCCGTCATACCTCCTTTATTTTTGGAGGGTTCAGGAATCGGTGAAAACGGAGTTATGCCAATTCTGCTTAAGAAGCGGAATATTATGCTCCAACTGCAAGAAAAAGGTTGAGAGAGGCGAGGTAACTCAGTTAGACCTGGAGGTTGGTCGCCTACTCGTTTCTATCGAGGATAAGTATCCGCCGCTTCAGGATGTGCATTTTCATAAAGCAGTTGAGGCAGACGGAGTTCTGGCCATCATTGTCAATCCGGGGGATATCGCCAAGATTCTGAGTTATGGCGGCAAGGTCATCAAGTTTATTGAGAGGAAGACCAAGAAGTCGGTAAGGGTACTTGAACACAGATCGGACGAAAGGAAGTTCTTGGAAGATCTTTTTGCGCCCATAAGCATTCTCACCATAAACAGAATATGGTTACCTGATGGGACCACTGAGACAAGAGTGATTCTCAAAGGAAGGGAGAGAAGGAAGACTTCAAGGTACTTCAAAGCATTAAGGGAGATTGCAAGGAAAGCCCAGGGGATAGCTCTCAGAGTAGAGTTTGCTGGTTAACGGCGTGCAGTAGAAATGAAGATTGAAGAGCTTGAAGGCTGGCGGAGATCTCATTTTTCAGCTGAGATTAACCCAGAGCTAGACGGGAAAGAAGTAATTATAACAGGCTGGGTCAGCGAAATCAGAGACTTAGGGGGTATAAGGTTCATAGTCCTGCGAGACAAGGAAGGAAAAATTCAGATTACTGTGTCGCAAGAGACAACCGATGAACAGACATTAAAGATCTCAAGTTCTTTACACAGACAGGACTGCATCGGCGTAAAGGGCATTGTCAAGAAAATGGAAAAGGCCCCAAGAGGCGCAGAAATAATCCCAAAAAACATCAAAGTCTTCGTCGTTGCCAGGCAGCCTCTGCCCTTAGACATAACGGGAAGGGTCCCAGCGGAAGTGGATGTGAGGCTGGACCACCGTGTTTTGGATCTCTGTGGAGACAAAGGTCAAGCCATCTTCAAGATACGTCACATCACTCTGGAAGCGATTCGGGATTTTCTCTCGAAGAGGGGATTCTTGGAGATCAACACGCCTAAGATAATAGCTTCTGCCACCGAAGGCGGAGCAGCATTATTTCCGATAGTCTACTTTGAACGTGAAGCTTTTCTAGCTCAAAGCCCCCAGCTGTACAAGGAAGAGCTTGTCATCGATTTCGAGAAGGTTTTTGAGATCGGCCCCGCTTACAGAGCTGAAAAGTCGCATACTAGACGGCACATCACAGAGTTTACATCAGTCGATATTGAAGAGGCTTTCTCCACGATGGAGGATGTCATGACAGTTGCCCAAGAGCTGATGCACCACTTATGTAAAGTCGTCGGTGAAAATTGCCAGGACGTGTTGGCAGCTTTGGGGCATAAGGTTGTTATGCCAAAGGTACCCTTCAGACGTTTCACATACGATGAGATTGTAGATGAACTGCAGAAGGAAGACGAGAAGATCAGTTGGGGGGAAGACATTCCAACGGTCGCCTACAGAACACTTGGGAAACTGCATCCCTACTTCTACTTCATAACTGACTGGCCAAGTAGGCTGAAGCCCTTCTACATAAAACCTAGAGATGACAAGCCAGAACTGAGCGAAGGGTTTGACTTGATGTGGCGTTGGATTGAGATAGCCTCAGGCGGCACACGTGTCCACGACAAAGAAGTCTTAGTTAAGAGGCTTAAAGATCAAGGCTTACATCCAGAGTCCTTCAAGTATCATCTCCAAGCCTTCGATTACGGGATGCCTCCTCACGCTGGATGGGCTATTGGCCTCGAACGGCTGGTAATGATGCTCACGGGCATAAGAAACATCAGGGAGGTTGTTCTCTTCCCTAGGGACCGTTTCAGACTTACACCCTAGACCATATCCTACTTAGGCACCTTCAAGGTATTAACTAAGGAATATCAGAAGCCAGCTTTGACCAGATCTTTTGGCTTCATGAACTCCCTTAATAGAACGGTTGCGTATGAGCCTTTGTGAAGAGTGAAGCTGAAGTTCGCGTCAAGTCCGTTTCCTTTGGCTCGTTCGTCTTTAACTGAGATATTCAAGTCGAGAACCTGAGCTAATGTCGTTCTTAACCCACCTGCCGCGCTTGCTTCAGGCATTCTTTCTATGCGAAAATCGTTTGGGTTGGTTCCTTCTTCCTCAAGGATTTCCATTTCAAGCTCACCCTGTACTCCATCTGAGACTGACTGCTTCGGTCCCACCAAGGGTACAGCAACAGCCATTCTCCCCTCTTCAATCATTCGGTTGATTGCTGACATTGTGGTTCCTTCAGTTTTTCTAGAGTTCATTGTGGGAAGTCCTTTAGCGTCC
>Ga0315312_1003517_pt1 | contig 10050 bp, 10 predicted proteins | sample TDP7_MG_FD_203629 | JGI IMG/M metagenome (GOLD analysis project Ga0315312, IMG submission 203629) | Freshwater sediment microbial communities from Lake Towuti, South Sulawesi, Indonesia - TDP7 | ecosystem: Environmental > Aquatic > Freshwater > Lake > Sediment | place: Indonesia: South Sulawesi... | reverse complement strand
AAATAGAGGGATAAAAATTTTCAGAACCGAGTCTGGACTCGGTGCCTCAGGATTTCCACATATCGGAAGTTTTGGAGACGTTGTAAGGAATTATGCTGTTGCCTTAGGTTTGAAAGAACAAGGAATGAAATCAGAAATTATCACTTATTCAGATGATAGAGATGGGTTAAGAAAAGTACCGTTGACATTGCCAGATTGGCTAGAAAAATATATTGGTATGCCAGTAACAGACATACCCGACCCTTTCAAATGTCATAACAGCTACGGCAAGCATATGTCTTCTTTGTTACTAGAGTCTTTAGACAAAACTGGAATAGAATATAAGCATCATTCAGCAACTGAGGATTATAAAAGAGGTATATTTAACAAAGAGATAGAATCAATCCTTTTGAATTCAGAAAAAGTAGGAAAGTTGGTAAAAGATTTAATTGGACAGGAAAAATTCATAGAAACCTTACCATATTTTCCTGTCTGCGAAAAATGTGGAAAAATCTATACCACTCGCTGTTATCAAATAATTCCAAATGAACATAAAGTATTGTACACATGTGATCAAGAATTCACAGGGAAAAATCTTAACACTGGGAAAGAAATTGTAGTCAAAGGCTGCAGGCATGAAGGAGAAGCAAGTTTTTTTAACGGTTCTGGTAAATTAAGTTGGAAAGTTGAATTTGCGATGCGCTGGTCTACATTACAGATAGTTTTTGAGGCTTACGGAAAAGATATAGCAGATTCGGTAAAAGTGAACGATGCCATTTGTAGAGAAGTTCTGAATTTTGAGCCACCTTTACATGTGATGTATGAAATGTTCTTGGACAAAAGTGGAAAGAAGGTTTCAAAATCTTACGGTAATGTCTTTACACCACAAGTTTGGTTTAATTATGGAAGCCCAAGCAGCCTTATTTTACTAATGTTAAAAAGATTTGAAGGAACAAGAGAACTGGATGTGACAGACATACCCAGATATATGGATGAGCTAGCTAAACTTGAGAGGATTTATTTTGGTAAAGAAAAAGTCTTGGAGGAAAGAGATAAGGTTAACCTAGTAAGACTTTTTGAGTTTGTTAATTTTCTCAAGCCACCAAAAAAACCAAGCTTGCAAATCCCATACAACTCACTTGTAGAAATCGCAAAGATAGTACCAAGGGAAAATCCCTTAGAATTTGCGATTGAAAAACTGAAAGAGTTTGGCTATATAAAAAAGATTAGCAAACCGACAAAAAAAGAGGTATGTGAAAGGTTAAAATTCGCAAAGAAATGGTATGATAACTTTGGAAAACTCAAACCAGTAGAGATAGAAATTTCTAAGAAGGAAAAAAGTGCGATCAAGAGATTGATAGAAGAGCTAAAAGTTGAAACTGATGGAGAAAAACTGCAGGGTAAAATTTTTCAAATTGCAAAAGAGAATATAATTAAACCTGTAGACTTTTTCAAATTGATTTATAAAATTCTTTTAAATTCTGAACAAGGGCCAAGATTAGGGCCATACATAATTGAAATAGGTAAAGAAGAAGTATTGAAAAAATTAAAGGAAGTTTTATGACTAAAAAGCTCTATTGGGAAGATGCTTATCTAAAAGAGTTTGATGCAAAATTAATAGCTATAAATGGGAATCAAATAGCATTAGACCAAACCTGTTTTTATGCAAAATCTGGTGGGCAACTAGCTGATACAGGAGAAATCAACGGAGGAAAAGTTTTAGATGTTGTAGAAGTAGACGGAGATATTTATCACACATTAGAAAGAGAATCAAGTTTAAAACTTGGTGATGTTGTTCATGGTAATATCGATTGGGAGAGGAGGTATGCTATTATGAGATTGCATTCAGCTGCTCATGTTATTTCTGCTGTACTTATAAAGAATTTTGGGAATGTTATGTTTACTGGTAGCCAGATATACGAGGATAGAGCAAGAATGGATTTTAATATAGAAAAACTAGATGAAGAGATAGCTAAAGTTATAGAAGAAAAATCAAACGAAGTTGTTAAAATGAATTTGTCTATAACTTCAAGAATTATAACAAAAGAAGAAGTTGAATCTAACTCAAATCTTTTTAGACTTATGGATACATCCCATTATCAAGGTTTCAAAGTTTTTCGTGTGGTTGAGATAAAAGATTTTGACATGCAGCTTGATGGTGGAACACATGTTAGAAATACTGAAGAAATAGGAAAAATAAAGATTGTTAAAAGAGAAAATAAAGGCAAGAACAACAGGAGAATCACCATACAGGTAGAATAGATGGTATTAGAATCAAGAATTTTTAAGAGTGAAGATGTTCTCTCTTTTGAATATATTCCAGAAATGCTTCCTCATAGAGAAATGCAGATAAAACAACTAGCTGATAACCTACTCCCAGCTAGTAAAGGAAGGAAACCGCAGAATACCTTTATACATGGCGCACCAGGAATTGGAAAGACAGCTGTAGTAAAATTTGTTTTTAGAGAATTTGAAAACTATTCGGGAATTAAAACTGTTTATCTAAATTGCTGGGATTACAATACTGCTGTAGCTATTTTGTCTGAAATAACTATTAAGCTAGGGATGCCTGTTGGAAGAAGAGGATGGGGAAAAGACGAGATTTTGTCAAGGTTAAGAGAAGTTTTAAGTAAATCTAAAAAAGGATTGGTAGTTTGTTTGGATGAAGTTGACCAGCTTGTTAGAAAAGATCAAAGTGTATTGTACGATCTACTAAGAATAAATCAGTACGTAGAAAATCCTGTGGGCTTAGTTTTTATCTCTAACAATCCTTTTGTTTTTGCTGATATTGAGCCAAGGATTAGAAGTAGCTTAGCAGTAGAAGAGATTGAGTTTAAATCATATTCTCTGCAAGAGATGAAAGGCATACTCCAAGAAAGGATGGGTTATGCTTTCTATTCTGTGGAAAATGGTGTGGTAACTTTAGCAGCTAACCATGCTGTCAATAAAGGAGGTGATGTAAGAGTTGGTTTAGAATGTTTAATGAAAGCTGGGAGACTAGCTGAAAAGGAAAATTCTACAAAGATGAAAGTGGAACATGTAAGAAAAATTTTAAAGGAAGTGGTGAAAGTTAAACCACAGATAATTAAAGAAAATATAAGTGAAGATGAAAAAATTATTCTGAATATTTTGGAAGAAAATATAGACTTACCTTTTAATGAGTTATATAGAAAATATTGTAAGAAGGTAGATAATCCAGTAACAGAAAAACCATTTATAAATTATGTCAAACACTTAGCTGAATTGAAACTGATTGAATGGAAAAAAAGAAAGGTAGATGGAAAAAGGATTATCTCAAAAGTTTAACTACAAGGTTTTTAAATAATAAGTGATTTATTAACAGTATAGCGGGGTGGAGCAAGAGCTTAAACTCCTCTATGCCTGGAGTGCTCGTCGGGCTCATAACCCGAAGGTCGCATGTTCAAATCATGCCCCCGCTATCGGGTCTGTAGTCTAGCGGTTAGGACGATAGGGACGTTAAACCCTTACAAGGTATAGACCCCAGTTCAATTCTGGGCAGACCCACTCAAGTGAATAAAATGACAGACCAGAAAGAACTACAAGAGAAAATACTGACCTATAGAATTCTTCAGGCTAGGCTAGAGAGTGTAATCAAACAAAGAGATTTGATATTGAACAAAATATTTGAGTTGGAAAATACTTTAGCAGGTTTGGAAGAAGTTGAAAAAACTGAAGAAGAAACTTTATTTCCTCTGGGTTCTGATGCCTATGTATTTTGTAAGCCAACAAATAAGGAAAAGTTAATAGTGGAAATAGGTGCTAACATAGCGTTGGAAAAAACTTTTGAAGAAGGAAAAGGAACATTGAATAAAAGAAAGGCTGAGTTGGAAAAGGCATTAACAGAAACTCAGAGTGAAATTTCCCAGCTATCGTCTGCTATTCAAGACTTAACTCCAGAAATTCAAGATATGATTGAAAAATCCCAACAGGCTGGTTAGATGTTTGACGTCCTGAAGAAAAAATTTTCACAACTAATCGAGAATATATCAAAAAAGACAGAGGAGAAGGAAGAGAAAGCAGTAGAAGAGAAAAAATCCTGGATAGAAAAAATTAAAGAAAAGGTTGTAAAGGCAGTTGCAGAGAAGAAACTTACAGAAGAGGATTTGGAACCGATTTTAAATGAATTGGGAAAGGGTTTGGTGGAAGCAGACGTTGCTTATGAAGTTGCAGAAAGGATTAAGAGCAGTTTGAAGACCAGCTTGGCTGGAAAAGAAATTAGACGTGGGAAAGAGAAAGAGTTTGTTTCTCAGACTTTGAAACAAAGTTTGCTAGAAATTCTATCTGTACCAAGAATCGATTTGGAAGATATAATTAAAAAGGCAAAATCAGAAAATAGACCAGCTTTGCTACTATTTTTTGGGATGAATGGTGTTGGAAAAAGCTTGAACCTGTCAAAAGTGGCTAGGTGGCTGCAAAATAAAGGACATAGACCAGTCCTAGCTGCTGGCGACACCTATAGAGCTGCTGGTGATCTGCAGTTAGAGATGTATGCTGAAAAAATTAATGCACCTGTTATAAAGCATCAGAGAGGAGCAGATTCCTGTGCAGTGATATTTGATGCCAGGAAAGCGGCTGAAGCTAGAGGATACGATGTTGTCTTAGGCGATACCTCTGGGAGGATGCATACAAAAAAGGACTTGATGGACGAGTTGGCAAAAATAGTGAGAGTTAATAAACCGGATTTGAAAATATTGGTTTTGGACAGCATGTCCGGATCAGATGTAATCCAACAGTTTGAATTTTTTGATAAATCTGTTAACGTTGATGCCATAATATTTTCCAAGGTTGATGTGAATGAAAAAGGTGGCAACATATTCTCTATCTGCTACAATTTCAAAAAACCCATTTTATTTCTGGGTAACGGACAAGGGTATGACAACTTAATGGAATATTTGCCTGAAAGCTTCGTTAACAGCCTGCTTTCATAAACTTTAAGAATAAATCCTAAATTGATAACATGCTAGAAGGATTAAGAAAAGGTTTAGGAGATTTGGTAAGGAAATTGGTTACTGGGACTACTATAGATAAGAAAGCAGTAGAGGATATCTTGGAAGAAATGAAAAGAGTTTTACTGCAGTCAGATGTTGATATAAAGCTTGCAGACGAGCTTATAGCAAAGATAAAGAAGAGATGTTTTGAAGAAAAGATTCCTTCTGGTCTTACCCTAAGAGAGTATGTGCTGAAAGTGATATATGAAGAGCTTGTTAACCTACTAGGAGAAAAGCCAGCTACATTGCTTGGTAAAAAGAAAATTATGCTTGTTGGATTGTTTGGTTGTGGAAAGACTACAGCAACAGGAAAAATTGCCAAATATCTTTTGAAACAGGGTTTAAAACCCACTCTAGCTGGATTGGATTATCACAGGCCAGCTGCAACTGACCAGATAATTGAAATTGGCAGGCAGGTCGGAGTGCCGGTATACGTAAATCAAAATAGAAATCCCCTTGATGGAGCAGAGGAAGTTTTGAAGAAATTTGAAAAGTATGATTCGATAATTTTTGATACTGCTGGTAGGAATGCATTAGATAGAGAATTGGCTGATGAATTGAAAAGGCTTGGAGAAATAATTAAGCCGGATGAAGTTTTACTAACAATACCAGCTGATTTAGGTAAAGTAGCCAAACAGCAGTCAGAAGAATTTCATAAACTAGTTGGAATCACTGGCGTGATAGTTACAAGAATGGACGGGACTGCTAAAGCTGGTGGGGCTTTAGCAGCTACATCAGTAACAGGAGCTAAGGTAAAGTTTATTAGTACTGGAGAAAAACTTGAAGATTTTGAAGTCTATAATCCTGAGAGGTTTGTCTCCCGTTTACTCGGATTAGGTGATTTGGAAACTTTACTCGAGAAAGCTAAAGAGGCAGAAATAAAACCAGAGAAAGTGGAAAAAATTGTTGAAGGGAAGTTTACTCTACAGGACTTTTATGACCAATTACAGTCTTTGCAGAAGATTGGACCATTCTCACAGATAATGAGTATGGTACCTGGTCTGGGAATGTTAAAGGTACCAGAGGATGTTATGGAAAAACAAGAAGAGAAGATGAAAAATTATAAGATAATCATTCAATCTATGACACCTAAAGAAAGGGAGGAACCAAATATTATTGATAGTTCTAGAGTAAAAAGAATAGCAAAAGGTTGTGGAAGACCAGAGACAGAAGTTAGAGAATTGATAACACAATATAATCAAATGAAAAAAGTTATACGTCAGCTTGGTGGTGCGTCTGGCATGCAAAGAGGACAGTTGAAGCAGTTGACAAAACAATTTGGATTCAAATTCTAGATAGTGATTATATGAAGGTAGATGAAAAAATAATTGAAGCATTCAAAACTGGATACATATGTGACAACTGCGCTGGAAGAATAGTTGGAAATTTGCTTAGCGGCTTATCTAATAAAGAACGCGGTAGGATAGTTAGACATTACATTGCATTTCTGATAGATTCGGGGGAAAAGATTGATGTTGACCTTTCAAACTTCTATGGAATTAAATTCAGAAACGTTAAATTGCAGACTAAAAAACCTGAAAAATGTAAAATATGTAAAAATTTTTTTCTCGAAAAAATAGATGATGTAGCTAAAAATATTGTAAAGAAACTTAAAGGAATTGAATTCGACACTTTTCTCATCGGTTCTATACCATCTGACGAAATGCTAAAATCGGAAGAAAAACTGTTTGAAACTGTTGGCACAGAATTTGTAGAATCAATTAAATCAGAAATAAACCGTGAGATAGGTAAAAGAATTGAAAAGTTAACAAAGAAAAAATTTGCTTTGAAAAACCCTGATGTAACAATATTAGCTGACCTCGACACAAACGTTATAAGAGTTCAGGTTAGAAGCCTGTATATTTTTGGAAAATATCAGAAACTGACCAGAGGGATACCACAAGCAAAATGGATTTGTAGGAAGTGCGGTGGAAAAGGTTGCACGTATTGCAAAGGTGAAGGTAAGCTCTATCCTACATCTGTTCAAGAAATAATAGAAAAACCTTTGCTAAGAGCTAGTGGGGCGAGAAAATCAAGTTTTTCTGGAGCTGGTAGAGAAGATATAGATGCTAGATGCTTAGACTATCGCCCATTTGTGATTGAACTGATAAAGCCAGTAAAAAGAAAAATTGATTTGAAGAAAGGTGAGAAAAAAATTAACGAATCGAAAAAAGTTAAAGTAAAAAACTTAAAAATTGTGGAATTTGGTAAAGAGCTAACTAGAAAGTTAAAAACTGAAAGATACGATAAAACCTATCTGGCAGAGGTAGAATTTGAGAAAATAGTTGATAGAAAAAAACTAAAGCTTTTAAAACAACTGACTAAAGAACCAATTCTACAAAAAACTCCCCTGCGTGTAATTCATAGACGTGCTGATAAATTCAGAAAGAGAAATGTGAAAAAAATATCTTGGAAAGCTAGAGGAAAAAATTTACAGTTAAAAATAACTGGTGAATCTGGACTTTATATAAAAGAATTGATTACTGGCGATGAGGGAAGAACAAAGCCAAATGTATCAGATTTGCTAGAAAACAAAGTTAGAAAAATAATTTTAGATGTGATAAAAATTCATACTAAAAATCTTAAGGTATAGTTATTTCTTTTTCTTTGATTTAGATGAACAACTTCCACAGCTCATACAAACTTTTTATAAATCTTAAGTTTAAATAGATTGATATGGTAAAGAAGTCGAAAGGATTTAGATCTAGAACAAGAAAGAAACTGACACAAAAATTGGTTAGACCTGCAATAACAAAATTTTTACAAGAATTTGATGTTGGGCAGAATGTTGTTATTACTCTAGAGCCGTCAAGCCACAGGGGAATGCCTTTTCCTAGATTTAAGGGTAAATGCGGGAAGATAGTCGAAAAGAGAGGTAAAAGCTATATCGTTGAAATAATAGAGGGGGGAAAAGTTAAAAAGATTATTTCTAGACCAGAACATTTGAAAGCTGCTTGAATTTTATTGGTAAAAATACTAACTTAAATCTTTTTTCCTATATTTTAAATTTAATGACTTGGGATAGAAAAAATCTTATAGAAATAGATGACCTTTCTAGAGAAAATATTGAAAGATTATATGATTTAGCTGATATTTTTTTACCATATTCTGGAATAGATAAAAGCATACCACCTAAGGAACGAAAACCGCTTGAAATATGCAAAGGGAAGTTAATGAAATTATGGTTTGGTGAACCAAGTACAAGAACCTATGGAAGCTTTGAAGCTGCTATGATAAGGCTTGGAGGTAATGCACAAAAATTTGATGAAGATACATCTGGGTTAAAAAAGAAAGAAAGCATCAAACATACTGTAAGAATTCTGAGTGGTCAATGTGATATCTTAGTTGACAGACATAGGGATCCTAGACATATACACGAAGTGGTAAAATATTCTCTTGTCTCTACAATAAATGGTGGTAATGGTTCTCATCAACATCCTACACAGACACTAGTAGATTTGTATACATGTAAAAAAACTTCAGGTAAAATTGATGGAAGCATATTTGTAATATTTGGAGATTTAAAATACGGAAGAACAACACATTCTCTTATTAGAGGCGCGGGTAAATTTGATAACATTGAAGTTCACACTATTTCACCACCTGGATTAGAAATGCCTAAAGAACATGCAGATGTCTACACGCGTTCAGGTAATAAATATTATTCTCATGTTATAAACATGAAGAATCTAGAAGATAAGTTGGAAGAAATAAAGGCAAATTACAATGATACAACAAGAATATATTTATATGCGACAAGAATACAGGATGAACGAATATCATGGTTGGAAAAATTAATAAGAGGAGGAAGATATCGATATCAACTTACTAAAAATCCATTTGGACTTTTGTTGCATCCCTTACCAATAGCAACAGACACAAAATATGGTCCAGAAATAGCAACAGAACTTGACGAAGATGAAAACACGATTTATTTTCAACAAGCTGATTGGGGTATTCCAGTTAGAATGGCACTAATTGCTACTATGTTTGGTTATGAAGAAAATGTTTTAAAATTGAAATAGCTATATCTTTTTAAATATTACCTAATCGAACTATAGTTAAGAGAAGTGATTTAGATGAATACATTGAATGAAGAGATTAAACCAGACGTAGAAGCTAAAACCATACTTGAAAACAGAGAAAAGGAAGGAGAACTAAGATACGAGCAGAAGAACGCTTTAGAGCTTTTACGAAAGTTTGTAAAGCTTGACGGAGAAAAAACTGCTGCCCTGATGGAAGAATTGAAGAAAATAGAGAAATTGAGAGAAAGGCAAATCGTAGCTATAGTTAACTTCCTACCAGAAGACAGAGATGATTTAAGAGCAATATTGCAGAAAGAATATTCTGCATTAACAGACGATGAAATAAATCTAGTTCTAGAAACTGTGAAAAAATATATTTAAGTGATTCTATGACAGCGAAAGATGAATATGTTGTAGTATTGGATTTTCTTCCTCATGGTAAAGCAACTGACAGAAGAGCTGAGCCTTTGGTACAAGGACTGGGGGAAAAATTTTTTAACCTGTTAGAAGTTATAGTAAAAGATGGCATAGCAGTCAAGCCAAAAGATAGATTATATATAGGGGAAGGGAAAAGAGAGGAGGTTAAGTACATCAGAGGCAGGATAAGATACGAAGAACTAACAGTTTATGCCAAAGACATGTTAGAAGAAACTATCATAGAACTTGTTTCAAAGGATGAAAAGAGGTTTGTTGATTTTTTCAATAAAGCTGGAGCTTTAACCACTCGCATGCACAGCTTAGAACTGCTACATGGAATTGGAAAAAAACATCTTTGGAGGATAATCGAGGAAAGAAAGAAGAAGCCATTTGAGAGTTTTAAAGATATACAGGAAAGAATCGATATGCTATCAGACCCTAAGAAGATGATAATCAAAAGGATTACAGATGAGTTGGAGGAAAAAGATAGACATAGATTATTTGTTTCAAGTGACTTAATACGAGAAACATGATTTATTTTTTAAAACCAAGGCTAAATTAATGGAAAAAATAGTTAAGCCCTGGGGCTATGAGCTGATTTGGGTTAAAACAAAAAAATA
>Ga0315312_1003516_pt1 | contig 10050 bp, 9 predicted proteins | sample TDP7_MG_FD_203629 | JGI IMG/M metagenome (GOLD analysis project Ga0315312, IMG submission 203629) | Freshwater sediment microbial communities from Lake Towuti, South Sulawesi, Indonesia - TDP7 | ecosystem: Environmental > Aquatic > Freshwater > Lake > Sediment | place: Indonesia: South Sulawesi... | reverse complement strand
AGCAGTAGACATCGTACCATTCATTCCCATAAAAAACGCTACAATACAAGACTGCACTAAGCTTGCAAATAAATTTGGCAAAACACTTGCAGAAAAATGCAACATTCCAGTCTACTTGTATGGAGAGGCATCCACAAGCGCCGAAAGAAGCGACTTGGACTGGATAAGAAAAGGTGAATACGAAGAACTAAAAGAAATGATTAAAAAATCGGATAGAAAGCCTAATTTTGGACCAACTCATCCACACCCCACAGCAGGCGCAACAGCAGCTGGCGCTAGAAAAATCATGGTAGGCTTCAACATAAACTTGGGCACCTCAGACCTATCAACTGCCAAGAAAATTGCCAAGGCATTACATGCGAAAAAAGGCGGATTAGCCTATGTTAAGGCGATGGCTGCAAAAATTCCAGAAAGGGAGATAACTCAGATAGGAATGAGTATAGGAGATTTTGAGAAAACACCGCTTTACAGAGTTTTTGAACTACTTAAGATTGAGGCAGAAAGATATAATGTACCCATAGTTGGAGCAGAGTTTTGCGGCATGACACCTCTGCAGGCGATAATAGACGTAGCTAAATACTATCTAAAAATAGACGACCTAGACGAGAACCGAGTGCTCGAAATTGCCATACAGAAAGCCATAGAGAGAAAGGCGACTTGAAGTGGCTACCAAAAAAGAAGTAGATTTGATAATTAAAAATGCAAACGAACTTCTCACAGTTGCAGGCGGCAGCCAAAAACCATTTTTAGGCACGCAAATGCGGGAGCTAGGAATAATCAAGAAAGGCGGCTTAGCAGTAGACAGAGGAAGAATAGTAGCCGTAGGAAAAATAGAAAACGTAACCAGACAATTCAAAGGCAAAGAAACCATCGATGCCACTGGAAAAGTAGTTATGCCCGGCTTTGTGGACTGTCATACGCATCTGGTTTTTGCGGGCTCAAGGGAAGACGAGTTTGAAATGAGATTACAAGGTGCTTCCTACATGGAAATTTTGAAGGCTGGAGGCGGAATCCTAAAAACTGTACGAGAGACAAGGAAAGCAAGTAGAACTGAACTGGTTGAAAGCTGCAAGAAAACGCTGAAAGTCATGCTTGAACATGGAACGACCACCATAGAAACCAAAAGCGGATATGGACTGAACACAAAAGATGAAATAAAATGCTTGGAAGTTATGAAAATCTTGAATGAGAGGCAGCGAGTTGAAGTTGTTCCAACTTTTCTTGGTGCCCACGCAATTCCGCCGGAATACAAAGACAATGTAGAAGAATATGTTGCTCTCATAACCGAAGAAATGATTCCAGCAATTGCCAACCGCAGATTAGCTGAATTCTGTGATGTCTTCTGCGAAAAAGAAGTATTCACTGTAGAACAATCGAGAAAGATTCTTCTAAACGGCAAAAAGCACGGTTTGATACCGAAGTTACATGCAGACGAAATGACAAGGTTTGGCGGTGCTGAATTAGCCGCAGAGATAGGAGCAGTTTCAGCAGAGCATCTACTTTTCGCCTCGGACAAGGGGATAAAAACGTTAGCAAAAAGAGTAGTGGTTGCTGTTTTACTTCCTGGGGCTGCATTCTCACTTATGATTGGGCGTTATGCCGAAGCAAGGAAAATGGTTAAGTTTAATGTGCCAGTTGCTTTGGGAACAGACTTCAATCCGAGCTGCTGGATAGAAAACATGCAAACCATAATAGGCTTAGCCTGCTACCAAATGAAAATGACTCCTGCAGAAGCTATAGTCGCAACTACAATAAATGCAGCCCACGCTATAAATCGGGCTAAGGAAGTTGGAAGCTTGGAAGTTGGCAAAAGAGCCGATATTTTAGTTCTGGATATTCCTAATCACAAGTTTTTGGGTTACCGTTATGGAGTAAATCTCGTTGATAAAGTATTCAAAAATGGAAAACTTGTTGTCAACGAAACGAAATCACATTGATTTCTTTGATTGTAGCAACCAAAACTATTCTCTACGAGTAGCAGCACTCTCTTCATTTAGATCGCAATTCTCCTTTCACAAAACCTTATTTACGTTCTTTTCCCTTTACGCTTTTTGGTGTACTCTTTGCCAAGAGCTAGGACCGCAATAAAATGTATAACTGGTCATGAGCTGCATTGCAAGAATTGGCAGATCGAAGGCATTCTCCGCATGTTACACAACGTGCTCGACCCAGAAGTGGCAAAAGACCCGGAAAACCTAATTGTCTACGGTGGAACTGGAAAGGCAGCTAGAAACTGGCAATGTTTTGACAAAATTGTTGAAACACTCAAGGAATTAGAACCCGATGAAACTCTCCTAATTCAGAGTGGCAAGCCAGTGGCAGTTTTTCAAACGCATGAGTGGGCGCCCAGAGCTTTGATTGTTAATTGTATGCTTGTGCCAAAATGGGCTACTTGGGATTACTTCTATGAGTTAGAGCAGAAGGGCTTGATTATGTTTGGACAAATGACCGCGGGCTCATGGGCCTATATAGGGACACAAGGCATCTTGCAGGGAACTTACGAAACCCTAGCAGCGGTTGCACGAGAACATTTCAAAGGAAGCCTAAAAGGAAAACTCGTGTTAACGGCGGGGTTAGGTGAAATGGGTGGAGCACAACCACTCGCCGTGACGATGAACGAAGGCGTTGCACTAATCGTTGAAGTCGACAAGAAAGCAATCAAAAGAAGACTTGACCACAAGTATCTTGAAACATGGACAGACAACATAGATGAAGCAGTTAACATGGCTTTGCAAGCAAAAGAAAAAGGAGAAGCAAAAAGTATAGGGTTGCTTGGAAACGCAGCTGAGGTTCATCCTGAACTTGTGAAAAGAAGAGTAACTCCCGATATAGTGACAGACCAGACATCGGCTCACGACCCACTTAACGGCTATTACCCATCTGGCCTTTCTAAGGAAGAAGCTGATGAACTTCGCAAAAATAACCCAGAAGAATACGTGAAGATGGCTGAAAAAAGCATGCGTACGCAGGTAGAGGCAATGGTAAAAATGATGAAAAAAGGAGCAGTTGTGTTTGAATACGGTAATAATCTGCGGCAACAAGCCTATAACGCTGGATTTAAACATGCCTTTGCTTTCCAAGGATTTGTGCGCAGATATATCAGACCAATGTTTTGCGAAGGTCGTGGGCCTTTCAGATGGACATCTCTAGTCGGCGAACCTGAAGACATCTATACACTCGATAATGTTATTCTCAAGGAGTTTGCTTACAACAAAGAACTATGCAGATGGATAAGAAAAGCGAAGGGGCAAGTTAAGTTTCAAGGCTTACCGGCTCGAGTTTGCTGGCTAGGGTTTGGTGAAAGAGCCAAATTCGGAAAAATCATGAATGATATGGTCAACAGAAAAGAACTTTCAGGACCGATATGGATTGGACGTGACCATCTAGACGGCGGAAGCGTTGCCTCGCCAAACAGAGAAACAGAAGGCATGAAAGATGGCAGCGACGCAATAGCAGACTGGCCTATCCTAAATGCCCTACTAAACGCTGTCGCAGGAGCAACATGGGTTTCGGTGCATCACGGCGGAGGCGTAGGAATAGGCTACAGCATACACGCTGGCATGTGTCTAGTCGCAGATGGCACAAAAGAAGCAGAGAAAAGAATTATCCGAGTCTTAACCACAGACCCTGGAACAGCCATAGTTAGGCATGCTGACGCAGGCTACGAGACTGCAAAAGAAATTGCCAGAGAGAAAAAAGTTAAGACGCCCATGCTAAAACGATGAGCCATTGTGCAAAAGCTTATAAACATTACGAAATGAATACCATTCTCCTTAGTGATAAAAATGGTATCCTGGGGTTTTGCATTCAAGAAAGGCTTCATAATATTTCTATGGTCTATAGTCTGGATCATCATCGGAACAATCATCGGAGCAGTCATAGGTGGAGCGGCTCTCTTCGGAACCTTGCTATCGGAGATGACTAAGCCAACACCAAACTTCGGTGTAATCATGGCGGGTTTTGGGCTCGCAATGGTAGGCTTCGCGATAGGCGGAATAATCAGTACCATACTGGTCTATGCGACTATCCTCAAAATCACAATGGAAAGCACTCTCGAAGAAGCCAAAAAACCATAATAACTCTACAATTTCTACTTTTTCTTCACTTTCTCGTAATATACTTGTTCGTCTTTAGATTCTGAGTTTTATTTCTATGCTTGCTTTGCAACATTTAATAATTATACTCGCCGAATTGTAGGAGTGAAAAAGGAGGATGCAATGATGGTGAGCATAAACGGCGAAAAACTAACTATAGAAGATGTAGTTGCTGTGGCACGTAACAACGAAAAAGTAACAATCCCACAAGGAGTAAAAGAGAAAGTCACAAAATGCCGTCAGATCTTGGAAGAACTTGTGAAAAAGAAGAAAATCGTTTATGGCGTCACAACTGGTTTTGGAGCCTTAGGAAATCTAATAATCTCTCCAGAAGACGTTAAGGAACTGCAGTCTAATCTCATCAGAAGTCATTCTGCAGGCGTTGGAGAGCCGCTTGCGAGAGACATGACACGAGCCTTAATGCTTCTAAGAGCCAATACGTTGGCTAAGGGCAACTCAGGAGTAAGAATAAAAACTCTAGAAACATTAGTGCAAATGATAAACAAGAAAGTGCATCCAATTATCCCAGAAAAAGGCTCTGTTGGCGCAAGTGGAGACCTTGCACCTCTTTCACACATGGCATTAGTAATGATAGGTGAAGGAGAAGCAGAATACAATGGAAAAAGAATGAGCGGAAAACAAGCCATGAAATTGGCAAGAATAGAACCTATCAAACTAGATTTTAAAGAAGGAATCGCGTTAAACAATGGCACACAAATGATGGCAGCTATCGGAGCATTGGCGATCTATGATGCAGAAAGATTAATTAAAACTGCGGAAATCGCTGCTGCAATGAGTTTAGAAGCCCTAAATGGAATATACGACGCATTTGACGATAGAATACATCAAGTTAGACCTCATTTAGGCCAGATTACAACAGCAAGAAATATTCGGCAATTGATTTCTGGTAGTAAGAATGTCAAAGCAAGCAATGAAATGCTCAAAGAAAGGTTGAATAGACCTCCACAAGATTCCTATTCTTTGCGATGTATCCCTCAAGTTCTGGGAACTGTGAAGGATGCTACTGCTTACGTTAGAAAGGTTATAGAGATAGAAATCAACTCAGCAACTGACAATCCCTTAATCTTTTTAGAGGATAAAGAATGCTTATCTGGCGGAAACTTTCATGGACAACCAGTTTCAGCTGCAATGGACTTTCTCGCAATCGCACTTGCGACTTTGGGTAATATGTCTGAGAGGCGTGTAGCAAGACTTGTTGATGAAAATTTAAGTCAAGGACTTCCAGCTTTCCTAATTCATAAGGATATGAAGAAAGGTGTGCACAGTGGCTTTATGACAGCCCAATATACAGCGGCTGCTTTGGCTTCAGAAAACAAAACTTTAACCCATCCTGCCAGCGTTGATTCTATTCCTACTTCTGCAAATTTTGAAGACTTTGTAAGCATGGGTTCTATAGCCGCAAGGAAGGCTACTGAAATTCTCAGAAATGTGGAACATATTATAGCCATTGAGTTGTTGTGTGCGGCACAAGGGATAGATTTTAGGGGTTCAGATAAGCTTGGAAAGGGAACTAAGGTAGCTTTTTCCTTGTTAAGACAGTTTGTGCCCATGCTTAGGGAAGATAGGGTATTATCTACTGACATAGAGGCTGTCGTGGGGTTAATTAGGAGTGAGCGACTTGTAAATGCTATTGAAAAGATTGTTGACGTAAAAGATTAACGAATGAATGAAGAAGGGGAGGGTGCTTTTGTTAGCGAACTATTCTCGTGGTTGCTTTTAGGGCTCGCAAGCGCTTAACTATGTTTGGGTGAGTAGAAAACAGTTCTGCTATCTTGTCGAAAGTGGTTATTTCTTTTCTGAGAACTTTTTCTACAAGTTTCTGGTCGCCCAATCGTGTGCCCATATGCGTCATTAATGTTGCGTCTGCTTCCGCATGGTCTGGGTCAGATATGAACAAAGCCTTAAAAGAACTCAAGCCACCCATATTTCGGTGAATTTTCTTCATGCTCTTAGTTGAATAAACTATTTTTGCTAATCCTTCGGAGAGTTTGCGTGGTCCATCTTCAATTATTTTTACGCTGTGCTGGTCTGCAAAATATTCTCTTATTCGGCTGATGTAAAGCGTGAACATTGTGAGAATCCAGTATAGGGCTATGCTTATTATCCCTATGATTGCGGTTCCGCCGCTTCTTTCTTCTCTACTGTAGCGAGAGGACAGAAGCATGGAATAGCCTATATAATAGAATAATGCTGGCAAAATAGAGACAAACATCATTACTTGTACGTCTCTATGTTTCAGATGCCCTAATTCGTGGCCTACAACTGCTTCTACTTCTTCGCTTTCTAAAGTTTTCAGTAAGCCTTCGGTTACTGCTACTCTGGTTCCTGCAACAGGTGAACCATAAGCAAAAGCGTTAGGTAACGGAATTTGAGCAATCATAATTTTAGGTGTCTCGATGCCACTTTTTTGACTTAGGTTTTCAACCATTTCAACGAGTTTTGGCTCATCAGTCTTTGAAACTTGTCGTACACGGTAGATGGCGTCAATTAGGTATGGGGCAATTAACCACTGAATTAGGTTGAAAGCTACGACGAAAAGGGCCAGTGTCAAATAGTCGAAGATTCCTGTTAGGCTGAGAATAACTGTGAAGAATAACGTTGACAAGCCTATGATTATGCCTAATGTTCCAATTAAAGAAAGTCGGAGTTTCCACAAACTCATTTTACTCACTAAGCCGAAAAAATAATGAAGCAACTTATATTTCTTGCTGATTTAGGTTCTGTAAACTTATTGGTTTGTAGCAGTGAAAAACTAGGGTCATGCAAAAAAGTTAGTAGCCCCCTTATATATAGATGGCTTAACGCATGCATACCCCATGGTCTTTTAGTTGAAATAGATGGCTTTTGCATCTACAATCTGAAGAGCCAAAACCTTTTATGGAGACATTTTCTTCGCTTATTCTCTTTGCAATTTTGCATTCATCAGGTTTTTCTGCTTCTTTATGGAAAACTTCCAAAACTTCTACAGCCTTATTTTCGAGCAAATAGTCGATATGCCAAAACTTCTGTTTAACCTTTTTAAGATGCCGCTCAATACGCTTTTCCAGACTTTTTTGGGCAGAACCCACATAAGCATATAAACCCTTCTTAAAATTTATGCCACCCAAAGCACCAATGTTAACTCTGACATCCCCGCTAATCGAAATGACTAAAACATAAACGCCCTTTGCCATACTCATCCTTTCGTCTATCTAACTACAATTTTTCTCCCGTCGAAATCTCTCTTGAACCTTCCAAATTCATCTTTAACTTCCTTTAATTGCTTACTTGTGAATACTGGTCCATCCCTGCATACGCGATAAACGCCTATCACACAGCTTCCGCACAAGCCAACTGCGCAACGCATGAGCCTCTCCAAACTCACCTGTAGAGGCACATTATATTTTTCAGCTAAAGAGAGCATCTTGACAGTCATCGGTTCAGGACCACAAGCATAAACCATATCAAATTTCTGTTCAGCGAGCATCTTCTCTGCGGCTTCTGTGACAAGTCCCTTTAACCCGAAACTGCCATTGTCAGTAGTGGCAATAACATTTGCAGAGATTCTGTTAACTCTATCCAAAAACAACAATTCACTCTTTTTTTTAGCTCCAAGCAAAAAAGTAACATTGGCACCAAGCCTCGAAAGATTCTCCGCTAAGACAGCTAAAGGCGAAAGTCCAGTTCCGCCTCCCGCAATCAGAACTTCGCCTTTCACATAACTGAAACCCTTCCCAAAAGGTCCACGAATTCCAATCAAGTCACCCTCTTTCATCTTGTGCAAAGTCTTAGTGGCTTCTCCAACCTTAGCCACGGTAAATGAACAGTGGTCGCCTTTAATAGCTGATAGACTCATAGGAACCTCATCTATACCGGGAATCCAAACCATAATAAACTGTCCTGGCACAGCTTTCTCACATAGAGCATCTTGGAAACTAAACGTCTTAACCAAAGGACTTTCTCTAACAATTTTCAGAATCTTCACAGTTCTTAACCGACCAGCCGTGCCGAGATGCCTTGATTTGCTTTTCATTAACCGATTTAACTCCGCCTAATCCACTATTTCAGAAGTTCTACACAAATAATGTTTGCGACAAGCACAAAAAGAGCTAAGGCTCTTTTTTTCTTAAAAGTTCCCTAATTACTTGGCGTTGAATCTCTGTTTCCAGTTCTGGCATTTGTTTGGCTCCAACTCCGCCAAGCCAAAATGATGCACCGTAAGGAGAATCCAAAGATTCCAAGAGTGCCCTCCTGTTCAGCATTTTCAACTCGTTACGCAATTCTTCTTCAGAACATGATTCATACTTTTGTTTCCAATAGTTAATGCGCTTCTCTATCCGGTCTATTTGTTCTTCGCGTTTTCTTTTGATTCTGTCTAGTATTTTCATGCCCAATCAATAATGGAAATAACTCTATGGAACATTTTTCTTTTTCGCTTATCATCGCCTGTGATTTATTACTGTTTATGGGCTAAACCAATAATTTCCTTTACATTGTCAAAATTTTTCCCTCTTAAATACAGGTTAATGCCTCTACTAACTGCCCTAAAAACCTCGACATCCTTCAATGCGATTGCGGTTCCTATTTGTACAGCAGAGGCTCCAGCCAAAAGAAACTCAACAGCGTCTTGCCAACTAGTTATTCCGCCACATCCAATGACAGGAACCTTTACCATAGGGTAAATCTCGAAAACACATCTCAGGGCTATAGGCTTAATTGCGGCACCAGACAAACCGCCAATCTTGTTAGCCAAGATAGGCCGCATGGTTTCGAGATCTATTGCCATTGCCCTAACTGTATTAACCGCCGTAATAGCGTCTGCTCCTGCATCAGCTGCAGCTGTGGCAACTTCGCAAATGTCATCAACGTTCGGTGTCAGCTTCGCAATGACAGGTATATTTACAGTTTTTTTTACTTTCTTTACAACATCTGCCACCAATTGCGGTTTCTGTCCGATTTCTGCTCCCGCCTTCTCTACATGAGGACAAGACACATTCAACTCCAAAGCATCCGCGCCATTCTTAGCTGCCTCTTTTGCAACTATGGCAAATTCGTCAGCAGAAAAACCAAATATACTGACTACGATTGGAACGTCAATTTTTTTCGCCTCTGCTATTTCTTTAACAAAATTTTTAATTCCTGGGTTTGGGAGTCCCATTGCGTTAAGTATGCCACAAGGCACTTCGACTAGTGTTGGATTGGCGTAACCTTTCCGTGCCTTCAATCCTATAGACTTTGTAACAATAGCGCCTGCTCCAGCGTCTGCAACTCGTTTAAAGAAGGTGCTTGACATTCCGAGAATTCCAGCTGCGAGCATTGTTGGATTAGCAAGTTTGATGTCTGCAATTTCTGTTTCAAGTCGACATGTCATTTAACCGCCTCTAAAATGCAGTAGAAGTATTTCACTCATTATTTAAGCATGGGCTTTAACTCTATATCAAATTAACGAGATGACGGCAATTGGCAAAAGCAATCACTATAATAGGGTTACAGAAAATCCCATTAATCAAGTCAGGAGACAACCTTTCAAGAATAATTGTTGAAACAATGAAAAAGGAAAAGGTGCCCATAGACAACGGAGACATAATAGTTGTAGCCCAAAAAATCGTGTCAAAAGCAGAAGGAAGAACTGTAAAGTTGAGAGACATAGTTCCATCAGAAAAAGCTAAGAATATTGCAAGTCAAACTCTCAAAGACCCAAGGCTAGTTGAACTAATTCTAAAGGAAACTAAAGAAATAGTGAAGGCAACTCCAGAAATATTCATAGTAGAAAATAAGAAGGGCATAATCTGCATAAATGCGGGCATAGACAAATCAAACGTCTATGGCAGTGATTCATATACGCTTTTACCCAAAGACCCCGACAAATCCGCACAAAAATTGCTATCTGAAATAGCGAAACTGACAGGAAAAAGGGTTGCAGTAGTAATATGCGATACATATAGTCGCCCTTTCA
>Ga0315312_1003515_pt1 | contig 10050 bp, 20 predicted proteins | sample TDP7_MG_FD_203629 | JGI IMG/M metagenome (GOLD analysis project Ga0315312, IMG submission 203629) | Freshwater sediment microbial communities from Lake Towuti, South Sulawesi, Indonesia - TDP7 | ecosystem: Environmental > Aquatic > Freshwater > Lake > Sediment | place: Indonesia: South Sulawesi... | reverse complement strand
CTAATTGGGTATATCGTGGGGAATACTTGAGAAAATCAAAACACAATGTTCTTTCTTACTCTCGAATACCTCAAAATCACATCTATCTGTTTGATATAAATACAGAATTGGAAAAGTATCTTGATTATGAATATGTAAGAGCAGAAGCATATAAACTTGGATTTGAACCCGTTTGTACTATTTATCGTGGAGAAGGTTCTAAAGTTAACTTTGAAAATCTCAAATCTCTACTTGATACTGAAAGCGTTTTAGGTGGTACAAAGATAGAAGGGTTAGTCATTAAGAACTACGAGCAGTTTGGTAAAGATAAACACTGTTTGATGGGTAAATGGGTTAAGGAGGAAATGAAGGAACGAATCTCAAAAGGTGGAGGTGGATCTGGAGGAATAGATATAATTCAAACAATAGGATTATCCCTTAAGACAGAAGCACGTTGGCAGAAAGCTATACAGCATTTGACTGAACAAAACTTGATTTTGAACGAACCGAAAGATATCGGACCTTTGCTGAAAGAGATAAACTTGGATACTCTTAAAGAAGAAGTAGATTATATAAAGGAAAAGTTGTTCAAGTGGGCATGGCCAAATATTAGTAGAATTGTGACCGCAGGTTTCCCCGAGTTTTACAAGGAGCTTTTAGCAAAGAAGCAATTTGAAATTAAAGACTTATCTTCTGCTGCTAAAAGTCAATGAAAGAAAAGAATAACCTAGATTTTATACTACTCGTTCGAAAATATGAGGATATGCCGATAGTGGTTAATGGCAGTTCGACACTGTCCGTTATAAGATTGACGGCATGCAATTGCTGCTTATAACGTAGGCAATCCTCTAATAATTTGAAGTTAAAGTAAAAGATGGAGGTTAAGACGATCAATCAAATACTACTTTCAATAGTAGCTAATCTCATAACGACTCATAGCTTGAGAGAGTTGAAAAGAGGAAGTATGGGATGACAGAATCGGAACTCCCCACTCCTTTTTAGTAAGTTAATTTGAAAGGTAGGTGTTAAATGTTTTGGGAAAGTTTAAGCGAAGTTCTTGAAAATCCGTTGGTTCTAATTTGTTTTGGTTGGGTTGCTGGAATTTGGACTTATTACATTATATCTTGGTTTTTGGGTAGATTGAAAAAGGGAGAAAATTATGAGTAAAAGAATGAAACTGACAAATATTACTCCTTTAATATCTGGGTATGAAGTTAACATCGAAGATTTATTATACAAAGAAGAGGATTGCTTTGGGAAAGTGCTAAAAGAGATGAGAATATCCGTTACTTTTTATTGTGATGAAAAGGGAGACCCGACTCAAGTTGAGTGTAAAAACCCTTTCTTTGTAATGGGCAGTGGGTTCTTTGTGGAAAGGTTTGGTAAGTCCCAAACTAGATTGATTGAGAAAATATGTAGAAAATCAACTAAAAATGCTTTTGAAAAGATAAATAAACTTCTGGAAGGTGTTTCTTTAGTTAAATAGGAAGTGAAGGAAAGTTTATGAGTAAAAGATTAAATAGAGCAAAATGCAAACTATGTGGTACAATCATTGTAAGTCGGCATAGACATGATCATGTTTCATGTAAATGTGGTGAAATCTTTGTTGATGGTGGAAATGATTACTGGAGATGTGGGGCAAAGAACTTTGAAAACTTTTTAAGATTTGAAAATGGGAAGTGGTCTATTGTAATAGGGAGGAAAAGTGAAATGACCTTGGAACAGATTATTGAAAAGTTTCAAGAGTACATAACAGAGAATATGCGAATGCTGTCGAATCATATAAATGAAGCAGAATCTGCAAAATATGGATTTGAAGTTAGTATAATTAAACGGCGGCATGATGATTTATTTTTAGTGCGTTATCGACTTGAACAATTACTATCTCAAGCTGGTTATAAGTCTTTATGTAGATTAGTGTGTTTTAATCCTGAAATTCGTAGTTTGGAAAGTAATAGTGATTGATAAAGAAAAAATAATTAGTATCTACAAGCAATTTGAGATTCCTCACTGGATCGAGGGAAAAAATGTTACACGGGGTTGGGTTAATATTCGATGCCCATTTTGCAACGACTCGTCTAATCACTGCGGCATTGACCCAAAGACAGAAAAGTTTAGTTGTTGGATATGTGGAAAATCTGGAAGTTTTATAGATTTACTTATTAAATTGACTGGACTTTCTTACAATGAGTGCAAAGCTATTATTTCTAGTGGTTTTACTTCATTTCAAGAGTCTACTACTGATTTTCTTCGAAAAGTCTTTTCCAAAAACGAATCAGGATCTGCTATAGTTACAAAGGAACAAGTAAATTTACCAAAAGAGTTTGAGCTAGTTACTTATGATACGAAATTTCCACTTCTTGATTCTTATCTTAGAAGAAGAAATGTTTTAATAGATACTGTAGTAGAGTACAACTGTGGAATTTGTAGAAGTGGAAAATACATGAACAGATTAATTATACCAGTTATTTATAAAGGAGAAATTGTTAGTTTTCAAGCTGCTGATCTTACTGGGTTTGCCAGAATTAAGTATATTGGGGCCCCAAAGCCATATGAGGTGAATAACTACTTGTATAATTACGATCAAATTGAGAGACGAATGATTGTAGTGGAAGGTATTTTAGACACATGGAGAGTTGGGGAAGAAGCAGTAGCGGCGTTTACATGTGCGTTAACTGAAAATCAGAAGAGGTTAATTTTAGAAAAGGATCTTGAGGAATTGTATATTTGTTTTGATGGAGAAGGAATAGCTTATTTTAAATCTAGAAAGGAAGCTAATGATTTCTCAACTATTCCTATAGTGGAAACTATCAATTTGCCTTTAGGGGAAGATCCAGATAGTCTCGGGAAGGAAAAAATTTACAAACTAATTGAAGCAAGAAAAGTATAATTATAATGGAGGAAACAATGAGGCGGGCATTAAGTAATATATCAGGTTTTATTAGAGTAACAGAATCTATTATATTCGGGATAGTGGGATTGTATCTTTTTCTTGATGGATTTATACTGCGATCAGATATTCATCAAGTAACATTAGGAATTTGTTTGTTAATATACTCGGATGTAGCTTGGTTGTATTACAAAGGTAGTGTTAGGAGTAGAAAAGGTGAAAAACAAACTTAATATTCAAACAATGTGGGAGTATTTGATGGGATATCATTTTGTATTGAGAGTAGTAGAGGTTGTAGAGTAGTTTTGAGGTAAATTTATGGCAAAGAAGAAAAAGAAGAAAATACATACTTTTGTAGTAACTTCAGTTGTGAGAATAGAAGCAAAAACTCGGGAAGATGCTGAAATTGAATTATTGAATAAAATGAATGAACATGATATTTGCTGGGAGTGGGAGGGGGAAGATGAAAAACAAACTTAATATTCAATCAATTTTCGACAGTCTCGATGGGGAAGTAAACGGATTCAACGGAGCTGGGGAACTTTGTACTTTTATTCGACTAAAAGGATGTAATTTTTTTCCTAATGGCTGCAGTTATTGCGATACCAAATACGCTCAAAACCCCAAACCTACTAACTGGATGACTATAGATGAAATTGTGGAACATGTTCACTTTCCAAAGGTAACAATTACAGGTGGAGAAGCACTGATGCAAAAGGTAGGAGTTGTCTCTCTTATTAGAGCTTTGAGAAGAAGGAATGATTTTGACAATATTAATGTTTCTGTTGAAACGAATGGTTCAATACCAATTCCTTTTGGTGAAGCGAGTTATTGTTGTTTTATAGGTGATGATAAGCACGTTCGGTGGGTTGTGGATTATAAATTGAAAAATTCTGAGAGAGAGGACAAAATGGATTTAAGTGTTTTTAGTTCTCTTCGTGATATTGATGTTATTAAGTTTGTAATATCTGATAAAGAGGATTATAAGAGAGCTTGTAGTCTTATAAAGAAACATTCTAAGTGGGTTGCAAAGAAAGTTTTTAGCCCGGTAGTGAAAATTAGAAGAGGAGTTAGAGTAGATACAAAATTCAAATCAGAAAAGCTCAATAGATTCCTTCCTATTTTTGTTCCATTTGAATTTGTTGATCCAGAGTGGCCTTGTCAACTTGTTACAATGATGATGAAAGACAAGGTTCCTGCTCAGTTTAGTCTTCAGTTACATAAAATTTTATGGCCTGGGGCTAAAGAGGAAAGATGAGCAGACTAGTAAGATTTTTGTTGAGAAGTAGGTGTGAGGTATATTTGGGATTCGGAAATAATGAAGGTGTCTAAATGTTTTGTCTTATAGTTATTGCTGTTTTGCTTCTGGTGACAAGTGTTATTGCGCAAATTGTACGATCAATCCGTATTAAAAAGCGTATTGGGGAAACAAAAAGAGACTGGGAAAGTTTTCACGACAAAGCTGATAGGTCAATCCAAGAGAGGAGGAATGTAACATGAAAATTAGAGTAATTGTTACTAAAGTGTTAGATGATCTCTGGGGGACTGAGGAGGAACTTGCAGAGTTTTCAGATGGGGAGATAATTGAAGTGATTCAAGAGGATTTATGTGCTTTCATTGATGAAGCTGATTGGAAGGTGGAGAGAACAAACTAGAAAGGTTGAACATGAAATTCTATAATAGTTGCTTGGCTGGTATACTTGATACGCTGAAAGAACTTAAACGGGATGATTTGTGGAATGGAACCGAGTTTGAGTATCCCAATGAAGATAAAGGTGAACTTGATCCAGTTGCGTATCTGAGAGGAATGGTTGAAGCATTAGTAATGGTTTTGAAAGAAAGAAAATAGGGGGAATAGATGACAATAGGAATACCTAGAATCTATTATATATTAATTGAAGGGGACATGGGAGGATAAAAATGAGCAGTTGTCAGTATTTTGGGGTTAGAACAACTGAACGAGAAAAAAGTAAAAGGTGTTTAAAATGTAAAGGGATTTCTCCCGATACATTTACTAAGTGTACAATAGAAACTAATATCTTTATAATTCTGGGAAGGATGTCCGGGTTAAAAAAATTTAGAAAAAAAGTTTCAGACCAAACCCTATGTGCTTCAGCCATAGGTAGATGACTATGAGTAAAAGAAACCTACTAATAGTTGGTAACTCAACAATGCCTTCTTCAGTTGGAATATTTAATCTTCCACCTTTGTTAACTTGTACTCCATCAAGGTGGTGTCTTAAACACTGCTATGCACTCAAAGGAAGGTTTTTGTGGATAACTACAAAGGAAGCGTACTACTGGAGATATAGCCAAAGCCTAATGAAAAATTTTGCTGAGAAGATAATTTTGGAAATAAATCGGAGAAGGTCTATAAAGTATGTGAGAGTTCATATTTCAGGAGATTTTTATAGTTGTGGTTATATTGATAAATGGGTAAGAATAGCGAAAACCTTTCCAGAAATTATTTTCAGAACTAATACAAGAAGGTTAGAAGGATTCCAGAAATACATGAGGAAAGTGCTTCCCCAAAATTTTGTGGTTCGTGAATCGACCGATCCAACGAGAAATAGTTTGGGAATTTATCCACAAGCTGCTATAAAAGGAACTCCAGGTTCAGAAAAATTCTTTGTATGTAGAGATGATTGTGCTAAGTGTAATTTTTATTGCTGGTATAATCCAGAAGTTAATGTTGTGACAAGTCAGATTAGATAGAAGGAGAGGATAAGGATGAGTAGAGAAGAATTCTTAAAACCAAAACTAACTGAAGAGTTTCTAAATGTTCTTGTAGAAGCAGCAAAAGCTATTGGTTGGGATGTAGATTACTCCGATGAAGTGTAAAAACTGTAACAAAAAAGTGAAAACAATTTGTTATTCTACTTCTTCGGAACTCGAAGTTATGGTAGATATTGAAAAAGCTCCTTGCAAGAATTGTGGAGAAGAAAACATTATATCTACTGTAAAGAGAAGTAGACGACCTGCAGAAGTTGATTTTTTGAATCCTACTGAGATTGTTCAGTATCTTCGTGATTTACTTAATCTTTCTGATTTACTTGAGGGTGAGTTGAATACTATGATGCTTAGTTTTACTAAAAAATTGTTTAATACAGGATGGGGACAGATTCAAGTACATCAGTTTATTACTGCGGCTGGGTATAGAACGAGATATGATGAACTTCAAGATTTTGAAGGATATAGAGTTGTTGAGCGACCTTTACCTCAAAGAGGAGAATGGAAAGAGTGGAGAAAACTTAAGGCAAGATCCAAGTAAAAATTCTTAAGTTTTAAATAGATATAAGTATAATTATAAATAGGGTAGAGTATGAACAAAGAAAAAGATGATGGAACCGCGTTAGGGTTTTCTGCAAGTGAACTAAGAACTCTTCCAACTGAGAATCTTCTACAAAGATTAACTAACACAAGAGAGGGAATACTAAATCTAAACACAGGAGCTGCTGTAGGACTTTATGGTCGAAAAAGACATTCAAACCAACCACATTTTTACTCAGGTTATCGAAGAGCCATAGCTCGAGTTCTAACTGTTTTAGGAGAACGTGGGGTTAAGTTATAATTTCCTTGGGGTTTATTATGATAGAAAAATTAATAGGAATAATTTGTGATGAATGTGGTAATGCTATTGATTACTACCCATATTTTACTGTAAAAGAAGCGTTGGAGGACGCTAAGAAAAGTGGAGTGATTGTTAAAAACGGAAAACATTTTTGTGATGATAATTGTGAAGATAAGTTTGAAAGTAGGAAGAAATAAGAATTTTGAGAGCATGAGGTGCAAAAATGAGTTGTAATATAATAACAGATAAGCTTGGTAGAGTAAGAGTAGTAGTAAACAGAGATCAGTGCGTTTATTGTAATCGGTTTAGGTGGTGTAGTTACAAGTTGTGGTTTGGTAAGCCCTTTGATTGTCCAAAGGAAGAGGAACAAAAGAATGAAAAGTAAAGAATAAATATAGGTTAGATGAAGATATTGAGTTGTAAAAGTATTAAACACCTTTTATTCTCCAAAATTACCCTTGTCATTTAACGCAGAATAGGAGAATACTCCTTTTATAGCCTTTCTGCCTATTGAGAAGGTACTCTAAAGAAAATAAGGATTATTCAAGATTTTATCCAAATTTTACCATTTTTTATTTGTATCTCCTCCGAAAATAGCTTATAATTTATGAAAGAAGGTAGTTTTGGAGGATTGGAAATGAATATTGATACTAAAAGTATATATGTTACTCAGTTTTCGGAACAATCTAGAGAGTTTTGGATTTGTAGGTGTACTATATCTAATTTTGGTATTCCTTTATTTGGGATGGAAACAAGAGAGGCTGCGGAATCCTTTGGTAGGAAAATTGCAGAATTTCTTGGGGTGGCGTTTTATGCAAGTAAAGCAAAGGACTTGTGGAGTGAAAGTACAGAGGTACCTTTTTGCTCCTTTACTACATTTCGAGTAACAAAAACTCTTTCTGACGAGTGTGGTTTGTATGTGGAAGAAGACCAGTTTGGAAGGCGACGCCTTTTGTTTGCTTCTGATAATCCAGATGAGATAAAAAAATATGCCTTCGAGATGTCCAAGCTTTTTAGTGTACCTGTAAAAGTGGATGCGGAAATAAAGTATCGTAAATCTGAAAGTATTAGTAATGGTGGAGGTGAAAAGATGGCGAAAGAAGAAAAGGTGAATAAGACAAAGTTATGCCAAGAATTATTGGCGCAAAACATTCCGGACAATGAAATCATAAATCAGCTTACCGCAGCTCATATTAGTGAAGGGAAAGATCCGAAGTACGCTGCAAATAGAGCAAAGGTATTTCTTAAGTATATGAAAGGGAAAGTTGGGAGCAATTCTACCTCAGAGAGGAAGAAGGTTGCTGCAAAAACTTCCTATGAACAAGCTGTACAAACTGGTGAGGCTTTTGTTGAGGAGTAGTCGTGAGATATATTTGGGATACAAATCAGCCATACACTACTCGGAGAGTTATGCATGTTGCAAAATACTCTCAAACCGGTGAAATGCTTTTTGAGGCATTGTGTGGAATAAAACTTGATTTTAACCGCTCAATTAACGCGCCATTTGGTCTTGGTCACAAGATTTGCAAGAGATGCTTGCGGAGAGCGAAAAAGGTATAATGAAGATGCAGGAGTATTTTCATGGCATTAAGAATGGAAAGCTACGGATCCGCGTTTTATCGACAAAAAAGCTATGGATCCATATTTAAGCTAATTAAATACCTGGGCTATCTTACTAAGGTGCCCTTGGTAGTTGAAATCCTTGGGCAGAGTGTAGTATACCTTCCTCCCTCGAAGGTTATGGTATCTAACAAGTTTTTTAGATCTGCTAAGTGTGAAAGATGTGGTAGGTGCTGTAGCAAGAGTTTTTCTTTAGCTTTTACTTCTTCTGATATTGCAAGGATGGAGAAGAGTGTACAAAATCATATAGTTTCTCTTAGACAAAATTTGAAAGAAGTTTTGGTTAACTTAATTCCTAAATATAAAAAGTTTGCATATACAAAACCTTGCTATCTTTATGTTAACAAGGATAGAAGGTGTAATTTTGCTCATTATTACCCTTCCTTTGGTGCTAATGCGGAGGAGTGGGTTTGTAGTATACATCGGGTAAAGCCCATACACTGCCTGCTCCCTTTAATTCAGATAAATCGACATGGATCTGAAGAGAAAAGTAGTGTTTCTTTGATCAAAAGACAGTACGGTAGAAACTGGGCTTTGCATTGCCCTGTAAAGTTTGGGCCATTTAGTACGGAGGAGTTTGAAAATCAAGACTTATCTATACTGAAGAGGCTGCAAATCAATGCAAAAGATTTGGGGATAGCAACGTGGTTGGATGAGATTGTTGATTATTTAGAGGCACATAAGGAGGAGTTTAGAGAAGGGAAGTTGCCAGAAAAACCAGTTGTTATTTATGATGGAAGGAAATAAAAATGGATGAGTTTGAAGAAAAGTTAGTTAATGATGATAAAGCTTTGCTTCCTGGTTCAGGAATAACATGGCATCAATTTAGTGAGCCTGATTACAGGATCTTGAAGACTTTTAACAATCCTGAGAAAAAGAGTTTGTACACTGTTAAGATATCAACTACTGAGCTTACTGCGTTGTGTCCACTTACTTCCTTCCCAGATTACTATACTCTTTACATTGAATATATCCCTGATAAAAGATGTATAGAGAGCAAGTCAGCAAAATTTTATTTTCATAGTTTTAGGAACTACGGTGCATTTATTGAAACACTTGCTAATAGGATTGCAGATGATTGGGTAAAAGCTTGTAGTCCAAAGTATTTGAAAGTGGATTTAACAATGAACGCGAGGGGTGGGATACCTATTAATGTTGTGGTGGAGAGGAAAAGAAATATGGAATCTGTATAAACTGCAAGGAAAAGATTAGAATATTCAAAAAACTTGAATTAGAGAGAAAATAAAATGAAAGTATGTTTAACATATTTCAAAGATACTGGTAAGTATTACAGCGAAGGAGAATATAAAACAAACCAGGAACACTTGTTTGAGATTTGGGAAGAAGTTATGGAAAAGTCAAAACAAAAAGTTTTACCGGGATTGATTAAAGGACATAGTAGTTTTTATATTCTCGTAGATGTTCCAGAACACCCACACAGGCATTTCCATCTAATATTGATATAAGTAAAAATTTCTTGAATGTAGGAGTTCAAAGCTGATGAGTTGCGTAGGAAAGGAGAAAGAAAAAGATGAGTAAAGCAATCATAATCTATAGTGGAGGACTCGATTCTACAGTCCTTCTAACAAAATGTAAAAGAGAGTTTGACGAAGTTGAAGCTCTTAACTTCAATTACGGGTCAAAGCACAATGATAAAGAAAGAGCAGCAGCACAGCAGGTTTGCAAGAAGTTAGGTGTGAAACTGACTTTGGTTAATCTTCCTTTTGTTAATGAGCTCTTTAAATCAGATCTTTTAAAGTCGGGAGGTGATGTTCCTGAAGGTCACTATGAGGACGATTCTATGAAGCGAACGGTTGTTCCTTACCGTAATAGTATTATGCTTTCAATTGCTGCTGGGTATGCAGAAAGCATAGGGGCTACTCATCTAGCTATTGCTAACCATGCTGGAGACCATCCTATATATTTTGATTGTCGCCCTGAGTATATTGGAGCTATGACAGCAGCTTTGTTTCTTGGTGGACCTAGACAAG
>Ga0315312_1003514_pt1 | contig 10051 bp, 8 predicted proteins | sample TDP7_MG_FD_203629 | JGI IMG/M metagenome (GOLD analysis project Ga0315312, IMG submission 203629) | Freshwater sediment microbial communities from Lake Towuti, South Sulawesi, Indonesia - TDP7 | ecosystem: Environmental > Aquatic > Freshwater > Lake > Sediment | place: Indonesia: South Sulawesi... | reverse complement strand
AACCCGGAAAGTATGACTTACAGCAAATACAACAGACAAAAATCAGAAAGTGGTGGAGAAAAGAGTATGGTATCACCAGATTTTGTCCCCAGATTTGGTAGATTTAACACCCAAATTTGCCAAATTTAAGGAAGTTAGTCAACTATATAAGTATATGCGTATATACTTATGGAGTTTTTTAAAAGTCTGGGTTTTTCAATCGTGGCTTGTGGTTCATGGCTCGTGACTCAGAGAGCCACTGGACGGTGTTTTCGTTGGCGAGGAAGACGCTGCGATAAAGTATAAAGCAATTTCGGCGGAGAAAAAAGTATGGTTTCCACAGATTTTACCCAGATTTTTACACATTTTGGTCAAATTTAAGGAAGTTATTCAACTATATAAGTATATGCGTATATACTTATAGAGTGCTTTAAGAACCCCCGCTCCTGTCTTCTGACAGAAAGACGCTGGGGAGAATGATGGATTTAATTGCGGATTCACGCGGCGGCGGAGAAAAAATAAGCGGCTGTCCCCGTCCCTATTCCATACCCTGCAACCTGATTTTCTGTTTTCCCGATACCCTGCTTTATTTTACACCTCTTTCGCTAGAAAGAAACGATCAAAAAGATTTCAATCAAAAATGCAGATAGTCCGAAAGAAAAATCTGAAATTTTAGAAAAATTTTTATTCCTTTTGCCAAAGTAATTCAAGACAAAGTCCACCTCGCAAAAAGCAATTTTTTTCGCATCAAATGCGCAGATTGTTCCCAATTATGGGGGGATGTGTTAGTTGATTATTGATGATTGATTAATGATTAATTATCTTGAAAGCTCGTAGCTGTCGAAATTGTATTTATCTTATTTATCCAGCCGGTGGCACTTGTACGGTCCCGGTCTGCATCAATAAAGATGATTCACCGGGGCGGTTACATTATACCGAGCGAGAAGGCTGCTGCTGCAATTTCCAGCCTAAGAGGGAAATCAGCAGGCGACAAAAACCTCGACGGCCAGAAAGTGACGACGTTAGATTTATACCTTTAACACAGGGCAAATTTGCCATTGTTGATGCAGATGATTATGACCGCCTGGCTACGCACAAATGGTACGCTTATAAGAGCGGTTTTACTTATTACGCCGGTCGAAGGGACGCACATAGACCAATTATTATGCACCGCCAGATTATGAACGCCCCAAAAGGTCTGCTCGTTGACCATATTAATAACAACGGCTTAAATAATCGAAAGAATAACCTGCGTCTGTGCACAAAGGCTCAGAATACTTTAAACAGGCGTCCGGTATGCAATAGCGCTTCAAAATACAAAGGAGTCTGTCGCTACCGCAGGCTCAACAAATGGCAGGCACAAATAATGTACCATGGCAAACGCACCTATCTCGGTCGTTTCGTTGACGAGGAAACCGCTGCTATTGCTTATGACCGGATGGCTGAGAAGCTATTCGGCGAATTTGCGTATCTGAACTTTCCGCAGTTAACCGAATTTCGAAAAGTGCTTAGAAAAATTATCTTCGCCGCGTAACTATGATTATTTTTATTTTTTTATTGACAGTTGGTAAGTTCGCCCGGTAAGATAATCAATAGTGGGGCATATTCTCACGTCTCTCAAGAATATTCCCTTGTAAAAAATCCGAGAGATAGATTTTATGGCCATTAGTAGGCCAAAGGAGTACAGTAGTGAGTACAGGTAAAGTAAAATGGTTTAACGAGAAAAAAGGCTTTGGGTTTATCACCCCCGATGACGCCGGCGATGACTTATTCGTTCATCGCTCGGAAGTCAAGACGACCGGCTACGCTAGTCTTGAGGAGGGCCAGAGGGTTCAGTTCGAGGTCGGACAGGGCAAAAAAGGTCCTTGTGCGACCAACGTAACCCCTGCTTAATCCAAGGTAGCACGCTCGAAAAACCGACGCTCCTCCGCAAAAGCCGGAGGAGCGTTTCATTTTGAGAAAATAGACACGGATTAACACTGTTGATTTTAGACACGGATTAACGCAGGATTTTCACAGATTTTGTTTAGGGGTTATCATTCAATATTTAGCCCCTCAATTTATTGAGGGGTTCTTTTGACTGCGTCGGAGAAAAAATATTGTGTCACCAGATTTGAGGAGGTGATTAAACTATATAAGTATATGCGTATATACTTATTGAGTGCTTTAAGAATCGGGGAGTTGATACCAAATATAGTTAGAAATTGCCGAAAGCACATACCCGTCCCCAAGCCGCGCGCAAGGTAAGCCACACATAATTAGTCAATGGGTGGCAGCCTCAAAACCGAAGGCTTTGGGGATGGCTCTTTCAAGACAATCGGCAATTATTAAATCAAATTAGCATGATAATGAAGGTTTTTGAAAATGTTGGATTTAATTGCGGATTCACCCGGCGGAGAAAAAATAAACGGCTGTCCCCGTCCCCATCTCCATCCTACGTCCTCTGCCTTTCGCCTTCCCAAAAATCCGCCAGAAAAAGAATCTTAACCGAATAAAACCAATAACGTTTTTTAAAAAAAAGCGACTTTTTTAACAAATTAATGGTTTGTAATTTTTATATTTTTCTTTCTTTAATGTTCAGCTTGTTTGGATCGCTTAGATAATATCAACAGCTCACCAGATTCTACAGATTTTATATTCTCATCTAACAAAGAATAAGAAAATTTGGGCTTATCGGTTTCTGCTGCAAGTAATATACTGCTAGTGAATTGATCATCAACATAAAGGTTAAAGTAATAAATACCAGGTTCAGGAATTCTCACCAGAACTTTTCCAATAACAGGAGTTACAATGCAATCAGAGCTTCCTTCAAAATTACCTGATGCTATTGTAGTAGTTTCATGAGTGAATGCATTAATAAGGTCTACCCTTGCACTATGTTTTCCTTTAGAGAATCGAAATCCAGATGCAATATATAGTTTTAACAACAACGGATATTTATTAAAATAAACTGCCTTAAATTCTCTCAAAAATTCATATTCTTCAGAATCTTTAATATTTACTTCTTCGCATATGATAAAGAACTCAAGAAAACATGATCTGCTTTTTAAAACAGGATCTGAACACTTATGGTGTTCCTCTACTAAATTTTTTATAGCGTGTTCTCGGATATCAACCATATCCTTCAAAGTACGTGGTGGATTAGTTTCTGGTTTGCCAAAGAATAAAGCTTTACGACCAAGCAAATGTTCTTCAATATAGCATTCTAGAAAAATTGGTCCTGTTTCCTTTATATCCAATCTTAATGGTTTTTCTAATTCGACAGGATCATATGGATAATCAACACTTATATTATCCTCAAGGATTAACATTTTATCTACACAATTGTCTATATATATTCTAAGAGGATAAGTGCCTCGAGGTCCCCAGAATTCAAGTGAAACCAATATAGGTATACTCATTGGGTATAGGTATGAGCCTATTTGTGATACTACACCTTTGAAAATTGTTTTATTAATTTGCTTATCTGTTTTTAAGCAGGTTATAAAATGACCCAGATACCATTTTAAATCCCTTTTCTCAAATGTGGGAGGTTCATAATCATGGAAGCGCTCTTCCTGGGGTAAAGATTTTACAATAATTTTAGGCTCTACTAACTGCACTTCTTTTTTCTTTGTTAAATCCTTTTGGGTCCAAACTCCCTTAGATATACTGATTTCCTTTGCAGGACCAGGAGCCTCTGGCCTTAAATCCATAAAGCCATATGTAAGCGGACATATTCCTTTTGAGGAAAGCAGGATAGCTTGAAAAAGTCCTCCAACGCTCTTCACTCCATGTTTTGCTAATTCAGATTCAAGCCCCATCATCAATCTATGTGATTTGATCTGAAGTGTATCCTTTTCAGCTTCAATCTTTTTAAAATTTCTTTCTAAGTATGAGCTTACTACCGCACCTGAGCCAATAACAATCCATTTTGGTACAGTAGTAGCTACAAAATCAGGTGGTTCATATGTCCACAAGAATATGTTTCCTGTGACGCCTATACCACCTAATAACAGGCATACTGAAATTTTGTGGCCTCCAGAATCATATAAGTATTTCTGATAATAAAAACGGGCAATTCGAGATAATTTACGTGAGAGCTTACTTGGATTATTTAGACTTGACTTCCGATTTATGCACGCTCGTATTTCGTTAATAATATTTGTGGCAAGAGGTACTGTACCTGCAAAAGCGATTGCTAACATTGGACTCAAATACAAAATCTTTTGTGCACGATCACTATATATATTAATACTACTTGAAATTTCCCACGTGACTCTTGAATCCGCGATAATTGTTGCACCTTCTGAGAAACGACAGGCTGCCACCATTGTCATAAATTATCACACTCCTTGAAATGCAAAAAATAGGAACGATATGGCCGTTGAAAAAATCCTACAGTCACGTATCCTTCTTTTAGTTTCTTCTTTCAAATCCTACTCTCGCCTAATCCCACAATTCCCACCAAAGTAAAATATCTCTTTTCCAGAGCTTTGAGTTATTTATTCATTAAAGACCATTTGCAATCTATTTTGATTTCTATCAGGACCTATCATTTGGCCTTTTAATCCAGAGATGTTCACCACAGCACCATGATTTATGAAAACGTTATAAAATTTTTGATAAAAACTTCCCCAGTAAATCATAGCGCAAGCCATAGGAGCTCCCTTGCCGCCTTTTTTACCATTCTCAAGGAATTTGAGCCGGGTATCGTACAAAAAGCATATAGCCTCGGCGCTTCCAAAGACATAGTTTTTCCAATGGCCGGTATTTGGAGCAACAGGTACGAGTGCCAGAACTTCCGCACCATACTTCTCGTGTGCCTCTGCACACCTTGCTAACCAGCGGCGAATCGTTGTACCATGTTTTTTTTCAATGCCGTATGGAGGATTAACATATATGGTAGGATAATCCCAAGATTCTTTTAGACCATCATGTTCCGGTAACATATATTCAACTTTTGCGTTTACAATAGAGTATGGACTTGAACATGGGTCTAAGGCGATCTCGCCTCCAAAGACTTCCTTTACTGCATCTATGTATTTTTGCGGAGTTCCCCAATCTTGACTTTTCGAATTTATACTTCTTCCAGCAGTCATTTATAGAATTTCCTCCCACGATTTTGATTTTAAGATGTTTAATTCACGCTTGAGCTGCTCAATGCTGCCAGAAACAGGCGAAATAATATTAAACCATTTTTCTATCTGAAGGGTGTTTTCTGTAAAATATTTCAAAAGTGCAGCATCTGCATCTATGTTTATTTGAACCTTAGTGAATTGGTTCTTCTTTTTGCCAGCATAGTAGCTCGCAAGAAATGCTTTTTTAACATCCGCATACTCAGATGACGGGTTCAAAATTAGTTCATCAACAAATTCTCTAATGCCGGCATCAGTAAGAAATATAAGCCAGTCATAAGATTGAGCTAAAACCTTTAGCTCTTTATTGTGGTCATTTCCTGTAAACCAGTTTCCGTGATTACTCACCACCCCAACGGTTAGGATAAATCGTTCTAATAATTCGGCATCGTGTGAATCGATAATCTCTGCAAGCAGCTCATTGTATGGTTTTGAATAGGGAATATTATTTTCCCTATAGATAATCCCATATATTTCTCCGCTTGGCAATCGAACTTTCTGTAAAGCGGAAACTGTTCGAGCAACATAAGCTCCTTGTTTAGCTTTTTCGATTGTCTGAGGTCCCTTCTTGGTTCCTTCTTCAACTCCAACTCTTTTGCATTCAAAAATGGCAAAAGGTTTATTGCTTTGTTTGTAAATGCTTACCTTAATCTTTCCCTCGGTCTTACCTGTAATAAAAGCAACCAGGTTCGAGTCATCGATAGTTCCGATTGTGCACGCATTTCGAAGTATGCCATTCGTGGAAAGAAGGTTCTTATTTACTTTTTGAAAAGACTCCGAGCCTGAGTCATGCTCAAGTGCCTTCAAAATTCTCTTTGATGTTATCGAAGAACCATCGTCAGGAAGCTCAATTTGGTATGACTTCAACACAGGGTGAAGGGCATATTCAACATTATGCTTAATGTCAGGATTCCCGTATTCGGGTATCTGCTTCTCTATGGAAATAGAGGGAGTGAGCGTCCAGTTTTTAAGAAGATAAAACGTAATTATTTCAACGATCGTGCCGAGAGCTCGACCAGCAGCTTTTTTCGAGTCTTTAGCATAGTGAAAAACATTTTCGGCAAGTGCCTTTTGTAGTTGATCAACTGATTCGTATGACATATTCACTCTCTTTTTCTATCTTCTGTCCCTCTAAATATTCCATTGTTCCGCGTACTCTATGTAACTGTTACATTTTTTAAGAGCAGGCCAGTTAAGCACAACTCCGACCACGTCTCCATTGAATCTCGGACTTCTTGCAGCTCGGCAACTGTCATAAAGGCCATCTGCGTAATCATCTGCTCTCGCTTATTAACCCTTGGTGCATCCAAAATCCAATAGTGGACTATTCCGAGGTGTACACTTCCAACCTCGTTGGATTCGTCATTGAGCAGAGCAACAACACGGTCAGTATGGCTGGTTTCTACCGTGACTTCCTCCGCCACTTCGCGCTCAACGGCGGCAAGATACGCCTCAAAGAAGTCGGCATTGAATAAGGGCATATCATCAGCAGGATTTATATGGCCACCTATGCCGATAGACCTGTTGCCGACAAGCCGGGCCTCCCCAGCTCGCCTTCCCCTAACATAGCTAAGGTACTTGCCGTCATAAGTCATAATGACGTAGGGAATGAGCTGCTTATAGGCGGGGTCAACTTCGGCTTGCGACCTGAGTATAAAACGGGGATTGCTCTGACCAAATATCTTGCCAAGATAGCGATCCACGTCAAATGCAAGTCCTTGAAACATCCCTACCTGTTCAAGAAGTTTTCGCTCGACAACCAGCACCTGTTCTTCCTGGGCCATGAGGTCCCTCTTTTTTCAGTATTTGCCGCTTCTGAGCTTAGAATAGCCACGGTGTTAGAGCGTCTGAGACTTGCATCATATCCACACTATTTTTATTCGGAATGATAAAGTGCTCCGGCACCGGAAATTGCGAGCACAAAAGCAGCGCTTCTTTGGCCACTTCCTCGATCACTGCCTCATTATCGATGTTTTCAGTCACTTTGTTTATCAAGGTGGCGATTTGTTGAGCTTGCTCTTCTTTCATTCCCCGCGTGGTAATAGCCGGCGTTCCGATACGCACTCCGCTGGGGTTAGCCGGCGGAGCTGGGTCAGCGGGTACGGTGTTGTAATTAGTCTCAATTCTTGCCCTATCCAGCGCCTTTGCCAGTTTCTTGCCGGGGACATTCTTGTTTCGCAAGTCGATCAGGATTAAATGGTTGTCGGTTCCGCCGGTCACCAGGTTAAAGCCATATTCGAGCAGCTTTTCAGCCAGAGCCCTTGCATTTTTGACTATCTGCTTTGCATAGGCGACAAACTCCGGCGTGTCAGCCTCGGCCAGTGCTACAGCGATGGCGGTTAGCGTGTGCATGTGTGGGCCGCCCTGCAGGCCCGGAAAGACTGCCCGGTCGACCTTCTCGGCGTGCTCTTTTTTGCACAGCAGCATCCCGCCGCGAGCGCCTCGCAGCGTCTTATGGGTGGTAGTCGAGACTATGTCTGCGTATGGCACCGGGCTTTTGTGTATGCCAGCTACGACAAGACCCGCAACGTGGGCTATATCGCTGACATGGTATGCACCAACTTTGCAGGCTATCTGGCCAAATATCTCAAAGTCAATCTCCCGCGGATAGGCTGTGGCGCCGGAGATAATTACCTTTGGGCGGTGTTTTTTTGCCAGGTCTTCGATCCGATTAAAGTCTAATCTACCTGTCTTGGGGTCAACAGGATAAAGCACAGACCTATAGAACTTGCTTGTAAGCGAGACCGTCCAGCCGTGCGTAAGATGTCCGCCATCGATAAGTGACATGCCCATAATGGTCTGGCCGGGCTCTATTAAGGCAGCGTAGGCAGCCAAATTTGCGACCGAGCCTGAATAGGGCTGAACGTTTGCATGGTCAGCTTTGAATAATTTTTTGGCCCGCTCCTGAGCTAATCTTTCGATGAGGTCGGTTACCTGCTGGCCTTCATAATATCTCTTACCCGGGTAACCCTCGGAATACTTATTTGTAAGACAACTGCCGCTGGCTTCCATTACGGCTCTGGATACGTAGTTTTCTGAGGGGATAAGGCGAATGCATCCGCTTTCTCGGGCTTTTTCCTGCCTTATCAGCTCATATATCTGTGGGTCATACTGCTCAAGGGCTGTTACCATATTGGTTCCTCTCTAAATTCTTATATCGGATTGCTTTTGGCGACTTTCAAAACGCAAAATAATGAATTTCGGTTCTTATACCACAGCCTGAGTTTTTATACAAGGATTTCTTTATTGACAAATTATAAGTCGCTACTACGATAAGCATGTAAACAAAGCATTAAAAACTGCATTCAGTTAAAAAGTATGCCAGAGAACGATAACCAGGACCTTGCTAAAGCAGGTGCTTTTTTTGAAAGTGCCCGAGAAGCCGCAGAGTCAGAAAATTTCGACTATGCTATCGGTATGTATCTTGAAGGCTTGCGATACGCCCCGGATGCGCTGGAGCAAGGTCATCTGCCTCTTTGTGAATTAGCTCTGCAACGAAAGGCAAAAGCCGGCCAGAAGCCTTCCGTGATGGAGAGAGTAAAGAGACTACGAGGCAAAACTCCTGTTGAACAATTGTTGAACGCTGAATACCTTTTCACAAAAGACCCCGACCATCTGCCGTATGCCGAGGCCATGCTAAAGGCGGCAGTGGCAGGCGGTTATAAAAAAACTGCTGACTGGATCGCTAATCTGGTCTTCCAGACAAATAATGCCGCGGAAAGACCATCTTTACAAACATACATCCTGTTGAAAGATTCCTATACAGCTTTGCGTGAATTTGACAAAGCGCTTGCCGCCTGCCAACGAGCGTGCAGGCTTAAACCTCAAGACAAGGATTTAGCTGACGAGTTTAAAAACCTTTCAGCCGAATTGACTATGGCCTCAGGCAAATATGACCAGCAAGGTGATTTTACAAAGTCCATCAAAGACCGCGAGGCACAGGAAAAACTTCACGCCCTTCAAGGTGTCATCAAGAGCGAAGATTACCGTCTGTTGGCGGTTCAGCAAGCCAGAGAAGAATTGGCCGAAAACCCAAACCTATCGAGTAACATATTCAATTTAGCCCAGGTCCTATCGGAGCTGCAGAATGACCAAGCTGAGAATGAGGCGATAGAGCTTCTGGAAAATGCCTATAAAACTAAAAGCGATTTCAGCTTTAAGCAGCGAGCAGGCCAATTAAGAATTCATCAGCTCCATCGCAAAATAAGGCAGGCGAAAGCTGCTCTTGAAGCTAATCCAGATGACGCAGAGGCCAAGGCCAAGGTTGAAGAATTGTTGGAGCAGCTAAACGATACTGAATTAGAGCATCACCGGCTCTGCGTGCAGAACTACCCGACCGACCTTGCGGCCAAGTATGAATATGCTATTCGGCTGCTTGGAAATAGACGTTACGATGAGGCAATACCACTATTTCAGGAGGCCCAAAGAGATCCGAGACGAAAGATTGCAGCGATGGATAAAATAGGCTACTGCTTTTTTCTGAAGGGCTGGTTTGCTGATGCAATCGATGTTCTTACCCAGGCGATAGATTCCTATGAGATAAAAGATGACGGCTTAGCCAAAGAATTGCGGTACAATCTTGGCCGGGCGTACCAAGAGAATAGTGACACAGATAAGGCGTTGGAGATCTTTCGCAAGATCGCGCAGATTGATTTTGCATATAAAGACGTTAGCCAGCGGGTAGATAAGTTGAGAGAAGGCCCAGACACATCTTAAAGGAAGTAAGACAGAGGACAGAGCCGGGTAGGATGGGCAAATATTTTTTGCCCATGCTGAATTCTGCACGCGGACGCCGAGAGGCAATTGATACGATTGTTGGGGATGTATCTATAAGACTTCTGCAAAATAGGTGAATTTTCGACAGATGAATTCGGGTAATAGATAAGAATACTCATTCAGGCTGTTTTTGACAACCAAAAACCCTTTTTGAGCCAGTGGAAAGCAAAAAAGGCTAA
>Ga0315312_1003513_pt1 | contig 10053 bp, 10 predicted proteins | sample TDP7_MG_FD_203629 | JGI IMG/M metagenome (GOLD analysis project Ga0315312, IMG submission 203629) | Freshwater sediment microbial communities from Lake Towuti, South Sulawesi, Indonesia - TDP7 | ecosystem: Environmental > Aquatic > Freshwater > Lake > Sediment | place: Indonesia: South Sulawesi... | reverse complement strand
GAATCGCGAACAACAACTAGTTGGGATGCTTCATGTTCCAGATGGTTTGCGTCGGCGAGAAAAAGCTCCAGGGATCGTTATGTTTCACGGCTTCACGGGCAATAGAACGGAAGCCCACCGCCTCTTCGTTCAAGCGGCACGAACCTTATGTGACGCTCGATTCGTTGTTCTCCGGTTCGATTTCAGGGGGTCAGGGGACAGTGAGGGCGAGTTCGAGGATATGACGGTATCTGGAGAGGTTGGTGACGCTGAGAAATCCTTGGAGTTTCTCGGGAATCAACCACTGGTTGATAAGGAAAGAATCGGAGTTGTAGGGCTCAGCTTAGGAGGAAGAGTTGCATCAATTCTGGCATCAGAAGATAGACGCGTCAAATTCGCCATTCTGCTCTCTCCAGCATTAGGACCTCTTAGGGAGAAGTTTTCCTCATTAATGGATGAAGAGGCCTTAGAGAAGCTCAAACGAGGCGAAGCAGTTAAGGTTTCAGATGGTTGGTACATGAAGAAGCCATTCTTCGACACGCTGGATGATCCTGTTCCGTTAGACGCTATGGATAGGATAAGCGTGCCGGTTTTAATCGTACATGGTGACGACGATCAAGTTGTGCCGATTGAAACCTCAAAGAGGGCATACGAGACTATCAAAGGTCTGAATTCGAAGAACGATCTCTGCATAGTCAAAGGTGGCGATCATACATTTTCAGAAAGGGAACACGCACTTGGGGTAATGAGCATGATGTGCGAATGGCTTCTTTCCCTCTGATTACGGATTGTAATATCTTGCGCTCAAAACTGAAGGGGCATGTTCCATACCCGAATGTTGAACAGATCTTTATTGATGAGGAGGACGACTTCAAATGCTAAAACAAGCCTAAAAAGCTTTTATTCTCTCAGTATGGACAGTTCCATTAGCCGCAATGATCTCATTAGAGCGTTTGGGAAACCTTGATAGACGCAGTTCTGGTCCCTTTACTGGGAAGACATACCGCATGATCGACGCATTAAGAAAAGAGCCTCTTAACCCTTAGATTTCCTCGCCTTTGCTTTACGTACCTCCAGTACGATACGTTTGAGTATCTCCTGATCCGAGAGTACTCCTTCTGGCGGTTCAGTGATCTTTTTGAGGGGTAAGGGTACTCGATCCATCCGGTATGCTGTTCCCTCGGCTTCTATTCCGACAAAGGCTGATGGAAAGACCACGTCTGCCATCAACGAGGTCGGATTGGGGTGAGGGTCGATAACGATCATCGGGTTCTTGACTAGGTTCTGTACAGCCTCCCTCGGAAAGTTGGAAACGGGATCGGAGGCTACGATTAAGCTGGCATCTGATTCTCCGCGGCTCAAAATATCCACAACTGACGTTTCGCCCGGATTGTATCTGGGGTACCCATGGGAGAAGTCAACTGCGTAAGGGTAGCCTGATTGCCAAGTGAAGACGATATTCGCCCCTGCCACATTGAAGTGTCCGCGCATAGGCATAATCAGAAACTTTGTGTAGCGGTTCAAGTCTCGAACCAGGGACAAAGCAGCATCAACATTCCTAAGTTTCCCTTCGCTCATAGTCAAACCTAAGCCGAAGAATAGCACGCCAAATTCGCAGCTGACCAAGGCATCCGCGACCTCCTCAAGCCGCTCGACCGGGACACCGCCGACCTCCTTCACATCGAGCGCCTCATCTCTAATTAGCAGGCGGAGGGCTTGAAGAAGCTCGTAGTCCTTATTCGGTTGGACCTGAACAAAGTAATCGGCAATATCGGCTGAACGAGTTTTACGAGCATCTACAACAATCATCTTCCTCCCTTTTCGAGATAACTCATACTCCGATGTGGCGAGAGTGCCCTGCGGGACGCGGAGCACTCGTCTCAGAGTCAACTTGGCCGCTCTCAGAGACCTCTTGATTGCTGATGCCGAACCCAGACGCGAGACGTACCGCCTCCACTCGCTCCTTTGAAATCTTCCCTCAGTCAAAGTTGTATACCGCTCTAAATGGCGCGGATGCGCACTCCAAGGGTTGCTGCCCCAGTATACAACTAGGTCGGCTCTGTGTCGAATCTGACCCAAGGTACAAGTAGCGATCCCAATGTCTTGGATGCTGAGTATGGATGGACCGTGACAGACGGTTGATGTATTATCGATGGCCCCACCTACCTCTTCAGCTAATTCCAGTCCGACCCGGATCGCTTCGCAACTGGTGCAGCTCCAACCATAGAGTATCGGGTAGGAGGCTTCTGCAAGTATCTCAGCGCTTCTTCTGATCGCTTCGTCCATCGAAGCCTTTACCAACTCGCCGTTCTTTCGCATCAGGGGACTTAGAAGGCGATGATCGTGGTAATTCAGGAATTTCCCTTCGCTGATGGCGCAAGCATTCTTGACTTTCGCTATGATATTTCGTTCAACCGTTGCTGCGATATCGTCACAGAGACAGCCGCAAACGGGACAGGTAACATTGGAGACAACCGGCAATTCTAACTCCTCTCATAGTGCTTCTTGACCAAGTCTTCCAGATTCAGAACATCCTCTTCCGGCGCGGGCTCAACTTCGGCTTGAATACCCTTGAAAGATGGCATTCCTACACTGTGGGTCTTGGAATTGGTTACCACATTTACCCAGGCCCCGTATGGAATAAAGATCACTCCTGGATGCGGGCCTCGTAAGGACTTTTTCGCCTCAACAACTACTGAACCAAAACTTGTGGAGACTCGAACATTGGCATTCTCCTCTATTTGGAGTTTTTTCATATCCTCTGGATCGATATAGCATACTGCCACACTTCTCCTATACTCCTCGGAGAACTTGCTCCGTTCCTTCTCCCGACCTTGGTCAACGGTTCTCCCAGTTAGCAACGAGACCCTCAACGCCATCCGTCCATACTTAATGAGTTTATGATAGAAGCGAAACATAATATTTAGTCTTATCGCTTGATTCAGATTTGAATCTCTTGCCCAACTGATTTTCCTTTCTCTCTTCAGCCTATTAGAATCAAGGCAGCAAGGAGGGAGATCGTCGTGATGCCGTCCGCGAGTGAACTTTCAATTGGAATTACGAAGTTGTCGGGGTTAAGGCCTCTTTGAAACGTAAGAACAGCCACTATGTATGCAACAATGATTATAGATGACGCTGCCATCAGATTGGCCGTGAACAGCAAAGCAGCGAATCTTACAAAGCTGTCCAACCTCAAAACTCTGTATTGTATGACCAAAGACAAGAGAGAGTACGCGGCAAACATGATCAGAGAGGCAGCCCACGCACCGAATATCTCATTTGCGTGATTTATGACTGAGGAAAATGACGATTTGAGCGTGCCCAGAGCTAGTTTAGTGGTTGCGGTTGAGCCTACGACGGCCCCAACATCGCCTACGGTGTCAATCAATGCTGGGTACGCTGTGTGGATTTCACGTCTGCCACCGAAAATCTCGGTAATGGTGCCAAGGGCGGTACCCGTCACGTTAACGATGAAAGCAACAAGAACCATCGTTATGAAAGACTCCTTTATCGTTTTGACAAACTCCGCCTCCCGAATATCTTTGGGCAGAACGTACGCAACAGCGCAAAGCAAGACCAAGCCCGTGAGAACGATCAGGTATCGTCCTGCAGAACCGCATGAGAAAAAGAGAGTTAACACTAAAAAGTAGCACAGCGTTATAAGTAGGTCAGAAACTGTGGACTCCACTGGATAGAGAATCACGTCTGGGTCCAAACCGTGCTTGAAAGAGAGGCAAGAAACTGTCACAGTGAGTGGGGAAATGATAACGAGTGCAAGTGTCATAGTTGCCAAGATTACGCCTAGGATATTGACAAAATCCCCCACTGTTGCGCCCCAGAGAAAACTTCCAAACAGCGCGGCGACTGCGCTCATTAGGGCACTTGTCTCCAAGGTTAATACAAGAACTGCGTGAAGTAATGCGTAAAAACTCTTTGTGTTACCAAAGAAGCGAGGCTGCACAGTGCCTACATGTAACCCTGTGCTCAAGCGCCCGCTAAGTAAGCCTCCAATCACGCCCCTCGCACTAAGCATGGCGGGGTACACCGCGATCGCCCATGGCTCTTCCCTAAGCAGTGCCAAATGAAGAGCAAGAGTTGTTCCAGCTGCTATCCCGAATACATTAAAGCTATATGCTATCAAGGATTGCTTCAGAATTCCAATGAATTTATGTTGTTTGGCATTGAGACTCGTCAGCGATCCCTCCCTGCGAGAGTCTTAGCCAGAGAATGTTCCTCAGTTATTTCGGTTCTCTTAGCCCTAGATGAACTCGCTGGGGCGTGGCCTCTTGTCGAAAGTAATAAAAGAGTTTCTTTGGCGAGTTGGCCGGGACTTGTCATTCTGGCTACCCCGCGAGTACCGCATTCTTTCCACCTAAGCAATGACTCATTTTAGCAGCTTTCATTTATAAAACAGTTTCTGTACGCCTCTTTTTCCAGGCACAATATAAGGTAAAGGTTATTTATGATTGATCACTAGATATCTATGGTAGACAATAGTATCTGCGACGCGGTTCTCTAGGAGTCTCTGTTGCATGGTTAGGCTTGAAAAGATTGAGTACAAACCGGTACCGGTTAGGGATCTCTTGATCGAGATGAAAAATACCTCGGAGTTAATGATCGACCTGGCCTATTCTGCTGCTCTCTTCAACAGTGAGCGGCTCGCCCAAGAAGTCGTTGAACTGGAGAGACGCGTGGACACCCTCGCTTACCTCCTCGACATGAACGCAATGTTGGCGGCTAGAAGCGCTGCGGAAGCGGAATCACTCGTCGGAGCCACCATGGTAGCTGCCGCAACCGACAAAATATCTGACGCAGCTGCAGACATAGCTGCAATTGTTCTACGTGGGATTGGCATCCACCCCATTGTCCAGCAAGCTTTTGAAAGAGTCGAGGAGCAACTGACTCGGGTGGAAACCAAACCGAACTCAATTCTGGTTGGAAGGCGACTAAGAGAGCTAGAATTGGCTGCCAAGATAGGAGTCGACATAATAGCCATTCGGAGAGACAAAGAGCTAGTGATCAATCCGAAAGGAGATGAGACGATAAAGCAAGGAGACATATTGACTGCGAGGGGCGCACCAAGAGGCATCGAAGACTTTGAAAAACTCGCTGAAGGAACCGTCCGAACCCTAGGAGGTTGAAGACGATGGCCACCGAGGAATCTTTCAAGAAGATTATTGATATGTTGGTGGAGTTGAAGGACACCTCTGAACTGATGATGGACCTCGCGTACTCTTCGATTCTGCTCAACAGCAAAGAATTGGCTGAGGAAGTTCAGGTTCTCGAAGAACGAATGGACAATTTGCACACTGAATTCGAACTGTTGGTGTTGACGAGATGCATTATCCCAGATGAGTCCAGAAAATTCCTAGGATTGATAAGGCTTGGGGTTGTAACTGAAAAGATAGCGGATGCTGCCGCGCAGATTGCCGAAGTTGTGCTTAGAGGCCTAGAACCACATCCAGTCTTGAGGCTCGCAATAAGAGAAGCAGAAGAAACCGTGATACATGTAAATGTTTCGGAGAAATCATCTTTAGTTAGGAAGAGTCTGCGAGAAACCCAAATTCATGAAGAAACTGGAATGTGGATTCTGGCGGTGAGAAGAGGAGACAAATGGATGCGTCCTAAACCTGACACTGTGATCGCTGCGGGCGACGTGTTGATTGCCTCTGGTTACACCGAAGGAGTGGAGGATTTGAAGAAATTGGCTTCTCCATAGACCAAGCAGATGATGAGAGCGGCTTTAGATCGTTACGGTGTCTCAGAATTCTCGCTCAATTCATTCGTCTTTGGATTTTCTTATATCTTGATTCATTTTTCGAAGAAACCGGGACATGTAGACCCAAGAGATCCCATCCAAGCCAACGGCTGCTAATCAAGGTAACCGAATTGGGGAACCAAATGCTCGTTCAGATTGGTTCGTCATCCCATCTGGCAATTCGCCTATCGATGTGGGTTATTTTTATATTAGCGCTAGACTATTCTATGCCCACGTAAATCAACAATTTCACGATTCAGATCCGGGAGTGGCGTGATGTTCCGCTTGAATGGTGCAGAGATTGAAGACACCTTCGCTGAGCTCTTCGAGATGTGGACTGGAAGGGCCCTGATCACAGCTGAGAATGAGAGATGGGCTTTGACGGCGGCCCAAGTAACAACCGGTTTCGCTTCATCGATCATCGGATCTCCCGCAGAAGCCGGGATGGAAGGTTTGTTGCCTCGGGAGAAAACGCCTGATGGACGCGTCGGAGCGCTAGTTCAGATATACCATCAAACGAGGAGAGACCTGAAAAGACAGATGATAGAGAGGATAGGCCAATGCGTGATGACTTGTCCAACCACAGGGGCCTTCGATGCTTTACCTGATGCTAAAAGGCGACTCAAGATCGGTCGAAGCCTTAGGCTATTTGGGGATGGCTTCCAAAGAAGAGACGAAATCGCGGGAAGAAGGGTTTGGCGAATTCCGGTTATGGAGGGCGAATTTGTCGTCGAAGACAGTTTCGGCACTAAGAAAGCTATTGCGGGAGGTAACTTTCTGATACTTGCGGAGGACGTTAACTGTGGTCTTTCGGCAGCGGAAGTTGCGGTAGACGCGATCAAGCAGAACGTTAATGGTGTCATTTTGCCGTTTCCTGGCGGCATATGTAGGTCAGGATCAAAGGTCGGATCTTTGAGGTACAAGCTTCGAGCCTCAACGAATCATCCATACTGTCCGAAGCTAAGGAAGATTACGGCAGATTCCCAAGTTCCCGACAAAGTAGGCTGCATCTATGAGATCGTCATTAATGGCTTAGGCTTAGACTCGGTTAGAAGCGCTATGTCCGAGGGGATAAAAGCCGCCGTCAAGACTCAAGGCGTCGTTAAGATCTCAGCTGGCAACTATGGAGGGAAATTCGGTCCTATACAAGTCCATCTACGTGAAATCTTGGAATTAGGATAGAGTGCTTCTGAGATACTTTTGTCATCTATACCGGTCATTCCCAAGCGAAGATGAGAGTGCTAGAATGGAGTTAAGGTGGGATCCAGTTCTTAGGGAATGGATCATAGTTTCCGGCGAAAGGGAAAAACGTCCGCTTTTGCCAAAAGAGTTCTGTCCATTCTGCCCCGGAAGCGACGAAACTCCGAAAGCGGGATGGAAAGTCTTGAGCTTAGCGAATAGATTTCCGGCACTTCTTGCAGATCCTCCTTTGCCCGACGTTCAAAGCGGCAGATCATATCGTTCCAAGCCGTCTAGGGGTGTCTGTGAAGTCGTGATCTATACGCCTGAACACGACACTTCCTTAGCGAAGCTGGATGCGGAGCACATCAGACTCGTGATAGACCTGTGGGCTCAACGATTCAAGGAGCTAGGCGACAGGGACTACGTAAAATACGTCTTCATCTTTGAGAACAAGGGCAGAGTGATAGGGGTTACATTGGACCATCCGCACGGACAGATCTATGCATTTCCGTTCATCCCGCCATTGATCAAAAGAGAGTTGTCATCATGCAAAGACTATTGGAGACGGACCGGGACGTGCCTCTTATGTAGAATCATAGATAAAGAGAAAGAAGACGCTTCGCGTGTTGTGTGCGAAAATGGGGACTTTATCTGTTTTCTCCCATTCTTTGCTCATTGGCCTTATGGTGTTCACATATACCCAAAGAGACATTTACAGGCCGTGACTGATTTGACAGAAAAGGAGCGAGAGACGTTTGCCTTGATTCTAAAGGAAGCCTTGACCAAATTTGACAATGTTTTCGACATGAGTTTTCCCTACATGATGGTTCTGCATCAGAGGCCGACCGATGGAGGATCGTACCCCTACTACCATCTACACATCGAGTTTTACCCACCTTATCGTGAGAAAGACAAGATCAAACACTTTGCAAGCGTCGAGACAGGGGCCGGGACAGTCACGTTTGATTATCGGCCTGAAAGCAAAGCTAAAGAACTAAGAGAAAGCCCTGGACCCAAGAACATCAGTTGCTGGAGTCGCTTCCTATAACCTAGTTCGCTCAGCAATTGCTTGGTTGCCTCAACAACGGATTCTCCAATGTGCAAGATTTTCTTCCGATCCATTACCCAAGTTATCCAAAACTGTTACAATGGCGCTGCTTTTCATGAATGTGTCAACCAAGTGGCTACCTATGAAGCCAGCTCCACTGGTAACAAGAAACCTCCTGCCCTGCAAGTCCGTCGACATCACAATTTGTGCTCTCTTTTAGGTTCCGCAAAAAGGATATATAAGTTAGCTCTTGGAAAACTGATCTCATGGGCGGATCTGCAGTTGCTTCTTCTCCCGGAAGGGCTGACTTCCTCAACACGCATCAAGACTACAAAGGCTTACCTGTGGTGCCGGTCGCGATAAATCTCAGGACTTATCTCTCTACCAAGCCTTCAAGGGGGAATCTCTTTACTATCAAGTCCTTGGATCTGGAGAAGTACAACGAGCCTTGCGTTGACACTTTCCGGATAGGACAGAATGAGATGCTAGGAAGAGGTTTCTTTGGCAACTACTTCCGGGGGATAGTAAATGTGATGATAAAACGAGGGCTAATCGACAAGCTTCGGGGTATGGAGATAACAGTCAAGAGTGACATACCCATAGGTTCAGGCTTGGCCAGCAGCGCAGCGCTTGAAGTTGCTTTTGCGGCATTACTGAATCATGTTTGCCATCTCGACTGTACGAGGAAGGACTTGGCGGAGATATCGTACAGTGCTGAAACTCAGGAAGTAGGTGTTCCATGTGGACGGCTTGACCAGTACGGTGTGTCCTTCGGCGGGGTCATCAATCTTGAATGCAAGCCGCCGTACAAAGTTGAGGCTCTTCCCTTTACGGATTTGACCTTTGCCATCATCGACTCTGGAATCAGGCACTCGACGGGGGACATCCACCCTAAAAGGCAGGCTGACATAAGCAACGGACTTAGGATTCTGATGGAGAGGCAAAACATTCCAGAAGCGTTGAGAGCGAAGCTGGGGCTAAGATTTGACCAACCGAAATGGGACGAGATAGGTGAGGAGGAGATTGAAGACTTTCTCACGGTTCTAGATGAGAAAGCGAAGCGGAGAATTCTCTTCACCATCAGAATGCAGAGGTTAACTGAGTTCGCGCTCAAATTGCTAAGGTTCGAAACAATCAGGAAGGAACAGACACTTTTGATTCTTGGAGAAGAAGGATGGAATCGCATTCAGAAGTCTTCTTCAACAGAACGCGATTACTGGATCCTAGGTGAGGTGATGGATCGGCAGCAAGGCCTTCTGAGGGACCTTTACGATGTTAGTTTGCCAGAGATTGAAGAAATGTGCTCTACAGCTTTGGAAGCCGGGGCTTACGGCGCTAAGATATCCGGCGCCGGGATGGGCGGGAGCGTCATAGCCTTGGTGAAAGATATGGAATCGGGTCGAGAGGTGGTTGATGCATGTCTATCTGTCGGAGCCAAGAACGGATGGGTTTCAGAGGTCGGCGAAGGCGTGAAGGTGGAACCCTAGACGACCCATTTGGGTCCTAACTAACTTCGTTAGTTGAAAAAGGAATAAATTGTCTTTTCAACAAATCATAACGAGTCAATCTTTGAGGAAGCATCGCAGATATGTATGCCTATGACGAACCGATCATAGCGGTCTTAGGGAGCAAGAACTCTGGAAAAACCATGGCTGTCGAAGTTTTGGCTCAAGGATTATCGAGCAGCGGATACCGGGTCGCAACGGCCAAACACGTCCCGAAGCCGAATTTCACAATTGATAGAGAAGGAACAGATACTTGGAGGCACGCCAGAGCTGGAGCGAATATTGTAGTGAGTGTTTCACCCAATGAACTAGTCATCATTAAGCGAGTTGATACCAGAGACTTCGATCCAACAGAGATCACAATGCAGTGCGGAGAAGATGTTGATCTCATAATTCTTGAGGGATTCAAGAAGCTTGTTGCAACGGATCCCCGTATATTAAAGATAGTCGCGGTTAGGAATGTCGAAGAGATTCATCAAGCCTCCACAGAGATCTCGCCGGTTCTGGCGTATGTTGGATCAATCCCGGCCGGGGAAGTTCCGCAATCCTTAGATTACTTCAATCTGCTCAAGGAAAAAGAG
>Ga0315312_1003512_pt1 | contig 10055 bp, 7 predicted proteins | sample TDP7_MG_FD_203629 | JGI IMG/M metagenome (GOLD analysis project Ga0315312, IMG submission 203629) | Freshwater sediment microbial communities from Lake Towuti, South Sulawesi, Indonesia - TDP7 | ecosystem: Environmental > Aquatic > Freshwater > Lake > Sediment | place: Indonesia: South Sulawesi... | reverse complement strand
CCGCCCCTGCTGAGATCACGTCCACCGAGTTCCTATTGCAGATCTCGTTCGCCTTAGCCACGGCTTTCAAGTCATCTATGCCGCAGTCGGAACCCAATGCTGCTAAAGCCTCATATTCGGGTCCTCCATATTTCGAGTCAACCTGCCAAGGCGCGTCAACCTCAACGACTTTCTTGCATCTAACGGAACAGGCATAGCATCCCTCCATGCCTATCCTTATTGTGTCCTTGATCGTCTTAGCATCTAAGGCATCAGGGTTCGGGAAATTTCCGTCTCTGAAGTTGCGGGTTGGTAAGTTGCCTGAAGCAGCATAACCATCTATATCTCCTCCTGTTCCATAGTTGTGCGCCCATCCGACGACTTCCTCCATGTTCTCATTCAGCCAATTCGTCAGCTCTCGGAGTTTCTGAGGGTCGCTGATATCCAGCTTCTTCCTATGCCCTCTCACTGCTATGGCTTTGAGATTCTTCGATCCCATGACGGCGCCCATACCGGTCCGACCTGCAGCATCTCGCAGATCGTTTATCACGCATGCATAACGCACCAGCTTCTCTCCCGCAGGACCAATTGAGGCAATGCGGACGAGCCGATCGCTCAGTTCATCACGGATCAGGCTCTCTGTCTCTCCGGTTTCCCTACCCCACAAGCGATGAGCATCTCTCAGCTCCGCCTCTCCGTCATGTATCCAGAGGTACACGGGCTTGTCAGAGCTGCCCTCGAAGATTATGGCGTCGAAACCTGCGTGCTTGAGCTCCGCACCCCACAACCCGCCGACCTCCGCTTCACCGAAACCCCCTGTCAACGGGGACTTGGCGCCGACGCTGTTTCTGCCGTTTCCAGGTACTGGAACGCCTGTCACTGGCCCAGCTGCGAAAATCAGCCTATTCTTTGGACCTAAAGGGTCCATGTGGGGGTCAAGCTCCCTCAGGAGATAGTATGCGACAAAACCTTCACCGCCAATGTACCTACGGTAGAACACATCGTCAGGCTGTTCGACTCTGATGCGGCTGCTTGAAAGATCAACTCTCAAAATCTTTCCATTGTAACCCAATGGCAACTTCCTCACCTACCGCTTTACCTAGTTCGGCCGCGTGCTTCTGACCCTTGGATAGACAGCTTTATTCACTCAGAAATGGAATGCCAGTCCTTAAACTTTTTCTTTCATTGACACTATCTGCTAGTTCGCAGTGGCTAATCGGAATTCCGATAGGTTGGATTCTTAGGGTCTGAAAGCCGCTGACCTATGGCAGCAAAATGGAAAATCTTTAAAAGGCAAGGGTCATTAAGAATGGTATATCTGAGGGATGACGATGAGTGCGAAAAAGAAGGCCCCGAAGAAGGAGGCTGCAAAGAAAGAAGCGCCAAAGACGAAGCCGAATGAAGCAGTTGAGAAGGTGGGGTCGATCAAGTTTCCAGTCAGTGAAGCTTTCCGCTTTTCCCTCGAAAGCATCAGAAAACGTTTCACAAGAGCTCTCATCACGGCGCTCTCGGTTCTCTTGGGCATCGCCTTCATGGTCACGATACTGACAATGGGTACGATACTCACCAACGTTGGTGAGCGACCGCCGGAATCATATCAATTGTGGATGGTCATAATCGCCCTTCTTGTTTGTGGCGTTGGTATTGTCAACTCGATGTTGATGTCGGTCACCGAGAGGTACAAGGAGATCGGTACAATGAAATGTCTCGGCGCAACCGATACGAACGTTCTAGAGATATTTCTGATCGAAGCACTCCTCCTCGGGCTGCTTGGCGGCGTAGTCGGAGCCTTCGCAGGTTGGGTTGCTGCAATAGGAATATTCGGCTTCCAGTTCGGAATAGCCGGGGTCTTCCCTTCCGAAAACCTCGCAATAATCATGGTTAACTACATGACCTATATAGGAGAAGCCATAGGCATAGCGGCACTATTGAGTGTAGCCGCCGCGGCCTATCCCGCCTTCTATGCAGCGAGGCTTAACCCCGCAGAAGCACTTAGGTACGAAGTCTAGTGGACGCATAGGCGAGAGATCGCCAAGATGAGAGCTGGAACTGAAGCTCCTCACCTTCTGAAATGCTAAGGAAAAGGAACCGGTTTCGGGTTTCAGATCGCTATTTTTCTATTCTGCTGCTCTTACGTAGACTTCTGCTCTTGTCTCGTAGCGGTCGACAAGCCCGTCGCGCAGATAGACAATCCTGTCGCTGACGTCAATCATCTTCAGGTCATGGGTTGCGGCGATAATCGTTACTCCTTTCTCCTTGTTCATTTCTCTCAAGAGAGTAATTATCTCTAGTCCAGTGTGCAGGTCCAGGTTTCCAGTGGGCTCGTCGGCGAGCACTATCACCGGGTTGTTTGCCAACGCTCTCGCAATAGCCACCCGTTGCTGCTGACCCCCGCTCAGCTCCGCGGGCTTGTGATTCATCCTTTCTCCGAGCCCGACTGATTCGAGTATCTCTCTTCCTCTTCTGTTCCGTTCGTCCCGGTCTACGCCCGCGAAGATCATCGGCAGTGTCACGTTCTCGATCGCGGTGAGAACTGGTATAAGGTTGAAGGTCTGGAAGATGTAGCCAATCTTTCGGCATCTCAGCCACGCCAGCTCATATGCATCCAGCTTCGCGATGTCGACGCCGTCGATGAAGACTCTTCCTCGTGTCGGCCGGTCTATCCCCCCAACCATGTTGAAGAGGGTGGTCTTTCCGGAACCCGAAGGACCCATAATTGAAATGTATTCCCCGCGTTTGATCCTCAGATTGACACCGTCAAGAGCCTTAACCGTGACGGGACCCATCTGGTAGTATTTCGCCAGGTCTTCGGTCTCAACCACGTACTCGAAGCTGATAGACCATTCCTCCGTCGGTCTAGAGAGTATTAGCAGGAAACTGTCTTATAAAACTACTCATTCGTCAGCCCTTAATGGTATGTGGATGTATGAACTGGCTTCCAAGCTCTCTTTGCAGGGCTTTCCGGAGTAGTCAGCAACCCTTCTCGTCCATAGATTTCTCTTGCCTCCACGATAAGTCGGTGTTGTGAATTGACCATTGAATTTGCGTGTTCGGGCTCTTGACCTGACCTGGACGCAACGATGCAGTTGGGTGTCTGCCAAAAACCTTGTACATATGTCATCGCCACAATTCTTTTATTGCAAGTAGACACTCTTGCCCTTAGGAGGATTAGAAGGCTTATGGAGACTAGTAAGAATGAGACCTTAGTTCACGTGGTCTTGGTTACCGAAAAGCGAATCGAGTCTGAACCCGACTTGTATGCTTACATAGGACTTGCTTTCTCTGAACAACTTGTCCCGGTCAGCGCGACCTCGTTCAAGCTCCGGGATACATTTTCCTGCTCCCAGTTAACCCACGAACAATGGCTCAAGCCCAAGTTCACGAAATCGCTACGGTCTTGGCTTGAGGGTGTAGGGAAAGGCGTCCGAGATCTACCCACGAAAAGCGATATAAACATCTCTGAAGATTTGAAGTCTGGCTACGGAATCTTTCCAACCCTCATGTCGGACCTTGTGGCAAGCATAAACCCAACGTACGCAACGAGCACGCTCTTCACAAGAAAATGGAGCGTCATTGACGGTCCTCAAGTCAAAGAAGGCCTGTTCGGCAAGCCGAGACCGAGCAAGATCCTAGCCATAGGTGTCTACTCTGAGTAGATCGCGGCTAGCTTGACTCAAGCTTGCCTAGGATTTCCGGGCGCGCCAGCAAGGCGGTTGTGTGCCATTAAGCCTTATTATTGGGAAACCTCGTAGTTATGTATCAATACATTGGTGAGTCTATGCTGGATGTAGTCACCATTGGGGAGATATTAGTCCAGTTCAACCCCGTCGTTGCAGGACCTCTGAGGCACGTCACACACTTCGAGAAGCACGCGGCAGGCGCCGAGGCCAATTTTGCGGTCGGCATGTCTAGATTGGGTTTCAAGGCTGGACTCATTGCACGGGTCGGCGACGATGAGTTTGGCAGATACATAATCAGCGTTCTGAAAGGCGAAGACGTAGAGATGTCACGAGTGAAGATAGACAAGGAAGCTCCGACTGGCCTCTACTTCATTCAGAGGCATTACCCGATCCCGGGCAAAAGCAGCGTACTCTACTATCGGACAGGTTCTGCAGCCAGCAAGATGACAATCGACGACGCGGACCCGGACTACATAAGAAGCGCCAAGCTCCTTCACTTGACCGGGATAACACCCGCTCTCAGCGAAAGCTGCAAAGAAGCATGCCTCAGGGCTTTGGAGATTGCGGTCGAAAGCAAGGTCACTGTCTCGATCGACACGAACATAAGACTGAAACTCTGGAGTGGCGAAGAGGCGCGTGAAACACTGACTCCTATGCTCAGAAAAGCGGACATCATCTTCACCGAACCCCAAGACGCCGAGATTCTGTTCGGCGAGAAAGAGCCCGAGAAGATCGCGGATACCCTTCTCTCGACGGGAGCGGAGATGGCGATCGTCAAGTTGGGCGAAGAGGGAGCCTTAGCATGTACGCGGGAAGAGACTGTAAGAAGACCTGCCTTCAAGGTTCCAGTGGAGGATGTCATAGGAGCAGGAGACGCCTTCGCAGCCGGCTTTGTCTCAAGCACAATGCGTGGGTTAAGCCTTGAAGAAGCCCTAGAGATCGCGAATGCTGCTGGAGCATTGGTTGTTACAGTGAGAGGCGACATAGAAAACCTGCCTTCCCTTGACGATGTCAGGAAGTTTCTGGCCTCCTATAGGAGAGAAACAGTGGTGCTAAGATAGCCTCACTAGAAAGCTTTCGTTGACGACAGCAGAGAGGCGCGATCTTTTCAGTCAATCGGACTTAGAATCAACCTTGCGGAAGTCTTTAATAGTCCTTAAGTTACTGAGAATGCCTGATTTCTAACCCGGGTGGGAACAGGGTTGAAGAGAGTCAGAGTCGGCGTGGTTGGGGCTGGCGGAATCTATCAAGGCGCTCATATGCCAGCTTACCCAGACATTGACGAGGCTCAGCTTGTGTCTCTCTGCGATGTGTCAGAAGAGGTCATGAGCGTCTCTGAAAGGAGGACGAAGGCGACCTACCTTGATAGAGCGCAGAAGGCCGAGGAAAGGGGAGATGCTGATACGGCTGAAAGGCTTAAAGAAGACGTGCAGACATTGAAGACCTACTCTAATGCGGCTGAAATGTTCTCTAAGGAAGAACTTGACCTCGTCGATATCTGCACCCCCACGAAGTTTCATAGCCCAGTCGCCATAAGTGCATTGAACTGCGGAATCAACGTGATGGCTGAGAAGCCGATGGCAAGGACGTATCTTGAGTGCCTTGAGGTGGTTGAGACGGTTGAGGACAGTGGCAAACTGTACCAACACAATGAGAACTGGCTATACGACCCGTTTTGGTATAACGCCCGAAAGTTCATCGAGGCTGGAGCCGTCGGCGAGCTCCAGCTAGTCTTCTTAGCCACTGCTCACGGCGGACCTGAGTGGGCCTCATGGTTCTGGGACCCAGACATCGCAGGCGGGGGCGCACTTCTTGATAATGGTGTCCACGCGATAGCCGCCTCTTGGTTTCTGAGCGGTTTTGATAAGGAGCCTACGGTTGTGAAAGCTGCCGAGCCCTATGGTATCTGCATAAGGATGAAGACGAGAATCCTGCAGGGGATGTTCAGGCCTTTTGAGGTTGAAGACGATGCGCACGTTCTGATACGGTTTGATGACAACGATGGAAGATGGTCAACAGCCCATGTTGAGGGCTCTTGGTCCCACAGAGACTCCTTGGATACAACAATAGTCGGAACCATGGGGACGATGAGGCCTGTGTTCAAGGACGGGGACACCATTCTGGAGATAACTGACGCCGCTGGAAACAAGAGAGAACTCAACCTAGGCGTCGTCGCGTGGACTCAGGGCTTCGGCGGCGAGATAAGGAACATGTGCAACTGCGTGCTGAACAAGGTTAAGCCGATATGCGATGAGAAGATAGGCGCAGAGACTATAGCTATTGTTCAAGCTGCCTATCTCTCCCAGAAGAAGGGGAAGATGCCCGTCACGCTCAGTGAGTTCAGAGAGTACGCATTAGGAATCCGAGACAAGGAAGGAAAAAAGGCGCCAGAGGTCTTAATGAAGGACCTGTTGAAAGGCATAACAAGGGTCTGATCTACAGTTCGGTAGGAAGTTGAACCCGCATCCGAGAGTTTTGCGTCCCAACTCCCAGCGACGACCCTTAAGGTCCGTGAATAGCTCTATGTGACCAAGGTTTCTGAAGCGTAGCTCGTAAAAGAACCTTACGGTCCCGGTATTTCGTGGTACTGGTCTCATTTCAAGGAATCTTTCTCTTAGACGGCAAGCTTCAGAAACGACCATCTCGATCAGCCGTAGCCCTATGCCCTTGCCCCGGCAAGCTCTGCTTGCTATCAGAGACTAGCCTATTTTCCGGCCAGCTTTATCTGACTTATTTTGATGGCGGGGAAGAAGTAGCCCTTTCCTATGGTGCGGCCTTCCTTCGATATCAGCTCAATGTTCTTGTAGAGCTCCAGTAGATGCCCGCCGGTCATCAGGTTTTTGACTGGATGTTCCTTTTCGCCCTCTTCGATCAGAAAGCCTTCGTCAATTGTGGTTGAAAACTCTCCCGAGACCATGTTGGGAGCGAAACCAGCGTTTGTGGCCAAGATTCCGCTCTTCGTTTCAGCTATCATCTCGTCCAATGAGCAGTCTCCAGGCTTAACCCTGACGTTGCTGGGGCCTGCGCCTACGTATCCGCCGTATCCACCCCTGACAGCGTGACCAGTTGTCTCGACGCCTGCTATCCCAGCCGAGTAGGAGTTGTGCAGAAAAGTGAGCACCTCGCCCTTGCCCACAACGTTGATCGGCCTTCTGGAAACGCCTTCGCCGTCATAGGCGTCGCTTGAAATTGCGCCGGGAATGGTTCCGTCGTCGTTGATCTCAAGAATCCCTGGTCCAATCTTTTTCCTCAAGCAGCCTGATGCGAAGGTTCTTCCCTTCACAGCGGATTCGCCCGAGATGGCTCCCACCAAGCCGAAGATTAATGAGGTTGTGGAGTCGGGAGCAAGGATAATGGGCAGTGTTCCACTTTCGACCCTCTTTGAGCCGAACTGCTCCAAGGCTTTCTCTGCAGCCTTCTTTCCTATCTCTTCAAAGTTTACTTCCTCCAAGGATATGGCATAGTCGAACTCGGTGGAGCTCCCAATGTCATCGCCTTTCCTGTATGTGGGCCCTATATAGGCTGATACGAATGTTTTCTCTCCTGAAACTGAGACGCCTGTCGAAGTCATTAGCCAGCTCCTAGAGTAGGTCGCACCGAAACTCCCTGCATACATTGCTCCTGGACCAATGTCTTCCACAGCCTCTATCATCCTCTTGGCCAGCTCTCCAGCTTCGCCCAACGTCAAGGCCAATATTTCTGGGTCACAGAGGCCGGAAACCGTCGGCGCCTTTGAAGGCCCAGGTATCCCTTTGAAGTAGGGGTCTGGCTGGGCTACCTTTGCGAAGCCAGCTGCTCGACGGACTGTCGTTTCAACGTCTCTAGGTTTCAGGCTTTGCGAGAAGGCTACTCCCAAACCTTTGTTCTTGTAGGCTCTGACGCCTAACCCTAGGTCGACGCGAGACCTGGCCTCCTTAATCCCCTTGCCTAGGATTTCGATGTTCAGCGAGCGTGAGTAGGCAGCATAGACGTCAAAGACATCTAGGTCTGTCTTCGAAAGAAGTCTGATTGCCCTCTCAGCCGGCGTGCTAAGATCGATCTCCTTCATGCTTCTCACCTCCTGCCTCCTACCACTATCCCTTCAATCTTCATATGAGGCGCGCCTGCGTCTACATACATTCCTTGACCCGCCTTGCCACACATGCCTGGCATCGTGATAGCCAAGTCCTTTCCCACAGCGGCTACGTTTCTGAGGGCGTCCAGCACGAGACCGTTGATGGCTACGTCCCTGAGATGGTCTGTCAGCTCGCCCTTCTCTATCATCCAAGCCTGCTCAACTTTGCAGGTGAACTGTCCCTTCTGAGTCTCCACATAGCCATACTGCGAACCCGAGAGGTAGACGCCCAGTTCAATATCCTCCAGAATCTCCTCAAGCGACATGTCTCCAGCGCCGAAGTAAGTGTTGGACATTCGCACAACCGGTGGATGGTGATGAGACTGGGCGCGAGCGCTGCCTTGCGGTTCTCCGCCCAGCTTGGCAGCCGATTCCAAAGAGTGAAGGAAACCGACCAACGTTCCTTTGTCCACAATCAAGTGCTGCTCCGCCTTTGTCCCTTCATGATCGTAGACAAAACGGCCGTTGTTGGGCTGGGTCGGGTCATCCAGGATGGACACAAGGTCGCTCGCCACCTTCTCCCCCATTTTGTCCGAGATTATTGACTGCCCGCCGAAGACAAGGTCGCCCTCGCTGTTGTGGCCAAATGCTTCATGGACGAAAAGGCCGCCGACCCTAGGATCCACAACTATAGTATATGTGCCTCTTGGCGGAGAGTGCGCGTCAAGCAGTTTCACCGCCCTCTCAGCGGCTTTTCCTGAAAACTGGTCTGGCTGAATAGCATCAGCGATCTCGTAGCCGGCGACGTTTCCAACGACCTCAAAGCCCGTCTGCATGTTGTCGCCCCTTTTGGAGATTACGCTACAGTACACGTAGGTTCTTGGGGTCGTCTCTTCGATCGATGTCCCGTAGGAGTTGCACACGGTCACCTTCGTCAGCACATCCCTGTAGTTCACAAAGGTGTCTTTGACTCTGTCGCTGTAGGTCCTCGCCGTCTTGTCTATCTCCAGCATCTTCTTGACCTTCGCTTCAGGGTCAACATCTTCGGGGCTTATCTTCACCTTATGAGTAATCGTGTCAACCGTGGGCTTTGCCTCCACTATTCTTGCTTCTTCTCCGTGCTGAGTAGCGATCGACTTTGCGCCGCCGATCGCGTCCAGTAAGGTCGTCTCGATGCTTCTCCGTGTAGGCACATTAGTGGATGCGAAGCCCCATCTATCATTCACTATCACTCTGACCCCGACCCCCTGGACTATGCCGGACCCTAACGCCTTTGCCACACCATTTTCGATGGAGATGTTGCTACTTCTCTCCTCAAAGAATCTGGCTTCGCAGAAGCTTGCTCCGGCTTTCAAGCCTTTTTCAACAACAGCCTCAAGCAAGTCTCTCAATTCGCACCACTGACCTTAACTAGAGCTTCACAGTATAAAACCATTCGCCATCTCCGAGAAAAGAGAGCAAGTAGCACTTGCACACTTCTGCAATCCAGAAAAAACAAGCTCTTCTGCCCTCCCTAGAGCCGGGCGATCATGGCAGATATTTCGTGATCTTCTCTTGGTAGAGAGCATCCTTGAGAAGGACACTTGTCTTTGCCCAATCTTCTATCTTCACAGCGAACCTTGAACCAATGTAGGCTAAAGCCTCCCCCAAACCATCGAATCTTCTGGCTTCTCCACGGAAGGCTTCTCTGACGCATTCCCGGTTTATCCAGACCCCCAGAGGCGTGATAAAACTTGGGTGGATCTCCCTCATGGCTATGACGCCTGCCTGTCTTTGCTCTCTCGCTAGGAACTCCGCTGCAGCCAGTCTAACGGCATAATAGCATCCTCCTATGGAGGCATAGGTGGTGCGGCCTCTGTATCCCTCCCAGTCTCCTCCAAGGGCTATCTCGGGGCTTTGGGGGTTCCAGGCAGTTCCGGGGTACCATGCTTCTATCCACTCGTATCTCCAACTGGAAGGCGTCAAAAGAACCATGTATCTGTTCCCAAGATAGTCGCACTCGTAGACTCGGTATTCGTTTATTGGTGGCTTCCCCTTCACTTCGTCTTCTATGAGATTGCGTGACAATGTTGAGTCGATGGCGGTAATGCTCCACCTTGTCGGAACCAGTCGTCTCTGATCCTTCAGACCGAAAGCCCCCAAGCTGAAGGCCCTCTGAATCTTCGAGACCGAGAAGCCGCCCAAGTAGAGCCCAAGAACTGCTGTCTCAGCTTTCAGGTCACCGTCATAGTAGGCCTTCTCAATGCTTGAGTCGGTCTTGGCGTTTCCGACATGCATGCCCTTTATCAAAGCGGATGGACCCATAGGCTGGACAGTTTCATCTAGAAGAAAGCTGCCTGAGG
>Ga0315312_1003511_pt1 | contig 10063 bp, 7 predicted proteins | sample TDP7_MG_FD_203629 | JGI IMG/M metagenome (GOLD analysis project Ga0315312, IMG submission 203629) | Freshwater sediment microbial communities from Lake Towuti, South Sulawesi, Indonesia - TDP7 | ecosystem: Environmental > Aquatic > Freshwater > Lake > Sediment | place: Indonesia: South Sulawesi... | reverse complement strand
TGACAATCCGCCAACCTCGTACCAGTAGATGTGAGAGTCCGCCTCCAAAATCACTGAGTCTCCGCGTCTCGTGTTACTCATAAGAGAGATCAGGTTGGCTTGAGTCCCGCTGGTGACGAGTAACGCCGCTTCTTTTCCCATCTTTTCGGCTGCCATTTCTTCAAGCCTGTTGACTGTAGGGTCCTCCCTGAAAACGTCGTCCCCGAGCTTCGCATGTTTAATGGCCTCTAGCATCTCTTCGGTCGGCAGTGTAACGGTGTCGCTTCTCAAATCGATGAATTCGTTATCCTTCATTTCTGCGTCACCTTGTACTTTGACGGAGAGATAACGCGAACGGTTATTTGAATCTTAACGGCTCGGCCCGTTAAATCCATCTTGGATGGAATCGAATCATGTGGAACCCAGGCAACCCAGTGTTCTTGACGGCATGCATGCAAGATGTTTATCTCTCGCGTTCTAATAGTATACCTGGAAATCAGACCAGCAATCAGCCCTAAGACAATTCCAACTGCCAAATCTTTCTTGGAAAACGACATATATCCTCCTTTTGCCAATCATCAGCTTTCAGTATTTAACTCTATTTTCTGGAAAGCGTATAGGGTATTTCTTTTTCCGATGTGACTTTGGATATGCTCAAGAGAACAAGCAGATTAGAAACACTTCCAATACCTGCCGAGAATTCTTTTCTAGTTCTTTCAGCACATCTTGAACGAATCTCGTTTTTGCGTCCCGGTTTTTCTATTATCTCTGAAAATTAGCTTGTGGAGTCATCTGGAACAAGATCAGATACTTGTGTGATTTCGAACAGTATTAAGAATAGGCTTTGCCAGCATGCGCAAGCCTCGGCAAGAGCAAATTAGATGTCTGGAAGCAAATCTGCACATTACTTTCCATGAGTTGATCGGTCTTTAGATGCATATGTATAGTATGAAAGTGACCTATTTAATTCAAATTCATACATAAAGTTTATATATATTTAATTCTGAATAAATAACAGTGAGTAAAATGGAAGTGCTCTTAGTTAACGAGAGACAGATATTACCACAGATACGTAGAAGACTTGTCAGGGCTTTCATGGATCTACTAATCTTGTCAAGGTTGAAAGAAAGACCCATGAGCGGATACGACATAATCTCACTTATTTACAGAAGGTTCCGTGTTCTCCCAGGATCAGGAAGCGTCTATTCACTCTTGTACTCGATGGAAAGGAAAGGCCTAATAAGAGGAGCGTGGGATGAGAGGAAAAGAATCTATGTGCTTACCCCTAAAGGTGAAGAAACCATCAAAGCTGCCTTAGACTCTTATGAAGGCATTGAAAACTTCATGACAACACTGCTTACAAGATAAACGCACATTCCTATTCAGCGATAGGCTTCACGATCTAGTCATCTCACCGTAACTCCTATTAGGATTGGCTGTCCACTATATTTGAATGGTTGAGAAAGAAGCCGCTCTCCAGTTTTGACCTAGGTGGCAGAAGCCAAAGTTTTATTAACCTAATGTTAATAAATATGAAGATCAGATTAGTTGAGCAAGCACTTGAGGTTTTGGGTATGGGAGCACCTCCGGCTGTTGAAATAAGAGACATTCATAAAACATATCATCTGAGAGGCGAAGAGATTCACGCTCTGAGAGGAATAAATCTAGAGATTCCTCACGGTGAGTATCTTTCCGTGATGGGTCCTTCAGGTTCAGGGAAGACTACGCTTTTTAACATGATAGGGGGGATAGATATCCCTTCAAAAGGCAGCGTACTCATAGATGGGGTTGAAATCTCAAAGGTTCGTCCAAACCAGATGGCTTGGCTAAGATGCCGTAAGATTGGGTACATCTTCCAAACCTACAATCTGATACCTGTACTCTCAGCGAGGGAAAATGTTGCCATGCCGATGATCTTCTTGGGGCTATCAAGGGATGATAGAGAGAAGAAAGCAGTTGAGCTCTTGAATATAGTTGGCCTTGGAGACCGAGTTGACCATAGACCCACTGAATTGAGCGGTGGACAACAGCAACGTGTGGCAATTGCAAGGGCGTTGGCAAATGACCCAGCCATCATTCTGGCCGATGAACCTACTGGAAATCTTGACCTCAATACGGGTTTCGCCATCGTTCAACTCCTTTACCGCCTGAAAATAGAGAGGGGCACCACAATCATCTGTGCAACACACGATCTGAAGATGATCGATATTAGTGACAGGGTTGTCTTCCTCAGAGACGGTGAGATCGAGAACATAGAACGAAGACGCGGACTAGTATTAACGGCCCAAGAATTCGAAGAGCTACAGTCAGAATCTTAAAATATTATGTCATCACGTGTATGTTAAGGAGGCGAATCGAATGCCTAGTGAACCTGAAAGAATCCAATGCCCATGTGGCAGAATAATAGAGAATCCAGATGAATACAAAGTATTATATCTGAAACATGAGATGAGAGAGATCGACGTTCTGTGTCCGAACGATGCTTGCTACCTGAGAGAACTTGGATACGTGAAGTTCAATCTAGAGAAAGGACAGGCAAAGTTCAGAGAGGCCTCATTCTACCCTCCGTTCGTCACTTGGAACTCAGGTAGACTTGGATTCGACGAAGCAGAAAAAATGCTCAAATCTCATCTCAGTCAGGTTGTGAGAAAGATAGACTGGAAAAGGATCGGCAGAGAAACCAAGGAATAACCCCCGAGGGGCATCTGCCTGACTGAAGCCAGTTTCTTCAATAAGCGCGTACGTTTACTGGAAATTGTACACAAGAATGGTGTTTTCCGCCTTGCCTTTTTTCCAGTAGCGGGTCGGCTCATGATTAGGCTATCTGACAACTTGTAACCCCTTACAGCGGTGTAGTTTAGAAATCCGAGAAAAGGTTTCTGCGTCATCTTGGCACGAGGAGTCTTAGGGTTTTCAGCAACTTTCTTCGGTAACATCCCTGTCTCGATACATCTTGAGCCAAAAACTTTAAAAGCGCGTCAAGTTTCAAGTTTTCCGAAGCCTCGAAATCGAGGCTCCATTTTCGTTCGTGGCGGGTCCTGATGCTGCGTCAAGTTTGATCAGAAGTTGGCTGAAATGAGGGCTAAGTGGAAGAAGAAGCGGATTCGACGTGAGAAAAGAAAAAGGAAGCTAAGACGTGCACGGTACAAGTAGTAGACGTAAAAGAAAGATGCGCCCAGTGAGTAGCCGCTAAAAGACCCTAGATCTGATATTCTGAAACCATCGAAGGGACCGGCCACACCAATGCTTCGTCTTGTTTCATAATGCCCTAATTCATCAATGCTGCAACAAAAAGTTAATAGGTTGCGATATTGACATTGATGTGAATCTTGTCTCAAGAGCGAAATCCGAAAATGTTCCAGCAAGTCAAAACTAGACTTCGTATAACCAGCATGTGCGTCGGGACACATTTGGTTAGGTAGGAGAGGTCTAATCATGGGACGCTACAGGCAGATCGAAGAAATCGTTAAGTTAATGAACAGCCAGGAGAGGATAAGGAACACAAGCATTATAGCCCATGTCGATCATGGGAAAACCACGCTGTCAGACAGCCTCTTAGCCGCGGCAGGCATAATAAGCGAACAAACAGCCGGCCAGAGACTCTTCCTCGATTCTTGGGAACTCGAACAGAAGAGGCAAATGACGGTCTTCGCTTCGAACATAAGCCTTGTCCATAATTACAGAGGAGAAGAGTACCTCATCAACCTCATAGACACGCCTGGGCACATAGACTTTAGTGGCGCAGTAACCAGGAGCCTACGGGCTGTAGATGGTGCGCTGGTGGTCGTGGACGCCGTAGAAGGCCCTATGACTCAAACAGAGACAGTCTTGATGCAAGCGTTACGTGAAAGGGTTAAGCCAATCCTCTTCATAAACAAGGTCGACAGACTCATAAAGGAGATACGTCTTACTCCGGATGCGATACGAAACAGATTCGCAAAAATCATAGTCAGAATAAACAGTCTCATAGAAAGGTATGCTCCGCCTGAACATAAAAAGGACTGGCAAGTTACAGTTGAAGACGGATGTGTCGCCTTCGGTTCGGCCCTCCACAAATGGGGGTTCAACCTACCCCATATGAAAGCGAAAGGCGTAACCTTTAGCGAGATTATTGACGCGTACTCGGGGGAACCAGATGAGGTTGGAAGAAAGGTTGACGCCCTTAGCAAGAAAGCACCATTGTATGAACCGATATTGGACATGTTCTGTGAACACCTGCCCAATCCATTAGAGGCTCAGCCGTATAGGCAAAGTCAAATTTGGCCAGGAAACCTAGATAGCTCTGTGGGCAAAGGTATGGCAGGAGTCGAGCCGAATGGTCCGCTTCTCATGTGCATAACCACAATCGAAGTTGACCCGCATAGTGGCGTCGTGGCTATTGGACGCGTCTTTAGCGGCACAGTTGAAAAAGGAAAAATCGTTAACCTCGTAAATAGCCGTCAGAAAGGCGCAATCCAACAGGTTTACATGAGTATGGCTACCGATAGGGTCATTGTCGACAAGATTCCAGCGGGAAACATAGCCGCAATTTCTGGCCTACCCTCACTCCATGTAGGCGAAACTCTTGCGGAAGAAGGTATGGAAACACAGCCGTTTGAGGGGTTAAGATACGTTTCAGATCCTGTGGTTACAGTTGCCATTGAACCCGAGGACATCAAAGACCTTCCACTTTTCGACAAGGTCGTACACAAGCTGACTGTCGAGGATCCAAATTTGCACTTCACAATAGACAAAGAGAGTGGAGAGTACCTCCTAAGCGGCATGGGCGAACTGCACCTTGAGATCACAGCCTACCGAATGCAGGAAGCGAAGTTACGGGTGAAAATAAGCAAGCCCATAGTGATTTATCGGGAAACCATCAGCCATAACTATGCGGGTCGGCCTGTAATGGGTAAAAGCCCTAACAAACACAACAAGTTGTGGGTGACAATAGAAAAGCTTTCGGATGAAGTGATCGAGGCGCTCAAGATGGAGAAGATTTCAGAGTTGCAGAAACGAGAAGAAAGACAAAGGACCCTTAGAGAACGGTTTGGCTGGTCTACAGATGACGCACGTAACACGATCGCCATCGAAGGAACAAATATTCTCGTCAATAGAATAAAAGCAAGACAGTACGTTGAAGAAGTGCTTGACCACGTTAAGTCAGGCTTCCGCGAAGCCGTGCACACCTCAGTCTTGGCAAAAGAACCAGCATACGGGTTGAAAGTGAACCTAGAAGACATCTCTGTTCACGAAGACCCTGTGCACAGGGGTCCAGCGCAGATATTGCCAATGACTTGGCGTCCAATCTGGTGCTCTTTCTTGTTGAGCGAGCCGAAACTATTAGAGCCACTAATAAGCTTCGAATGTAAGGTTCCGAACGAGTTCGTAAGCCCTGTCATCGCCATAGTTCAAAGGCGCCGAGGCAGGATCCTTGACATGGTAAATGAGGAAGACATGATAATCGTCAAAGCCGAAATGCCGGTGGCTGAATCATTCGGTCTTTCAGAGGAATTGCGTTCATCTACACAAGGCAGGGCGTTCTGGGCAACTCAGTTCAGCCGGTGGGCACCTGTTCCAGAATCGATGCAGATGGACGTAATCAGTGAGATCCGTGAACGCAGAGGCTTAAGCCCAACGCCTCCAAGAGCAGAAGATTTCTTAGAAGAAGAAGGATGATTACTGACGCATGACGGCCTAGATAAGCATTAATGCGTGTGCGGATTCAGTCAGACTCTATTATGAAGGTGGAGAAGCAGCAACCTTGTCCGACGGCGACTCAGTTTCTTTTCCAAGGAAGGAGTGGAGATGTAACGGGTTACCTGCGCCGTAAGTGACGAATCTGTGGTCTAGGCGACCGCCTTAGCTGTTGCACATTTTACTTATGCGGAGAAACGTTGGTAAATTTCAAACCTGGGCTTTTCATACTCTATGCCTGTTTATCAGCCATGAGCCATCACATGTTGAGGTGTTAAGATGACTGAAGCCTTCCCGGCACACGCCAAACTTCATGTTATATCTTGTGGCTAGATTGGCTACTTTACTCATCAGTCCGAGCCGCACATCTCTAGGTAGATACGTATATCCGCCAACTTTCTCTCCACTTCCGAAGTAAAGAGGCTTGAGCTTTTCCGCGGTTGTCGGTAATGCTCTCGTGAATCTGGACCAGCTGTCTGGCTTAACCTTATAGGTTGAGCTCGTGATATGGGGAACTCCGATCGAAGCAAGGATTTTGACCAAGTTTTCGCAGTCGTCATTTACGAATGGAATTATTGGGTCTATGCGAACAGCCACTGGAATCCCACTTCTAGTCAATTGCTCTGCTGCTTTCAGACGTTTCGAGGAAACGGGAGCTTCAGGCTCAATAAGTCGTGAAAGTGTGTCGTCATCTGTGGTGATGCTGAAGGATACCACAGATGGTACCTTCTTCAGCAGGTCCGAATCCCTAACAACAAGATCTGATTTCGTGATTATTTGGATTCGGCAGTTCTGCTTAGATAGGATTTCCAAGCATTTCCTAGTTAAACTGGTTTCGGCTTCCAAGACCGGATAGGGATCGGAGGAGTTGGATACAGAAACTATTTCGCCTGTCAGCTTGGCAGCTTCCCTTTTCAGTCTTTGGATTAGATCTTTCTTCGGTCTACAAGCAAAGAAATGCGGAACATAACTTGAGGCATAACAATAGACGCAATGATGATCGCATCCGCTGTATGGGTTAAACGTTAGTTTAGGTGGACACGTGCAGATTTTCGAACGCCAAGGGTCAAACTTCGAAATCAACATTGGGCTTCACTATTAGCAGAAGCTCAATGATCAACAAAAACAATTCACATTATTGGTCTTTATTTTTCTACATCGCAATCATCTTCACGGATTCTCAATTTGCGGCGGAACATCTTTATTCAAGTTTCCGCAATCTGATAGTTCTGTAAAGGGCTTTGAAGTGTAAATGCTTGATGGTCGAAAGTAGGACGGATATCGCAATAATTGGGGGGGGACCAGCTGGGCTTATCGCAGCGAGAGAAGCCGCTAAAACAGGAATCGCCGTGACCGTATTTGAAGAGCATCAGGAGATCGGAGTTCCCTGCCACTGCGCTGGTTTGCTGAGCTTTAAAGGATTAGGAGAGATTCGTGTGCCGTTGGACCAGAGCTTTGTTCAGAACAGGCTCAAAGGTGCGCATTTCTTCTCGCCATCCAAATTGTCAATTACTGTCGAGAGGGATAAGCCAGTTGCCTGCGTTGTAGACCGAGCTCACTTCGACAGATTTCTGGCTGAACAAGCAATCCAAGCTGGCGCTGACCTGAGGTTAGACTCTAAAGTCAAGATTCTCAAACGGCTTGACGAGGAGATCCTCCTCGCCGGCGATTTTGGAACGGTCAAAGCCGACATCATTGTCGATGCTGAAGGCTTGGCTTCGCATCTTATCAAACAGATAGGTCTGCAGCCCTTAACAGTTAAGCATCTGTTGCCAGCCTTACAGTACGACCTAAAAGGCGTTGATGTTGATCCGGATCATGTTGAGGTCCACTTAGGTAGAAAACTGGCACCTGGCTTCTTCGCTTGGGTTGTCCCGTTGGACGAGAACGCCGCGAGAGTGGGCTTGGCATGTGAAGGAGACAATCCTTATCAAAGACTTAGAAAGTTCATTGAGGATCGATTTGATGGAGAAAGCAGTCTGGACCGTGTTCATACTCGTTCGGGGTTCATAATCACTCACGGTCCTATTCCAAGAAGTTTTCACGACAACTTCATAGTCACGGGCGACGTTGCAGGCCAAGTAAAGCCCACCACTGGGGGCGGGGTCATCTGGGGAGGTATATGCGCTATGATTGCCGGCAGAGTTGGGGCTGAAGCTGTTGAAGCCAGAAGCCCGAGACGGGGATTCTTGAGTAACTACGAGATTCTGTGGCGCAAGAGGCTTGGAAAAGAGATAAAGTTCACTCTTCTCGCTAGGAAGATTGCTGACAGACTTTCGGATGAAACGGTTGACAAAATATTCCAGAGTGTAACAGAATCAGATCTTCAAGAAGAATTGTCTCTGGAAGGCGACATAGACTTCCAAGCGAGGACAATTCTGAATGTTGCTCGAAAGAAAGATATTCTGAAGATTCTGCTATCGTCGGCAAGTGATCTAATAGGCTACCTAAGAGAGTAGCATATATAAGTAGGCATCAGCTATCTTGAGTCCTGTTGGGGTATTTCAGGTTGAGCGATAGCATCTTGATGCCCACGTGTACTTCATGCCACAAAATAATAGCGCCAGGAGCCGAAGCCACGAGGTTCTTATGCCCGAACTGTGGAGAGATGACGATCTGGCGATGTTCCAAGTGTCGAGAATTCGGCCGCTCCTACAAATGCCCAAACTGCGGATTCAAAGGACCCTAGCGAGTATTTACAGCATATGTTTTGGCTCTATCTCTTTCCGTGAAGAACTCGGATCCAGTCTCAAACAGATCCTTATGTTCTTCCGGCGACCTAATCTAGAATATTTCTAGCCCGCCGAATTGCCAACACTAACAGGCTTATGTTAAATGGGGAACCAACCATGGAAGATATTTGGCGATGCCCTGTCAGTAGAAGGATTGTCAAATATTGAGAAAGTTAAACTACAATTGGCAGCTCGAATTACCTATTTGGTGACGGCCATTTTGGTCACAGAATATGTCAGTATGAATCTAAGAGGTTGTTAAGATCCGGTTTGTGAGTTCTTATACTGCGTTGAAGCGTTGCTTTAGATTTGAAAGGACAAAGAAGCAAACATTTTTATTACTGATCAATTCATTAAGAAACCACGTGAGTGGTGTTAGTGTTACACTCGAGTTACATATTGGAGCTTCGTAGGAAGGCGCTTAGAAAGCGCCTCTGGTTTAGCGTTTTAAGTCGGACTGAAAGGGCTATATTGAACCTAGTTCCCGGATGCGTCGATGTTGTCAAAAGTCAAGAGTTGCTGAGAATAATTGAGAATATCACAGCGAAGATCCATGAGGCTTTAAAGAGTCCGGTGGAACGTTTAAAAGACCATATTGGTACGCCCTTAGCCCGGAAGATCAGCGCAATAGCTCAAAGATGGGGAAATAGGTCTGCAAGCGGGTGGGCTAAGGATGAAAGATTCATCCAGTACTTGACGATTGTCAAGATGAATGATATTCCAGTCTTCTGATAGCGCGGTGATGTCTGGATTCCGGTATATCAGTTTATGCGTATGACGAGCAATTCTGACATAGCCTCTGCAAATCTTTCATAAAAACTGTTCTTGCATTACCTATTCCGAGAGTCATAAAAGTTGCTGGTCGGAAGCACATCTAGATGTGAGTAGATATTTTTGACCTACATATTGGGATTGGGTTCCACCTTAAGTACGCGTTTTCCTTAAAATTGTTCTTGGGAGAGAAGAAGATCTGACTCCAGAAGTGGATGAGATATGAATAAAGTATATAAGAGCAATGGCTCGGTCCTTTTTGTGCTCTACCTTTTTGCTAGCACATTACTTCCAATTTCTTCCTTAGGAGCTCCATATGACCAGCCCCTTGTTATAGTATCTGGACTGGGTCAAGATCCTCCAAAGGTTTTTGCTGGTGACACCTTCATTGAAACATTTAACTTAACGAACGTCGGAGACGAGGAGGCTACGATGGTTCAACTCTGGCTGAATATGTCTTACCCATTCGCCATAACAGGTTTAAGCTCCAATATATTCGTTGGCGACCTTGAGAATGGGGAAACACGATCCGTCTCTGTGGAGCTTTCAGTACACGAAGAAGCCTCGGTGAGGATTTATTACATTGCGTTTGTGATCAAGTACAAAGATTATGGTGGCGAGGACTACATCGAGGTAGGTACATTCAATGTCCAGATCCTCGGTAAACCGCAGATATTTATTCGTGAGACGGTTGCAGGCGAGACCCCTTCCAAGGTTTTTGCTGGCGACTCCTTCACTGAAACCTTTAATCTGGCTAACGTTGGGGACGAGGAAGCTGATATGGTTCAACTCTCTCTGGACATCAGCTACCCATTCGCATTAACCGGTTCTAGCTCCAACTTCTTCATAGGCGATCTAAGGCAGGGCGAGAGTAAATCCCTCCAGATAGAAATCTCCGTAGACAG
>Ga0315312_1003510_pt1 | contig 10063 bp, 9 predicted proteins | sample TDP7_MG_FD_203629 | JGI IMG/M metagenome (GOLD analysis project Ga0315312, IMG submission 203629) | Freshwater sediment microbial communities from Lake Towuti, South Sulawesi, Indonesia - TDP7 | ecosystem: Environmental > Aquatic > Freshwater > Lake > Sediment | place: Indonesia: South Sulawesi... | reverse complement strand
GACCGAAAAAGAAATTGAACACATGAAAGAATTTTAAAAATTTGTCAAAGCTTACAAATATCTTATAATATATTACCGACGGGCGCATCTTTTAAAGATAGTATTTTCACGCATTATTCAGGTAAAGAGTGCCCGACCAGGCCAAAATGGAGAATTTATGGCTAAAAATCACTCGTTTTCTCCTCCTCAAATGGTTGTAATTGGATTCTTGACCGTGATCCTCATTGGCACGGCTCTTCTCTCCCTACCGCAAGCCACTGCTGAAGGAAAGAGGCAACCCCTTATAGATGCGCTGTTCACGGCAACTTCAGGGGTCTGTGTTACCGGTTTAGTAGTTCATGATATTGGCAGATATTTTTCCTTGTTCGGGCAAATAGTTATTCTGTTGCTAATCCAGATAGGCGGCCTTGGCTATATGACTATGGCTACTTTTCTTTTTCTCCTTATTGGCAAGACGATAAGTCTCAGGGAAAGGCTGATAATGCAACAGTCAATGCCTCAATTTAGCCTGGGAGGCGTAGTTCAGTTTGCAAAATATGTCCTGAAGGTAACCCTTGTTCTGGAATTGACTGGGGCAACGATTTTGTGTCTCCGCTGGATGGGGAGATATTCCATTCTGAAATCAGTATATTTGGGAATATTTCATTCTATTTCGGCTTTTTGCAACGCAGGTTTTGGCCTGTTTAGTGACAGTTTAATGGGATTTCGAGGAGACACAGTTATTTGCCTGACTACTATTGGTCTGATCATCCTGGGGGGAATAGGCTATGTCGTTCTGAGCGACATCTATTATTTGAGGTTTCGCAAGTTTCCCCAGCTTTCAATTCATAGCAGAATGGTTCTGTTAGTCAGTTTGAGTTTGATTGTCTTGGGAGCAGTTGCCCTTTTTCTATTTGAGTCCAAGAATCCTTTAACACTGGCTGGGTTGCCCGGAAAAGAGAAAATTTTAGTTTCCCTTTTTCAAGCAGTCACGCCTCGTACAGCGGGTTTTAGCGTGATTGATGTCGGAGGAATGGTGCAAGCGAGCCTGTTTTTTACTATTCTTTTGATGTTTATTGGTGCTTCGCCGGGAGGCACGGGTGGGGGTATTAAGACCACTACTTTTGGGGTTATGTTGGCTACAGTATGGGCCACGCTGAAAGGGAGGAGGGATGTTTCGCTTTTTAAACACAGGTTTCCAAGAGAGGTTATTAATAAATCTTTTGTGCTCAGCTTCCTATCGTTATTTTTTGTTGCTATCATAACTATGTTTATCACGAGTAAGGAAAATTATAAATTTATTGAGATCCTTTTCGAGACAATGTCTGCTTTTGGGACGGTGGGGCTATCCACGGGGATTACTAGCGGACTTTCTAACCTGGGTAAGGCGTTGATAATTCTTACTATGTTTGTGGGAAGATTAGGACCCCTTACTATTGGGGTAGCGATGGTGCGTGAAGGGGAAGATTTGAGGTTTCGCTATCCAGAGCAGAGAGTCCTAGTCGGTTGAAGGAGGGTACATAAGATGAAACAATGTGTGGTAGTCGGTTTGGGGGCTTTCGGTGCCTCTGTAGCCAGGACACTTGTAGAGAAGGGTTGCGAGGTTTTAGCAATTGACGAAGACGAAGAAAAAGTCAAAGAGATATCTGATGTTGTCACCCAAGCAGTGCAAGCCGATGCAACGGATGAGAAGACTCTACGTTCCCTCGGCGTAGACAAAATGGATGTGGCGATTGTCTCTACTGGTGACGATATGGAAGCAAGCATTCTGGTAACTCTCCTGATAAAAGAGTTGGGGGTTAAGACAATTGTGGCCAAAGCGCTCACTCCTTCTCATGGGACCGTGTTACGTAAGATTGGTGCAACGCGAGTGGTATTCCCTGAGAGAGATACAGGGGTTAGAGTTGCCGAGAGCCTGGCCGCCCCGGATATTCTGGAACACATAGCGTTATCTCCAGAGTATAGTATTATGGAAGTCCGTGCCCCGAAAAGTTTTATCGGAAAGACCTTACGTTCACTCGGTGTCCGAGCAAAACATGGAGTGAATATAATTGCCATCAAGAGGAAACTTCCCTATTTGACTGAAACAGGAGAATCCGATTTTAAAGAAGAGATTATAATTACCCCGGGAGCAGATGAAGGAATTGCTGACGGCGATGTTCTGGTGGTTCTTGGCCCCAATAATAAAATAGATATTCTGAGAAATCTATAGACATAAGTGAGATTTCCCGAATCTGTAGGAGGTGGGTAATTTGTGATGTTAAGAGATGAAAAAAAAGACTTTAATAAGCTTGAGTCAAAGATTGCCAAAATAAAGGACCGAAAGGAAAAGACAGAAAAGCTTATTGAATTAGGTAAGTTCTACTTTCTGAATGAGAAATACGACGAAGCAATCAGGAAATTCAAAGAGGCAATAAAGATTGATGAAAATAATGCAGAGATTTACTACAACCTGGGTATTGTTTATGAAAGCAAGAACTTGCCCGAGGAAGCCAGTCAGATGTATACCAAGGCTTTGGAACTGAATCCTAATCACGAACTGGCTAGCAAACATCTGGAAAAGATCGTGGGTAAGTGAAATAGAGGTAGAAATGGTAGAGAGACTGGAAGAGTTAGCTAAGTTATTTAGAGAGGAGATTGCGAGCATAACTACTCCAGAAGAGTTAGAGGGCTTGAGAATCAAATACTTGGGAAGAAAAGGTCTGTTTACAGAGATTTTTGATGGCATAAAAAGTCTGCCAGCCGAAGAGAGACCGAGCGCCGGGCAGCTTGCTAATAGAGTCAAAGATGAAGCATTTGCTGAATGGAACAAGAAGAAAAGGGAGATAGAGGTCGGACGAGAAGAGGTAGAAAAGGAGAGGAAACCAATTGACCTTACCTTGCCAGGGAAAAAGTTCAGTTTAGGCAGGAAACATCCGATTACTTTGACCCTGGATGAAATCAAGAATATATTTGTCTCTTTAGGATTTCGCATTGTGGACGGCCCGGAAGTAGAGACAGAATATTATAATTTTGAGGCGCTCAATATGGACCTGGACCACCCCGCGAGAGATATGTGGAGCACGCTCTACTTAAGGGAAGGTATACTTTTGCGCACTCATACTTCTCCGGTTCAGATTAGGGTAATGGAAAGGCAGTCTCCTCCTCTGGCTATTATTGCTCCGGGCAAGTGCTACCGGCGGGACGCAATTGACGCTTCGCATTCGCCAATGTTCCACCAGGTGGAAGGACTTTTAGTCGATGCGGGAGTCAGTTTTGCCAGCTTGAAAGGAGCTCTTACTCACTTTTGTCGTCGGATGTTTGGCCCTGAGACTAAGGTGCGCTTTCGGCCCAGCTTTTTCCCGTTTACCGAACCCAGCGTAGAAGTAGACATTCAATGTGTGTTCTGTGAAGGAAAAGGCTGCGTAGTTTGTAAACAGACTGGATGGCTGGAAATTCTGGGAGCCGGAATGGTTAATCCCCGGGTCTTCGAGTTTGTTAAATACGATACTAAGAAGTATACTGGCTTTGCTTTCGGTATGGGTGTGGAGAGGATTGCCATGTTGAGATATGGTATAGACGACATGCGCCTCTTTTTTGAAAATGACCTTAGATTCTTGAAACAGTTCTGAACACCACTGCTAAAAATCCCCGAGAATTAAATGTAAGATAATTTGTAGTGTAGAGCCTTGTGCCCGTAATCTGAAATCTGTAATTTGAAATTAAGAAATGGTCGCTGTCCCTATTCTGGAGTCGTCCTATGATAGACGAAAAGGAACTCTTAGCTAAAGCCAGCCAACCCGCAGAAGAGGCGATGAAATTACACCCCTTTTATCGGGGAAAAATCAAGATAGTACCAAAGTGCTGTGTAAGAAATTTTGCTGATTTTGCTATTTGGTATACGCCCGGTGTTGCGGCGCCTTGTAAAGCTATCTCTCAAGATAAGGGCTTGGTCTATATGTACACCAACAAGTGGAATAACGTGGCGGTCATCTCTGATGGCACCAGAGTTCTGGGACTGGGAGACATAGGACCAGAAGCAGCTCTGCCGGTGATGGAAGGCAAGGCACTTTTGTTTAAGTACCTGGGAGGTGTGGATGCTATTCCCATCTGTCTGGATACTAAGGATGCAGAAGAGTTTATTCATACTGTAAAATTACTCCAGCCAGCCTTTGGTGGTGTAAACCTTGAAGATATTGCTCAACCAAAATGTTTCGAGATATTGGCCCGGCTCAGAGAAGAGTGTGAAATTCCTGTCTGGCATGATGACCAACAAGGAACAGCTGCAGTGACTCTGGCTGGCTTGATTAATAGCCTAAAAATTGTGGGCAAGAAAATGGAAAAAGTGAAGATAGCAATGGTGGGTGCAGGAGCAGCCAACATAAGTATTGCCCGTCTTATCATTGCTTACGGAGCCAATGCGGAAAATATTATTATGTGTGACAGCAAGGGAGCGCTACACAAGAATAGAAGGGAGCTCAAGAAGACCCACAAGGAGAAGTGGGAAATTTGCCAGAAGACAAATGCTGAGGGAAGGACAGGTCATATTCCTGAAGTTATGGAAGGGACGGACGTTTTGATCGCTTTATCTCAGCCCGGCCCGGGTGTAGTAAAGAAAGAATGGGTGGCAAAGATGGCTCCCGACCCTATTGTTTTTGCCTGTGCCAACCCTGTTCCTGAAATCTGGCCTTGGGAAGCGAAAGAGGCAGGGGCGAGAGTCGTTGCCACCGGACGTTCAGACTTTCCCAACCAGGTAAATAATTCCCTGGGCTTTCCCGGGATTTTCCGAGGTACTTTGGATGTGCAAGCAGTGACCATAACCGATGAAATGTGTATTGCTGCAGCTAAGGAGCTGGCAAAATGTGCCGAAGAGAAAGGATTGCGTGAAGACTATTTGATTCCTACTATGGATGATTGGGAGGTCTATCCTCGCGAGGCGGTAGCAGTGGGAATGGAAGCTATGGTTCAGGGGATAGCCCGACTCAAATTAACTAAAGATGAACTGTATAAGAAAGCTTCGGATACCATCCGCATTGCCAGAGAGGAAACGCAACTCTTAATGAAGGAAGGGTTCATTCCCTCGCCGCAGGAGAAATAAGAGGGTAGGAAAATGAGAGAAATCGCTTCAGACGAGATTGCTAAAGCAGTAGAGAATCTCTGTATTTCCGCAAATTGTACTTTGAGTCAGGATGTCTGGAAAGCTCTCCGGGAGAATTTAGAAAGTGAGGAATCTCCTGTAGGTAAGGAAGTACTGAGAGAGATTCTGGAGAACGATCGATTGGCTGAAGAAGAGAGAGTTCCGATGTGTCAAGATACGGGTTTTACAGTAATTTTTGTGGAGATGGGCCAGGAGGTTAGAATTACCGGGGGAGATTTTTACGAAGCAATTAATAGAGGGGTAGGAAACGGCTATTCCAAGGGTTACTTGAGGAAATCGGTAGTGGGAGACCCATTCCGGCGCCAAAATACGGGCGATAATACACCCGGGTGGGTCCACATAAATATTGTTCCTGGAGACAGACTTAAGATTTCTGTTATGCCTAAAGGAGCTGGTAGCGAAAATATGTCAACAGTAAAAATGCTCTCTCCGGCCGTGGGGGTTGAAGGAGTGAAGAAATTTGTCCTGGATTGGGTAGAGGAGACAGGGGTGAACGCCTGTCCACCGCTGATAGTAGGAGTGGGAATTGGTGGCACTTTTGATGGGGCGCCAGAGCTAGCCAAGAAAGCGCTATTTCGCCGCATAGGTTCAAGGAACCCCGACCCTTGCTATGCTAATATGGAGGAGGAGCTCCTTAAAGAAATAAATAACCTTGGTTTGGGCCCCCAGGGATTAGGTGGCAGAGCTACTGCCTTGGCGGTACATATTGAGACTTACCCCTGTCACATAGCCAGTCTACCTTTGGCCATAAATCTGCAATGCCATGCCGCCCGCCATGCCACAATAGTTCTATAGAAAATGGTAGAAAATGGTGACAGGAGAAAATAGTGACAGGTACTATTTCTTGTGCACCTTTTCTTGTGCAAGAGTTCAATACGAGCACAGGTTCAATAATGGGACACAGTAAAAGATTAGAAATGTAAGTACGAATTAAGTATTGTGTCCCCATAATTCTAATTCCATAATTTCATAAAGAGATTTTATGGTTAGGCCTTTCAAGATTAAAACGCCATTGGCTGAAGAAACGATAATTAGACTGAGGATAGGAGAGAGGGTCCTATTGAGCGGAATAGTCTATACTGCGAGAGACCAGGCTCATAAGCGACTGGTTGAAGAACTGGAGAGGGCGGGGAAAGAAAATCGGAAGCCCGACCTACCCTTCTTTCTGGAGGGGCAAGTAATCTATTATGCTGGCCCTGCTCCTTCAAGGCCAGGAATGGTAATTGGTCCGGCTGGGCCGACTACCAGCTGTCGGATGGATCCTTACACTCCCGTTCTGCTGGAAAGGGGATTAAAGGGAACAATTGGAAAAGGTAAGCGTGGTAAGGATGTAATTGAAGCAATGAAGAGGTACAAGGCCGTATATTTCGTTGCTGTTGGCGGCGCTGCAGTATTGCTCTCCAAAAAGATTAAGAAGGCCGAGATAGTAGCCTATGAGGACTTAGGCCCAGAGGCCATTTATCGGTTGGAAGTGGAAGATTTTCCATTAATTGTAGCTAATGATGTATATGGCAATGACCTTTTTGCTGAGGGAATAAAGAAGTACCGAAAAGTTACTTAACAAGGAGAATAGAATGTTGCGAATATTCTGTAAATCTAAGATTCAGAAGGCGACAGTTACGGAGACGAACTTCGAATATGAAGGAAGTATCTCCATTGATAGAAAAATAATGGATGAGGCGGATATTCTTCCCTACGAAATAGTGCTCATAGTCAACCTGAATACCGGAACGAGATTTGAAACCTACGCCATTCCTGCCACTCAGAATTCAGGAGTAATCAGCCTCCAGGGTGGAGCCGCAAGACTGGGCAAAGTAGGAGATAAATTAATCATTATCTCTTATGCATTTGTTGAAGAAGAAAAAGCAAAAATCTATGAGCCTAAGATAGTCTTGTTAGACGAAAAGAATAGACTGAGAGTGAAAAAAAAGAAATGAAGATAAGGACAGGTTTTCTACATGAGGGTAGTATTTGCGAATACGAATCCGGGTTCGGAATAAGAAATTACCTGTGCCAATTTTTGAAAGCATGCGCAAAGAGAAGCTCTACCTTATAGATGGTAATGCCTACATTCATCGGGCCTTCCACGCCCTCCCTCCATTAACCAACTCTACAGGACAGATGGTAAATGCGGTCTATGGTTTTACGCGGATGCTGCTGAAGATTCTTCGCGAGCAAAAACCAGACTACGTAGCAGTTTGCTTCGACTTTCCCGCGCCAACTTTCCGCCACCAGGAATTTGCTGAATATAAAGCTACGAGAAAAGAGACCCCCGACGAACTGGTACAGCAAATACCTCTTGCCCAAAGGGTAGTCAAGGCTCTAAACATTCCTCTTTTTGAAAAGAAAGGCTATGAAGCTGATGACCTTATTGGCACATTGAGCGCCAAGGCAGTGAAACAGGAGATCGAAACGGTTATTGTTACCGGGGACAAGGATGCCCTACAGTTGGTTGACGATTCGGTGAAAGTGCTAAATGAACCTAAGAACATCCTGTACACAGAGGAGACAGTCAGGGAGAAGATGGGAGTTTCTCCCGGGGAGATTACTGACCTTATGGGATTAATTGGCGATGTTTCAGATAATGTCCCTGGGGTCTGGGGAATTGGGCCCAAGACGGGTGTCGAGTTGATAAAGGAGTTTGGCAGTGTAGAGAATTTGTACAGGAATCTCTCTAAGGTGCGGGATAAGTTGAGAGAGAAGCTGGAAAAAGGGAAGGAAAATGCTTTTCTCTCTAAGAGGATAGTAACTCTCCGAAAGGATGTACCTGTAGAAGTTGATATTCGAGATTGTCAGGTGGGTGAGTTCAATCGGGAAGAGTTGCTGCGTCTGCTACGAGAACTGGAGTTTAAGACTTTGATTGCGGAACTGATTCCGGAAGAAAAGACACAGAAGGTAGAGCATAGAGGCATCTTTGACCAAAACGAATTTGGAGTTTTCCTCGACGAACTCGGGGAGGCACCGCTGGTCTCTCTGGATTTGGAAACGACAGACCCTGACCCGATGCGTGCGGCAATTGTGGGTATATCTTTTGCTTTGAAGCCTTATGTTGCTGTCTATTTACCTCTGGCGCATAGTTACCTGGGTGCTCCCAAACAGTTGGAAAAAAGGTATGTTCTGGAGAAGCTAAAACCCATTCTCGAGAACGCCAATATTAAGAAGTACGGGCAGAACATAAAATATGACCTGATTGTCCTCAAACGTGAGGGAATAGTCCTACGAGGAATCTATTTCGATTCAATGATCGCTTCTTATGTTCTAAACCCTTCCAAGATGAATCATAATCTGAACGATATTGCTCTTGAATACTTAAACTATAAAATGACTCCCATTGAAGAATTGATCGGCAAAGGCAAGAAGGCAATCACTATGGATAAAGTGGAAGTGGAAAGAGTTATTCCCTATGCCTGCGCCGATGCCGATATTGTTCTAAGAGTAGCTGAAATTATGGAGCGAGAACTCAAGAACAAAGGATTGGATAGGCTCTTCTATGAAGTTGAAATGCCCCTTCTGGAAGTCCTGGCAGAGATGGAGATGAGTGGCGTCACCATTGATCGGGACTATCTGGCCGAGCTTTGCCGGGATTTTGCCCTAAGGTTGAAGGCACTGGAAAAGGAAATTTATAAATTTGCCAATCAGGAATTCAACATAAACTCGCCAAAACAACTCGCTTTCATTCTTTTTGAGAAGCTGAAGTTGCCGGTAGTGAGTAGAACGAAGACAGGCCCATCTACTTCCGAAGAGGTGCTGTTACAGTTGGCCGAAAAACATAGACTGCCTCACCTTATTATAGAGCATAGGGAACTGCAAAAATTGAAATCGACATATCTGGATGCGCTTCCAGAAATGGTCAATCCGGAAACGGGCCGATTGCATACTTCTTTCAACCAAACGGTTACAGCTACTGGTAGGCTGTCTTCATCCGAACCAAACCTGCAGAATATTCCCATTCGTACGGAAGATGGGAGGAAGATAAGGCGGGCTTTCATTCCGGACAAAGGCTATCTTTTCGTTTCTGCTGACTATTCGCAGATTGACCTGAGAGTTCTCGCTCATATTTCGGGAGACGAAAGTCTACGGGACGCTTTCTTGCATAACGAGGATATTCATCGTCGAACGGCATCGGAGATTTTTGGAGTTTCCCCGGAACAGGTAACGCCTGAATTGCGCCGCATTGCGAAGACAGTTAATTTTGGGCTTTCCTATGGCATGAGCCCCTTTGGCCTCTCCCAGGACCTAGGGATTTCACAGGCTGAGGCAAAGAGATATATTGATAGCTATTTCAGGAAATATAAGGGAGTAAAGGAATATATTGAGAAGATAATTAATCAAGCAAGGAAAGATGGTTTCGTAACTACACTGTTGAATCGAAGGAGGTATCTGCCAGAAATAAATAGCAAGAATGGTAGCGTTCGCGGCTTTGCGGAAAGGATCGCCATAAATACGCCCATCCAAGGAACTTCTGCAGATATCATAAAAGTGGCGATGATTCGAATAACCTCCAGGCTGAAGGCTGAAGGCTTGAAAGCGAAGATGGTCTTGCAGATACACGATGAGTTGCTATTTGAAGTTCCTGAGGGAGAGGTGGAGCAACTTAGCCGACTGGCAAGGGAAGAGATGGAAAGGGCCGTTTCTTTGGATGTTCCTGTGGTAGTGGATATGAAGAAGGGCAGGAATTGGTGTGATTTAGAAGAGATGAAGGGATAGTTTTCGGAGTCGCTCGGTTAGAACCTCGCTCAAAATCGGCCAGCGCTGGGGCTAAACCTGGCCGATTCAAAGCTCCTGTAACTATCCCTTCATCTCCAGAGCCTTAAAAGGTTGGGATAGTTTTCGGAGTCGCTCGGTTAGAACCTCGCTCAAAATCGGCCAGCGCTGGGGCTAAACCTGGCCGATTCAAAGCTCCTGTAACTATCCCTTCATCTCCAGAGCCTTAAAAGGTTGGGATAG
>Ga0315312_1003509_pt1 | contig 10064 bp, 17 predicted proteins | sample TDP7_MG_FD_203629 | JGI IMG/M metagenome (GOLD analysis project Ga0315312, IMG submission 203629) | Freshwater sediment microbial communities from Lake Towuti, South Sulawesi, Indonesia - TDP7 | ecosystem: Environmental > Aquatic > Freshwater > Lake > Sediment | place: Indonesia: South Sulawesi... | reverse complement strand
GTTTCCTTTCGTCGGGGGAAGTGATTGGTAGATGCCTAAGCTAAAGATAGTAGGAAAGAGAGGACGGAGAGTATTCTGTCATCGTTGCAAAGAACTGATTGAACGTGGAAAAGAAGCATATGCCACTGAAAGAGGCAGCAGAGCGCGTCCGAAATGGTGGCATAAGGAATGTTACGAAAAAATAGAATACGGATAAGCGATTGAAAAATGAACAGTCCACAGAGCAAACTGTTTCATGAGGAAACATTATGTTCCACCGGGAGCTATGTGACTAGGCCGCGTAAGAGTCCTTTCATTAGGTTTTTCACAAAGACTCCTCCAGGTATCGTTTGCCCGCATTTCTGGCTTTTGGCTTGGGCTGACGGCTGCCCATATCATTGCGATTACTGTTACCTTCAAGGAACCCCGGGCGTTAGATATCAAATGCTTCGAGACGGCAAACCCGTTGTTTACAGCAACCTAGCGGATCTCTTGAAGGAATGTAAGCAATGGATGGTGCAGCAGGAGCAGCCTAGTCTACTGAATTCAGGGGAGCTTTGCGATAGCTTAGCCTTAACTGATAAGGTTCTTATTGAGGTTGCTAAGCTCTTCTATCAGCAGCAGAAGCATAAGCTGCTTCTCTTAACGAAGAGCAGTAATGTTGACGGAATTGTCCGTTTGTCCGAGACTGTCCAGCAAGGACATAGCCGGACACATGGACAAGTGATCGTAAGCTTCAGCGTTAATCCTTTTCAGGTAGCCAGAAAATTTGAGCATGATGCAGCTCCAATCATGGATCGCATGTTTGCGGCGGCGAAATGTAAGGACGCTGGGTTGCCGGTGAGGATTCGCATAGACCCCATCATTAACTGGAGTGATTGGCAGGACTATTACGGCGATCTCGTCGGCGCCGTTAATCTACTTGAACCTGAACGAGTAACCTTAGGGTCTATAAGAGTTTTCCCGATTGTGATAACGGAAGCTCGGAAAGCCGGGCGAAACCTGGAGGTTTTCGAGGGATTGAATGAGGTCACGGTTGACGGTAGACATAGATATCCTACAGTGAAGAGAATGCGGCTGTATCAGTTTATGATGGAGCGGCTGAAAGGCCCAGCAGCCCTATGCAAGGAGACCAATCAGATCCATGCGCTGCTTAAGCCGAGTTTAAAATGTAATTGCGTAATCTAAGGAGGGAGAAATAGATGGCGCGTCGAGAGAAATATTATATTCCTTCTTTTTCTGATGCACAGTATCGTAGAGTGCAAGCTAGATTCAAACGACCTCTCAAAAAACACTGCTATTGCGGAGGAAAATTAGAGCGCCACTTTTTCCCACATTTCCAACCTTGCGAAGGATGGTTTCGCAATACCCTAGTTCAATGCACGAAATGTGGGAGCCTCTGTGGCTCTTAACTCTTTTTGGGTGATCTAAAATGACAGTTGTCCAATGCAAGAGGGAAGGATGTGTTTTCAATGAGAAGGGAAAATGCTCCGCTGACTTCGTGGTCTTAGATACTGCCTACGTTTCTCCAAAGACGATGGAAGGAGCTAGAGTTTTACTATGTGATACTTTGAAGGAAAGATAGCTGTGATTTAGATTTGAGTGTAGCAACAAGACCTAAACTATGTCCTTGCCCTCGCACCTGCACCCCTATTTGGAATTCAATGGTAGGAGATTCAAGGATTAAAGATGAAGAGGCTGATATGGCGCAGGGTTACAGTGGAGACTGCGTTGGAAAGATGAGTGAAGCAGTTGAGTTCATTTATGGAGGTGCATCGCATAGGAATGATGTTAACGTCTGCGTTTTTACACCTCTGAAAGGAATAATTCGCTTCCAAGAAACCGCTGAGGACCTTTGGAGCAGTATCATTCTCAGAAGAGCTGCTCTAGATAAACTGAACCCCATCAAATGCTGCTACTGCGGTGAGGACAGTCGGCTCTCCGCTCACTTCATGGGTCTAGTCGATCCTGAATGGCTGGCTGCTCATCCGAATCATACGCCTGAAGAATACAATTCAGCGCCGCGAAAAACTTACTGTCAAATGTGTGCTGTTTATCTTGGGCTGGTGAAACCACGTTCTGAGAACTTCGGGAAACCAGGACTCGCAAAATACGTGTAGCGATGTGATCTAAAATGAGCTTTTGGGAAAAAGAGCAGTTATATCTGATTTGCGATGTAGTCTACCCTGAATGCTGCGCCTGCGATCTTTATTATGATAAGACATGCCCAAGACTTGGGAGAAATAAATGATGAAGAAAATTGAGAGACTGGCACACTTAGAGTCGATGCAATTAGTAACAGCTCTGAGTAAAGGTACAGTAATATTTGTTGAAGATAATAATGGAGAGCTTTTCATTTTAGACGTACACTATCTGAAGATTATTCACAAGAAAGAACGCTTGCAATCAAGGATGGTTTGCTGAAGACAGCTAAGAAGATAATAGAATTAGCGAGGGAGAAATAGATGAAGAAAAAGCCGAAGCAAAAAAGACGATATCACAGCGATCCTGTATTAGCTTGGTTCAGCGAATCGCCCGGTTACCATTCAGACGATAGAGGTAGAAGATTTTAGATATGGCGTTGTATTAATACGCGGCTGTATAGCGTTTCCTTTAGAAAGCGATTGCTATAATTTCAAACGTTAAAATGATTAAAGAAGACTTTAATCACTTAACTGCTTTAAGTCCCGCGTATTTCTTGAAGTCGGCGAGCCCTGGGATTCGCGGTAGAATCATGTAGCTGCTGTACATGACTGTATTCGTTTTCTTGATCTTGAAGTAAAGCGGTACGGCTTGAGCGTTATGGCGCATGCAGAGGATGTCGATGAATCGCCGTTGAATCTCAGGGAAGTATTCGCCCAGCCGCGTATTAATCTCATAGGGATTCAGGAGATCCTTCATCTTCTCTGAGGCTTCCGGATAGAAGTCTTGAAGATACCATTTGAGAAGGTCGGCGCTTCTGCTGCTTCGGAAGTTCAAGATCATTCCGTCTGTTATGCTGATGATTAAGGCATGTGTGATCGGGTAGGCTTTGAAGAACCGGATGATCTGAGCGGTAGGGCAGCCTGTGTCGTCGAAGTCAACGAGCGTGTATCTGCCGGGCCAGAGAGGCTCCTTGAGAACTGTCAGGTTATCCATGTTCAAAGTGATCTTGTTTCTTATCTCTCGCATATTCTTCCTGAGAATCTTAAAGACTTCGGGGTTCTTCTCGACGCAGATGATCTTTCGAGGTTTAAGGTAAGTGGCGTAGAGCCAGCTGAGGTAGCCTTTTCCGGAGAAGAGATCTAGGACTAGATCATGTTTCGGAATCATTTCAGCGGCAGCCATGCGGAACATAATCTTATCTTGGTCGATATCCTCTTTCTGAACCGCAAGCTTCTCACCCCAAACATAGCTTGGACCCTTAAACAATCGCTTCGGTAAAGCCCACTTCGTCTCCTTCTCTTTCTCAAGTGACGCTTTCTTTGTCACCTTCGTCATTTCCGTCACCTCCTCATCTTTCGTTTTTATAGGTTAACCCCCCTTCTCCATTTTCCTTCTGCAAGGTTGACATAGAAGTCCCTCCATTCTTCGCCTATGATCTTCACGAATTTTCTAGCGGTTTTGAAGATCGGTTTGCTGACGTCAATTTTATCTTTGCTTGCGTAGACTGCTAGGCACCAAGCCCAGAAGATATCGTCGTGATCGCCTTCGCTGTGGAAGAGCTTAATTTTGCCGTCCTTCGTGAGTTCGTAGCGTTCAACGTTCAAGGCGTCGATCAGCTGAGAGTCATAGGGGATTAAGGCTCGATATTGCACAGCTTCCTCTTTTGCATAATTGGCGATCTCCTCTTTCACTGGTTGGGTGAACTTTACGCCTTCAACTTTGCTTCCCAGCATCTCCGGCCGCTGCAGTTCCTCAACTGGAAATTCTCCGACTCCAGTTTGATCTACAATCCATTTCCTAAATGTCTTCCAGCGGTCATTGAGGTATTTCATGTAGCCCATAACGGCGCCGTAGTCTGTGCCTAATGGGAAGACTTTTTTGTGAACGACATTCTTGACGTTCTTGATCAGCCGCCTTTCCCCAGCTATCTCTCTCTCAACATCTATGAGTTCTACGACGATTATGACGCTGTTGTCAACCAGTTTACCTAAATCTACGCCGCCGAGGAAGATGCCTTCCGGTAAACTGTCGAAAGGATAGTAGTTCTTCAGCCGCGTCTCCCTTGTGTCAACGAGGCCGCTTATCAATTCGTAGCTGAAGAATGTGTCGAGGTCCTCGATAAATTGAGCTTCAAACTCCATCTGGAACTCTCGTGGCGTTCCAAACTCCTTAAGGATGGCGTCGATCTTCGCGATAGTTAACTCTCCTTCAATCACGGCTTCAGGAGGCAGCCTCTTCTGAAGGTAACGCCAAACCGCTCGGATCTGAGTTAATCCGCTTCGGACTCCGCGACGCCAGTCAACGTGATGATGAACATAGAGAGGGCTGTGGCAGACTTCGTAGAACATATGGCCTTTACCTTTAGGAGTGCTGAGAAGCCAAAGGTTACCGTTCGTAGTGTTGAACATCGGTTGGATAACGCCGTCAATGAGACTGTTAGCGTCTTTGAACATAGCGAACTCGTCGTTGAGAACGATATGAGCCGTGAAACATCGAATTTTATCCGGACTGTTCGGGAGAACATAGATGTTGGCGCTGTTTGTTAAGGAGATTTTGGTTCTCTGAATCTTCAGGAAATATTTCTTCCGCATCCTTTCTGGAATCGCGAGGATGAGAGGCTCCATTCGATCTCGGAAGTAAAGGCTTTGACGCATACTAGGCGCTACAATGAGGCTGGTTGTTCCAGAACGATACCAAGCGTAATGAAGCAGCTTGCCGCCGAAGGTTGTAGTCTTCCCTCCCTGCCGAACCCAACGAGCAGCAATATCCTGATCATAAGGAATGTTCAAGACTTCAACTTGATAGTCTTTAGGTTTAAAGCCGAGCATGAATCGGCAGAAGAGATCTGGATGCGTCTCCATATATTCCTCTAGATGAGGGTAGATGTGTTCAATAGCCTCCGGTGCTTCACGGTTAATCCGGTAGGCGTAATCCGGCTCGTTTATGCAGCGTTCAGCAACCTCTTGTGGATTCATTTAGATTACCCGTCTGCTTTTGGTCTATTTTTGGTCTATTTTTGGTCTAAATCAATCCGAAAACTTTCAGCAAAATTAGGAGAGACATGGCGACTGAAAGGACTGAAGCTAAAGTTCTAACGTCTTCCTTGCTCATCTCTTCTTCATCTTCCTCGCAAGTTTCTTAAACTGCTTCTTCGGAAGCTTGCTGGATATTTCATCCCATTTGCTTCCTATGGGAACTTTAACGAGCAGCTTCACAATGTTATCCAAGCATTTCTGCAGGAGGATCTCCCAGCGCAGCCGCTGCTTCTCATCCAAGTTCTTCTCGCTCAACTTGGCTTTTATTCGCTCAGCCTGCTTTGCCAGCTCCTCCAGAGCTTCCTCAATTTTCTTCTCACGATTCATTCTTATCATCTCCAAACAGCCAGAGGATTATCATGATGGCGAAGATTATTCCGCCCGGGGTATGTGCGAGTAGAAGCAGGATTAGAATAAGGAAGAGAACAATCAGCGACATTTTCTTCTCTTTTTCTCCTTCAGGTTTCTGACTTTGTATTTGACTTCAACGTGAATAGTTACCGTGTTGCTAGTCCAGTCGTTTACGGACCAAATATCGGCTGTTCCCGGGATATCTTTGAACTGCTTCAGGAATTCGACAAACATCTTCTTTGAAGGATACCAGTGTTTGCCGCATGCGCATCCTGAGAGATTTCGAGAATCATAAGGTCCTGTAAGCTTCGACTTGTCAACAATGATCTTCATTCTCTCAACTCCGTCTCAATGACGATTTGATCTCCTTCTTTTGCCCGGCAGAGTCGATGAAAAATTGCGAGTCGAAGATCACTATTCGTAACTATGTCTAAAGCTTCGATTCGCCCTATCGTTTCGTCAAGTGGCCCCCATGGGCTCGTTCTTCTAATGATGATGTTGTGGATTCCAGTCATTTCCGTTGCTTCCTCACGAATTTGCTTCCAGCTTCCTGCTCCCGACGCTTGCAGCGCTTGCAGATGAATCTCAAGCCGTTCGGCGTCACTACAGCGTGGGCTTCGCTAACATAGGCTTCGCAAAGTGAACATTGGACGTGGGTAATCTTCTGCTTCTTCTTTTCACTCATTCTATTCGCCTCCTTTCGTTTTATCGCGGAAGTAGTAGCCTACAACCAAGCCGACTAGAGGGCCAAGAGTGCTGGCTACACGGTCGAAGGCTGCTGGATTCCAGATCAAGGTACCTCCGCAAAGTACCAGGAATCCGGCGACTATTCCAGTCGCTATGAATCCTCTCCAGTCTTCCTTCTCAATCACAACTTCCCCATTCTTCTTCAAAGTGACTTTCGGTTTCTTATCAGTCAAACCATACACCTCCCTTCAATCGATATACTTCACACTGCCATCGCGGAAACGTTGAATCCGCTTTCGATATCGTCTCGGCCGGGAAGGCTGTGAAGGCTTAACTTCATTCTCAGCCTGCTTCCTAGCTTCCTTCCCATCCTCCAAGAGACGCAGCCGCTTAACAAGCATGAGAACCTCTAAGCCGCATTGTGGGCAGACGCGGGCGAATGGAAGGCTTGTAATCTTATATCGTGGAGAAGGGCTTTCAACATCTGTTCCCCGGGTTTGAAAGATTAAATGAATATCACGCCAAGTGTCGCCTTTCTGTAGGCCTACGAACCAGCCGATCTCATGTTGCCTTGTTTCAACGTTATGTCCTGGAAGCGGAAGCGCAAGGCTTCTTACGTCGCTTTCGCTAGCGTCAACCCACCAAACCTCAATACGGTCTCCAGATTTCAGGGTTCGAGCGAAATCTATGAGTTTGCTTTTGCTTTTGCGCGTCTCCTCAAACTCAGCCAGCTTCTCCTTAAGCTCTTTGATCTCAGCCTGAAGTTCCAGTATACGCTTCTTCTCTTCACTTTCCACCATTCAGATCACCCGTCTGCCTTCTCAGAGTTCCTAGGACTCCTTTTCCTGAGAAACCTCCTTCATCTCGAAGCTTGTTGGAATATAGTCAGCTAAGCAGAAGAGATGTTCAAGCAAAGTCTCCGGTTTAGGCGTCGCTAAATACCAGTGGCTCATATGACGTTCGATTAGGCGAGCTACTGCTTCAACGTCATCCTGGAGCTCTCGAAACGCGAAGAACTCTGCTTCATAGAAGCGTCGAACGATTAATCCGGATAATATTGGATGCAGGTGATCTTCAACTTTATCTTTAACCCATTCTTTACCGTTCCATTCGTTGATATCGCATTTTGAGATGTCATGAAGTAGAGCAGCGGCAATCAGGCGATCTCTGTCTTGCTGCGGTAAATCGAATTCTCTAACAAATTCTTCACAGAGTTTGGCTACACGGCAGATGTGTCGAATAAGACCTATGGCCCCTCTCTCATCAGGAGGATGATGTTTACCTGAGATTGAGGATGGCAGCTTCCAAAGTTTATCATAGTATCTCTCAACTAGATTGTCCACTAGATACTGAAGCTTAGGATTCTTTATGCTCCGAATATAAACGCCGATACAATTAGCCTCAATCATTTCTTACGCCTTCTTCTTGATCTCTGGAAAATCTTCCAAGCAGCAGCAACGTCTTCTTTGGTTAATCTTCCTGTTAGAACTCTCGCAAGACCAGTGATCTGATCCTTCAGATCCGGTAGGGTTCGCCAACGAATTTCAAGGTCAACTTGAATCTGATCTTGCTCAGTTTCGCTTGAATGATCTATTCCTGCCAAGGTTCCCTTATCTTTCAGCCATGCTATCCGGTTCTTCTCGTCCAGACAGATCAAACGAACTAGAACGAATCCATGGGCGCGTAGAATTCTAGCTTCATTGAGGTATCGCAGATCGTCAACGACAACGCGGCACTTACCCATTCCTACCGCGCAGTAGACTTCGATTTGCTGGATTAAGTATCTCGCCCAAACGTCGATGTCTATTTTCCGTAAGGATTCACCTAGCATCTGAAGGAGCAACCGATCTTTCCCCTCCACTCCGAAAAGTTCCTTCGCTATCTCCTTGAGTTTAGCTGCAAAGCTGAAACGCCTGAAGCCATACTCCTCTAGGAATTTGGCTGCAGTAGACTTACCTGAACCCATCTTGCCAGTTAAAGCGATTCTCGTCAATATTGCCGGGTCCTCCCTTCATGCGGTTTACTTCTAATCACGATCTCTATGGCTTCATCGAGAGACGGGACGACGACGGATGCGGCTTCCATGACGAAGGGATGATCCATTGGACCCTTGGGTTTCATGGCGACGACAATGAATTTCCCTAGCAACCATCCCCAAGCGATCTCGAAGAGGCTTCCAATCGTAACCTTATTGAGCTTCATGAAGTTCACTAGAAGTATGTTGCAAGTCCTAACCGACCAATAATCTCTCGCGAAGATCGCGTGTGTCGTGGATAAAGGCCGATGCTCATATGAGGACTTAAGAAGTCCATGTTGTTTCGCAAGATATTCTTTCGCGAACATTGGGCTGATAACGTCGAAGCCGGCGGATCTCAACTTATCTTCGGCGTAGAGCCTCCATTCCGTCGCGGCCTTATAACTCATGCCTTGGATTGGACCGACGAGGTAAACCGTTGTCATTTGAACTTCACCTTTTGATACTTGAATGCTTCAACCATGACTTTCGCTTGATTCAAGCGTTCCTCAGCTGCAAGGAAGTATCCTAGCGCCGTAGCCTCGTCTCCCAGCTGCCTTGAACGCGCGGCTGTAACAACGTAATGCCAAGCATCATCCAGCAAACGTTGAAACCTCTGAATATTCAAATCGCCATCTCCCCCATGTCTTTGAGATTGATGAATTGTATTCGATGTGAGAGCTGTCTCGCCAAGACGGGAAGGGCGTCATATTTCATTGCCAAACGCGTTAGTATTCCAAGCTCCTCACCACGAACTTTTCCTAGCGTCTTGACTTGAATCAACCATGGGTAAACCAGCTCTTCATGTAAATGCGGAAGATAGCCGTCGTACTTCTTGTTGAAAGCAACTAGATCTACTGGTCCTTTAGATCCGGCTGATCTAACGACGAACATACCTTTCGCTTCCAATATTTTTTTTATCCGTCTTTCGAAGGACGCTCCTTTCCGATAGGCGCTCAATCTTTTTTCCTCCTTAATTTTCCATGAAGTTGTTTATGACAAGACTTGCACATGGTTTGGAATGTCAATGGTTTCGAATAATCGGGGTGATGTCTTTCCAGTTGACTGGTTGCATTACATGAAGGGTTCTCACACTTCGGGCCTAATGGAACGCGGAGTCTAGCTAAATATTCAGCGTAATATTTCTCAGGATTCTTTGAATACCAATTCTGAACTTTTTCCTTTATTGCCTCGCGGTGTCTAGCGTAGTATCGCCGTTGATATTCGATCCTCTCCTCTCGATGGGCAGCATAATAGTTAGTCAAGTTTGCTGCATTCCTCCTGCCAACGGCAGCTTCTGCATTTCCAAGCTTTGTCAGCCTTAATCTTCGGTAGTAAACGAGGGTTCCTTGTTCCGATCGCCAGCTTCAAGCGATCCCTGTTAGTTTGAAGTTGATTCAAGAAACGTTCCGCTTCGCCAGGTTCAAACTCAACTTTATAGCATTCAAACGTCGGTTGGTCTTCTCGCGGATTAAGCCATTGAACGATGAATCGAGCTTGATTCTTCTCTGTAATAATCGCGTAGTAACCTATCTGTAAGCCATATCGTTCTTCAAGAGTTGCAGGCGGCTTAGGGCCTCCGCGACTCGTCTTAATTTCGATGGGAAGATCGTCGAGAAGATCGATTGTAGCGCCTACTCCAAAGTTACCCGTCTTCACTTCCTTCGTTGCGCCATGTAAATCTTCAATTATGATGTGACGTCGACTGCCATCGACATAGAAGCCTAAGATCCTCTCGTTAGCTGGCTTCGGGTTAACCTTCTTGAAGTAGGACTCTCGAAGGCAGTGAGTTAAGTCGGTGACATGGATGCGATTTCGTCTTTCATCGCCGTCGCTGTATTTTTTGGTTAAGG
>Ga0315312_1003507_pt1 | contig 10066 bp, 10 predicted proteins | sample TDP7_MG_FD_203629 | JGI IMG/M metagenome (GOLD analysis project Ga0315312, IMG submission 203629) | Freshwater sediment microbial communities from Lake Towuti, South Sulawesi, Indonesia - TDP7 | ecosystem: Environmental > Aquatic > Freshwater > Lake > Sediment | place: Indonesia: South Sulawesi... | reverse complement strand
GAAGCCGATTTCAGGATTCTGACGGGGGACATTGAACTCCACTATTATGCCGGTTACGGCGGGGGAAGGAAGAGCATCCTCCCGGCCATAACGGATGCTGACTCAACCCAGCACAACCACGCCTTCCTCCTCGACCCAGCAGCCAGAACAGGAAACCTCGACGGCAACCCAGTCCACCTAGACATGGTCGAGGCAGCCCACCTCACCAAGGTCGACTTCACCATCAACCTAGTCCTAAACCCCCAGAACGAGGTCGTCAGAGCCTTCGCGGGAGACATGGATCAAGTATTCCAAGAAGGCGTCAAAATCGTAGACGAGATGTACAAGGTTCCCGTAGACTCAGCCGCAGACATAGTGATAGTCAGCCCAGGCGGCCATCCCATGGACCTCAACCTCTACCAAGCCTACAAGGGTCTGGATTCGGCCCTGAACGTGGTCAAGGACGAGGGCGTCGTCATCTTGGTTGCAGAATGCCCCGAAGGACATGGGCACAAGGTCTTCTACGACTGGATGACCAGGTTCAAGACGCTCAATGATATAAAAAAGGAGATTCGGAGGCGCTTTGTCCTAGGCGGACACAAGGCCTACTACCTGACGAAGGCCCTAGAGCGAGTGAGGATAATCCTCGTCTCCGTCATGCCTGAATACTACGCCTCAAAGGTCTTTCGCCTCAGAACCGCCAAGACAGCGAGTGTCGCCATGAACATGGCGTTCAGAATGCTCAACAAGAAAGCGAAGGTTCTTGTGCTCCCCCACGGGACAACGACTCTACCGATTCTGAGCAAGACAAGCGAGATGGGTGTTAAGTGAGCAAGAGCTTTTCGATCCAGTTCTTCGAAGTGAAGGACCTAGATGAGGTCGTTCACATCAACTGGACTTCCCTCCCTGAGAACTATGATAACTCCTTCTTCCTGAGCCTCTTCTCCCACTACCCTAGAACCTTCTTGGTGGCCAAGGAGGGGGGAAGGGTCATTGGCTACATTACGGGCCGGGTTGAGACTGGTTTCTCGGAGTTGAAACGTTTCTCACTGAACCGCAAAGGCCACATAGTCTCAGTCGCCGTTCTCCCAGAACACAGAAAAAAAGGGGTGGCCTCAGGCCTCCTAGCTAAGGCCCTGGAAGGCTTCAAGGAGTACAATGTCTCGGAGTGCTTTCTAGAGGTTCGTGAGAGTAACAAGGCCGCCATCAACCTTTACAAGAAATTCGGTTTCAGCGTCACTAGGCACATAAGAGGTTACTATCGGGACGGTGAAACGGCCTACGTCATGTCCAAGCCCATGGTCGAATAGAGACTGTCAATCCCACTCCAGCCACTGAATGGGGATGTCTTGGGACGTCCCATCGGGGAGGCGCCTCCTTATAGTCATCGGCAAAACCTTCTCCCTAAGCTCCTTGACGGCAATATCTATAGAACTCGATAGGGAACCCTCAGCTTCAGTCAGGATAGGAGCCCCCATGGAGATCTGTAGGGCTCTGGCCCCCACAATCCTAGCTCTCTCGAACCGCGTCATTCGAGGTGGCCCGATGAAAATGCCGGTCAGAATGCACTACTCCCTCCTCCGAACCCCTTCTTGAGTCTTCGATATCTCCACCATAATCTTGGCGGTGGGGTTATGAATGCACGACTCGTCGAGTTTGGTTGCACCGTCACTTTTCATGGTAGGTCACCGAAGCTGTTAACAAGCATCCCATCCATATCTTTCCGGTCTAGGGAGCCTCGTACCATCTGCGAGGTCGCCGCTTCACTTGAAATCTTGGAGGCTAGAGGTTCAAGGCCGCGACTTCGGGAGGCGTTTTGCTCAAGAACTAGGATGGACCGACCTACCAAGCTTGTTGATTGAACGGTCATAAAAGGCCTCCAGATAAACGCCTACCAATGATTGATTCGGATATAAGTATTGTCCTAAGGATGAGCAGGGTGAGCCCTAGTTCATTTGCCTCAGGAACAAGCCTTTTTACTCCAAGGTGCTATATCTGAATAAAAATTCTAGAAATTCTCCGTGAGACAACCATTGCCCTCCCAAGAGATGATTCCCATCAATCGACCCATCCTCGACGTGGAGGAGATACGGGCGGTCACAAGGGTCATTCGAAGCGGCATCCTGACAAACAAGAGCGGCTCAGGTCAGCATGTGACGCAGTTCGAGTCGTCCTTCGCAAATTATGTAGGAACAAGGTTCGCCGTGGCTCTGAACAGCGGCAGTGCTGCTCTCCACGTGGCATTGCTCGCCGCGGGAGTGGGCCAAGGCGATGAGGTGATAGTCCCCAGTTTCACTTTCGTAGCGACGGCCGAGATGGTGGCCCTAGCTGGGGCGCGTCCGGTCTTCGTGGACATCGATCCCACGACCTACTGCCTCGACCCGGAAGAAATCGAGGCAGCTATCAATAGCCAAACCAAGGCCATCATTCCGGTGCACCTCTACGGTCGACCCGCCAACATAGACCCAATCATGGAGTTGGCGGAGGAACATAATCTGACAGTCATAGAGGATGCGGCGCAGGCTGCTGGGGCGGAATACAAGGGTAAGCATACAGGTCGCCTGGGCCACATGGGTTGTTTCAGTTTCTATGGCAGCAAGAGCATGGTCACGGGAGAGGGGGGGATGCTAACTACAGACACCCGGGAGTTGGCCGATATTGCGGTGACTGTACGGAACCACGGAGAAAACCGTATGTATCAGTCGTCGATGCTGGGACACAACTACCGTATGCCGGAGCTTGAAGCCGCGATCGGCTATGTACAGCTTAGGAAGCTCCCGAAGTTCCTTGAGGACCGAGCCCGAAATGCGAAGGTTCTCACGGAGGCGCTCTCATCTTTAGATGAAGTTCAGCTTCCTTCAGAGCCGGACGACGGCAGACATGGATGGTACGTTTATACTCTCCGTCTCCGAGGCGCGAACGCCGCGAAGAGAAATAGGGTTGTGAGAAGAATAAGGGAACGTAGGATAGACTGTCAAGTCTATTACCCTCGACCGGTACATCTACAACCCTACTATCGCAAGGCTTTCGGTAGTCTCAAGCTTCCTAAGACAGAGACCGCGACCCGACAAGTTTTCTCCCTGCCTGTTCACCCAGCTCTTGGCGAGAATGAGTTGAAACGAATAGCGGACGCCGTGAAATCTGTCGTAGGGTAAGGCTTCAATGATGAAAGATGAGATCTCGCGGATACCTTTCAGAATACTCCTAGAAGGCTCGGGAGAGGTTGAGGGTGAGTTCATCCGGTTCCTCGCCCCTCGAACTGTGGATGCCCTTCTTCGCCTTCTCCCACTCCATGGTAGAGTGGCGATATGGAGGGATCAAGTCTATCTTCAAGTGCCTCTGAAGATGGGGATGGAGAAGGCGGTTTCAAAGGTCGAGGAAGGAGACATTGCCTATTGGCCCATGGGAAACGCACTGTGCATATTTAGAAGCGCTATGCAGCCGCATGGTCCGGTGAACCTGGTCGGTAAGATTCTGTCAGGTTTAGAAGCCTTCAGAAAGGTGCAGAGTGGAACCCTAATAAAGGTTGAGAGGCCGGTTGGCCCTGGTTAGGCAGCGCCTATAGCCGTGTAGATTTTCACATTCGCATTTCTGCTAACCATCTTGATGTGTCCGCGCTGCTCCATCTTACTCAGGAGATTCTTGGCGACGCTCATCTTCACGTTGTATCTTGAAGCTACCTGATAGGGGGTTATAGCCCTCATCTTCGAAAGCTCGGCCATGAGTTCTTTCTCTGTCTGGTCTGGGAGATCGATGCTGCCCACCTTCTTCTCAGCTACGGTCTTAGACTTTGGGGTTCCTTGCTTCTTCTCCTCGCTGCGGGCCTGCGTCTGCTGTTTCTCAGCTTGGGCAAGAGTCCGCTTCTTTGCTCCGCCCATTTCTTCCACCCAGCTCAAAGACGGCGAGGCGGAGATAAAAACTTGTTGCATTAATACCCTACCTCCTCTTCTGCCACTCCTTCAGGGGCATCCCGAGGGCCTCCTCTATTTGGGGGCGGTAGATGGAGTTCATGGCGCAGAAGGGAATGACTCGACCATCGGGGATGGCATAGTGGATGCCACAGCGCTCCAACCTTTCTAAGTCAAAGTTGTAGAGGTCTTGGAAGTGCATCATCCCTACCATTAGAACCCGTCGCATAAAGTTGCCCAAGGAGTCATAGGACCCTTCTCGGAAGACTGTGCCGGCAAGTTGCCTAACTAGCCCTAGTTTTGCATGTCTCAAGGTGGAGGAGAGGAGGTGAATCTGAGCCCTCCTTTTAGAGCCTCTACTCGCCATTTCGTAGACGCTGTTCATACCATTCATGAAACCATCTATGTCCACGAATCTTGTTATTGGGACTAGTCCGCCCTCGCTCTCTAGGAGAAAGGTGGCCACGCCACAGTGTTCGTGAACAGTAAACTCAGGATAGCGTCGATTCTTGAGGGCGCCTATGGCTTTCGCAACGGGTACTACGACGGGGACGGGATAGAAGTCCGAGACCTTTATTGCCCCGCCAGTCTGCTCTTCGATGAGGCGGGTGCAGTCGGGTATGGTTATCCGCATTTCCCTTCGCTTCTCGTAGGGTATTCTCCCCGTTATGGAGACGGGCTGGAAGTTGACGCAGCGAACCACATCGAAGTTCTCGTGGGCAAACTCGATTATAGCGCCCAGCTGGTCATCGTTGACGCCCTTGACAATCGTAGGGACGAGGACCACACTGTCCAAGCCGGATTTTCGGCAGTTCTCTATCGCCTTGACCTTCGTCTCCCAAAGGGCCAACCCCCGAATGTTCACATAGACCTCGGGGCGAGTGCCATCGAACTGGATGTAGACCGTGCTCACTCCGGCATCCAATAGCTGCTTACAGTAGTCGACGCTCTCGGCGAGGCGGATTCCATTGGTGTTGACCTCAATATGGTCGAATCCTTCTTCTTTGGCCAGCCGAACCAGCTCGGGGAGGTCTTCCCTGACGGTAGGTTCGCCTCCACTGAATTGGAGGGCATTGGCGGGGATTGGACGGATACCTCTTAGGGTTTTGAGCATGTTTCGGATCTGTTCCCCAGTAGGTTCGTAGATGGTTCCTGTGACATTGGCGTTGGCGAAGCAGATGGGGCATCGGAGGTTGCATCGGTTGGTGACGTCTATTATGGCGAGGGATGGGGTGGACTTGTGGCTGGGACATAGGCCGCAGTCGAAGGGATGACCATGCACAGTCTTGGTCTGAGGATTCTCTATCCCACCGCCGATTACGGCGTACTTCTGTGCCCGTTTGTATTCGTTGTAGTCTGACCAGTACACCTCTGCGACCCTTCCGTGGTCGGGGCATTCTTTCCCTATGTAGACCTTGCCCTCCTCCTCGTAGATGGTTGCGTCTATGACTTTCTGGCATTCGGGGCAGAGGCTTCGGGTCTGCTTTATCGGGTTCACAGCGTTGCCACCACTGGGGGTGGTGGTAACTAGAGGCTGCGGTTATAAAGGAATTTCCAAACTAAGAACCCGGTGAAAAAGGGGGAAACCCAGCCTTAATAGTGGTTAGAACGAGTAGGATGGTGGAAGACGATGGCCGTCACCGATAGAACTAGAAGAGCCCTCAAGGAGCTCGGCCTGACCGAGTATGAGATCGCCGCCTACCTCTCCCTCCTTGGGAGCGGCCCATGTACAGCCAATCAGGCAAGTAAGGATGCGGGAGTTCCCTATTCCAAGATATATGATGTGCTTGCCAGCCTCGAAGCCAAGGGTTGGGTGGAGGTCGAGAATGCGAGGCCGAAGAGGTACTTCCCCAAGCCTCCATCGGAGGCGCTAGAAGCGACCCGCCTCACCTTCGAATCCACGCTCCAGGGCAACCTGAATCAGGCGCGGGGAGAACTCGAACCCTTATACGCGTCCAAGGAGCTTCAGGAACGCCCCGAGATATGGATAGTGAGGGGAGACTTCAACATCCTCGCCCGAATCCGAGAGGCCCTCAACTCTTCGAAGCGTACCTTGATGATCGCCACTGTCGCCCCGCCTCGCCCTCTCTTGGAAGTGCTCTTGAATGACCTCAGACGCCTGAAGGATGCTGGAGTCGAGGTCAGGTTGATGGTTACCAAGGATGTGGGTGAGGAGGCGCTGAAGCGTTTATCCGAACTGGGGGAGGTTCGGGTCAAGGAACGAATGTTCGGAGGCGGCATCATATCCGACGGTAAGAGAGTTGTCCTAATACTCGGTTCAGGGGAGGCAAAGGACTACCTAGCTCTCTGCTCTGACCACATCGGCTTGGCGTCACTAGCTAGAGAATACTTCCAGTACCTTTGGAATGAACCAGAAAAAGGATAGCCCATGGCAGAATTGTGGCCTAAGGTACCGTATACGTTTACTTCGAGTGCCTCACTTAAGATATGGACTCAAATCTGTGAAGCCAGACTCTTTCTTAAAGCGCGCGATAGCACTAACTTCAGCCAAACGAAAAGCATTTCTTATAATGTAGTCCTCCATAATATCCTTCCTTAATGCTGTCTCAATAATTCTTGTTGTAAGTCCTTTCAGATACTCCTCAGGAATATAGGTATGGCGCTCAAATTGATTAAGAATCAAATTGTAGACATCCGGATACGAAAATATGTTTTCAGTTCCCTGTATGACTCTTTCGAGGTAGAGGTGAGCGGTAACATGAATAAGAAGTGTACACATATGTGAACTTGGGATGATCGGTATGGAACGGACTAGGGTCTTAGAAGTAATCCCTCTGAAAAGAATCCTACTCAAGTTCCCATCTCTATGCATTCTTCCTGATTTGATCTCATGCTCGGAATCCGATGTTTCACAGAATAGCCTTAGTTCCCTCTTCATTAAATCAAATCCCCAGACACAAAGAGGTATACTTTGGGTTGACACCTCGCGTAACACTTCACTAACTTCCATCGCAGGAATACACAGAACATACTCTATGTAATTGATTGACCCACCCAATATGTCTTCAAGTTCAATCTTACGGCCATTGGTCTCTTCGATGGCTTTTGATAATTCCACAATCTCCGGTTTTATCCTTGAAATCGAATGCTTGCATTCAACCAATAGTAAACAGCGACTCTTATCATTGAATACTCCTAAATCAAAGTTTCTTATTCCAATAGAACATAATGGTTCAATTAGCATCAATCTATACCCGGTTAGACTATCCAACTCCAATCCCGGAGTAAACAGATTCGAGCAAAAGTTGATTATTTCAAGATGTCTCCTATCGCTCTCTATTTCTTCTCTTATCAAATTCTGTTTTTTATTATTTTCCTCTCTGAAAATAGCACTAAGCAACTGTTGATCTTCATCTTTTAGACTATCCCTAAAAGATTCGAAGCTCAAAAGCCATCAGACCTCAAACCTCGAACAAATCGCATTTGAATCGAAATTTTCTGTAATGACTTTGTAAAATCTGTAAAACGAATCGAATGACACTTCACCAATAGGAGCGACGTACATCTTTGTGCTATCCATATCTAGAGTAAAAAGCGTGTGTTTCTTATCATCAATTACCATACCATTCAGCCTGATAGAACCCTTTTCCTTGACTTCATTGAAAATAGAGAATCCATTACTGGACATAATCTCAATCAGCGATTCAGCATCCTGAAAATCTACTTCGTGACTAAAGTCTATTATCCATGGCGTTAGCTTTGGAATTTCAAATGTTCTTTTTTCTGTTTTAACTGGTATGAGTTCATAATTTGACGATTCTATTATACCTCTTGAGATGAGAATATCTTCGAGCGCTAGATTGGATAGAGAAAGGAGAAAACTCCTACTCTCCGAAGGTTTCTCTTCTGACCACAGGGAGAAACTTCCTTTAGCGTGTATTTCATAAATTCCCTTGTCTGGGATATCATATCTCATTACAGTAGGATGAACGCCATAGTATTCTGAAACCTCGTCAAAAGTTTCTAACGCATCCATGCCATAGTAAACCATCGTCCTTTGTACAGTTGGTCTTGTAAACGATTTCTTACTTTGTAGAGGTGAATACGTTGCTGAAAAATACGTACATTTTGAGTCAGGATGTAAGTCGAGAATTCTTTTACGCAGGACATTAAACACTTTATGTGTTATGAATGCATAATAGAATCCAACCGCAGTCTCAGCAATATTTTCTAAAGTTTGTTCAATTGCTTCCTGTCTCTCGTCAGTAAAACAGACCAGGGCCTTTGATGTGGGATCTAGGTAGGAATAAAATGTTGCAATTTTTTCTTTACGTTCTATTGTATCAAAATACTTTGCAGTTATCCTTCTGATGTCGCCAAGTTGGTCGATATTTACTCCATATTTTTTTAGAACAGTCTCTACGTTTATCCTTTTTTGTTCGTCATACCACTTAGAGAAGGAAGTCAGGAAGCAAGCGACCTTCAGTCTAGTGTAGGGTTCGAGTTCAATTGACGTAAGTTCTTCTATAAATGTATCGAATAAGTATGGTTTTGTAGGGATTTTCATTCGAAATGTCCGCGTCCAAGCCTTTGTTATGCTACGGATTTAAATGTATATGGATAAGTTATAAGGTTTTTCTCTGGAATAAGCCCAACTGAAATAGCGATTTGCGCCTTCACTCCTTATGAAGCGAATCTGCTGCTGCCACGGCTGACGGAATGCTTCTGCGTTGAACCTAAAGGCTAATGTCGGTGTTCCGAACGTAATACTAGTAGAGGAAGATACCGTGAAGCTCGTGACCGTGAAACTTCCCGAAGGCCTCATCAAGGGGCTGGACGACCTCGTCAGGCAAGGAATGTACCCGAGCAGAAGCTCAGCCATCCGCGCCGCCGTAAGGGACATGCTGAAGAGGGAACTCTGGCGAATCGAGACGCCCTAGGCTACCGCTCCCTCTTCCCTTGGATGAACTCCTCGACCCAACCCTTCGCCACCTCATACGGCGCTTGCACAGGCGGATGCTTGAACGCATAGGCGGAGATGCTTGTCAACGGCCCGCTTATTCCACGATCCAGCGCAAGTTTCGTCGCTCGAATGGCGTCGATGACTATGCCAGCGCTGTCCGGGGAGTCGATGACATCTAGCTTTAGGTCGATGCTGAAGGGTGTGTCCCCGAAGTACCTGCCCTTGATCCAGATGTGGCAGATCTTCTTGTTCTTCAGGAAGGGGACGTAGTCGCTGGGACCGATCTTCAAGGGAACTGGGTAGGGGATCAGAGCGGCTACAGCGCTGGTCTTGCTCTCCCTCTTGGTCGTCAAGCGTTCCTCCTCGAGCATATTTAGGAAGTCTGTGTCTCCTCCGATGTTCAGCTGATAGCTCTCCTCGATGAATGCCCCCCTGTCCACCAAGAGTTTCGCCAGAGTCTTGTGAACGACGGTGGCTCCCACTTGACTCATAACGTCGTCTCCGGCTACAGGAAGGTTAGCCTTCTCAAACCTACGCTGCCATGGAGGAATAGACGCGATGAAGCTGGGAATACAGTTCACGAAGGCGCAGCCAGCATCCAAGGCCTGCTGAGCGTACCATCTCGTGGCCCTGTCACTTCCCACAGGGAGGTAATTTATGAGCATATCCGCCTTCGTCTCTCGAAGGATGCCGGCGACATCGCTGTGAGGATTCTTCGGGTCGACCTTGACGACCTGCCTCTGAAACTTTCCAAGGCCATCGAGAAGATTGCCCTTAGCCACTTTGACGCCAAGTTTAGGGACCTTCGCGAAGACCTGGGTGTTGTTCGGCTCCATGAAGATGGCTTCGCCGAGGTCGGCACCTACCTTTTTCCTATCGATGTCGAAGGCGGCTACGAACTTGATATCTCTAACATGGTAGCCTCCGAAGTTGGTGTGAAGGAGGCCCGGGACAAACTCCTCTTCGCTCGCATCCTTATAGTAGTAGCATCCTTGGAGGAGGGCCGAGCACGAGTTTCCGACTCCGACTACAGCTGCTCTTAGGTCGGGCAAAGCAACTCTATTTTATCGACATAAAATACCTATAAAAACCTTTTCGAAGGAATGGGCTCAAAACATGCAAAACTACAGTTCCGGCCATCAATGGGGGTTCGCCACATGCTAGCGCTTGAATTGATACTCTAAGCGACGGCTTTTCCCTCCGTATTTCCTGAGGAATTCTCTAGGCTCTTGGACGGTGCCTCCAGATGCTTATT